>Ga0070733_10000307_pt1 | contig 41085 bp, 37 predicted proteins | sample Coa_R1_9_FD_66450 | JGI IMG/M metagenome (GOLD analysis project Ga0070733, IMG submission 66450) | Surface soil microbial communities from Centralia Pennsylvania, which are recovering from an underground coalmine fire - Coalmine... | ecosystem: Environmental > Terrestrial > Soil > Unclassified ... | reverse complement strand
TCGAGCGAAGCCATCAGCACCTTGCGCTTGTCGCGCTGGGTCATGCGGCGGGCGAGTTTCGCGGTCGTGGTGGTTTTGCCGGAACCCTGCAGGCCGACCATCATGATCGCGACCGGCGGCACCGCGTTGAGATCGATGCTCTGGCCGTCGGAACCGAGCGTGGCGATCAGCTCGTCATGGACGATCTTCACCACCATCTGGCCGGGGGTGACCGACTTGACCACGGTGGCGCCGATCGCCTGCTCACGGACCCTTTCGGTGAAGCTTCCCACCACGTCGAGCGAGACGTCGGCCTCGAGCAGCGCGCGGCGCACCTCGCGCATCGCGGCATCGACGTCGGCCTCGTTAAGCGACCCGCGCCGCGTCAGCCGATCAAGAATGCCGCCCAGCTTTTCCGACAGATTGTCGAACACTTAAGCTCTTCCTTTGTCCTGCCATTCGCAGGCGCCGTATTGCTCTCCGCCGTCATACCCCGCGAAAGCGGGGTATCCAGTACGCCGCAGCATCTCGGCTTGATCGAGCTGCCCTGGGATACTGGATCGCCCGCTTTCGCGGGCGATGACGGCCCATAGTTTGTCCTCGCCGTGAGGCTGGACGGTATTCCAAACACCTTTGCGCCCGAGGGCGCATCGCGCTGTCGGGCGTTGGCCTCCGGTCTCTCGGGCCGGGCGGCGGGTCGAAAAGATCAGTCTTTCCGATTGATTGCGCGCGTTAAACGCCGCTGGGTCCGAAAAGTCAAGGAAAGTCGCCGCCAAATGGCGTTTTCGTGAATTTAGGCGGCGGGCCTACCCCTTGCCGAAACACACTTTTTGGGTCCAATCGGGCCATGAACATGACCCGCCGCAGGGCTCTCGGATGGTTGGCCGGTGCGGCCGCGGCTCTCGGCGCGCCGTTGGTCTGGATCTCGCAAATGAAAACCTATGCCGGGCCTCCTTCCGATCATTTCGACGGGACGAAGTTTTTCGATCCCGACGGCGCGCCGCCGAGATCGCTGGTCGACCTGCTGCGCTGGCAACTCGGCAGCAACCGGCAGCGGCAGGCCTGGCCGGAGTGGGCGGGAAGCCCGCACGCCGACACGCCGCCGTCCGTTGTCAACGGCGCCAAAGCGCGGCTGTCCTATGTCGGCCACGCGAGCTGGTTGGTCCAGACCGCCGGCCTCAACATTCTGATCGATCCGGTGTGGTCGATGCGGGCCTCCCCGGTCGGTTGGGCCGGGCCGAAGCGCGTCAACGATCCCGGCATCGCGTTCGAATCGCTGCCGAAGATCGACGTCGTGCTGGTCTCGCACGGCCATTACGATCATCTCGATGTAGCCACGCTGTCGCGATTGACGGCAAGGTTCGCACCGCGGGTGATCACGCCGCTTGGCAACGACGTGACGATGCGCGGCGCGGACGCCGCGATCGAGGCCGAGGCGTTTGACTGGCACGACCGCGTCGACCTCGGCGGCGCCGCGGTGACACTGGTGCCGACCCGGCATTGGTCGGCGCGCGGGCTGTTCGACCGCAACAAGGCGCTGTGGGCGAGTTTTGTGCTGGAGACGCCGGCCGGCAAGGTCTACATCGTCTGCGATTCCGGTTACGGCGAGGGCAAGCATTTCCGCCGCGTTGCGCAGGCGCATGGCCCCTTGAGGCTCGCGATCCTGCCGATCGGCGCCTATGAGCCGCGCTGGTTCATGCGCGATCAGCACATGAATCCGTTCGACGCCGTCAAGGCGCTGGCCGATTGCGGCGCCGCGCAGGCGCTCGCGCATCACCACGGCACGTTTCAATTGACCGATGAGGCGATCCACGCGCCGGTCGAGGACTTGCATGCGGCGCTCGACGCGGCGAAGATTCCGCGCGAGCGGTTTGTCGCGCTCAAGCCGGGGCAGGTATTTGAACTTTAACTCGGCCTTTTGTGTGACCCCTCATGCTGAGGAGGCGCTTTAGCGCCGTCTCGAAGCACGAGGGCCCGTCTCCATCCTTCGAGACGCGCGTGAACGACGCGCTCCTCAGGATGAGGTCCGCGTGTGTGGGAGCCGGAAGACTATCACTGCGCCGGCTTGATCGCCCAGGAAACGCTGACGGTGATATGAAGCGTCTCCTCGCCCGGCGCGATCGGCACCGATTGGGGAACGCCGGCCGCTATCCTGCCGAACGCGATCGGACCCGGGCTCCCGCCCTCGGAAATGCTGAGCGGCGCGCCAAGCGTCACGCCGGCGGCCTTGGCGTAGATTTCCGCCTTGCGGCGGGCATCGGCGATCGCCTGTTCGCGGGCCTCGTCGAGAAGCTTGGACGCCTGCGACACCATGAAATTGATGCCGCCGATGTCGTTTGCGCCGGCGCCGACCAGCGTATCGATCACGTTCGCTACTTTGGTGATATCGCGTAGCCGGATCGTCACCCGGTTGCTGGCGCGGTAGCCGACGATGGCGGACGGCGCGCTGGTCTTGCTCGACGAGATTTGCGGCTGCAACAATAGCCGCGAAGTCTGGTAATCCTTCGGTTCGATATCTGAGCCCTTCAGCGCCGTCAGGACCTTGCCCATCGCCGCGTTATTGGCCTCCGAAGCCTCGCGCGCGGTCTTGGCTTCCGAGGTGACACCAGCATCGATCTGCACCAGATCGGGCGGCACCGAGATGTGCGCTTCGCCGGTGACGGATATCATCGCCGGAGGCTGCGTCTGGGCCCACGCGGGCGCGGCAAACGGTGCTCCCGCCGCGACGGCGGCCGCAAGAATCGTCGCCAAAATTATGCGAAGTTTCATGAGCGCTATTTCAGCGGCACGTAGACATTGATCACCAGTCTGTCCTCTGTCGTCTTCAAGGGGTCGGTGATGTATTCCTCGATGAACGTGTCCTTTGCCTCGAGCTTCTTGTCGTCGAGGTGATTGGTGATGGCCTCATAGGTGTTGTCCATATTCTCGTAGGATCCGCGATGGACAAACTTCAGCGCCTTGCCATCGGGCGATTTGCCCATGCTGATGGCCTTCGGCAGGTTCTTCGGCTCCTGTTCGACCGGTATTTCGGCCAGATATGTGAACCCGGTATCGTCGGTGGAGGTGTAGACGATCATCGAATTGCCGGATGACTTGATACCCTGCTTGTCGAGCAGCGCCGACAAAGTCTTGAGCGACTCGACCAGCGTGTCGAACGCCGTATCCCAGTTAGCGGTGCCCTTCGTGACCACCACGGTTTTCGGCGTCAGCGCGACTTCCTCGCCGAACGGGTCCGCCTTCTGGACCAAGCCGGGTGCCGGCGGTGCAGGGGGTGCTGGCGGCGCCGCGGCTGCCGGAGGCGCGGGGGCCTGGCTGACTGACGGTGTCGGGCTGGCCGCCGGGACAGGACCAGGCGTCGCCGGGACTGCCGGCGCAGGCGCGCTGGCTGCCGGAGGCGCCGGCGGCGTCGGCGATTGCGCCAGTCCCGTGGCGATACCCAATGAAACCGTAGCCACCGGGACCAACGCAATCAGGGCAAGGCGGAAGGAACGGGGGCAGTTCATCAGGTATTCTCCATAACCTCGTTCAGCCCCCGCGCCATTCTTTGGGTGTCGCGGGTGGCCTCGGGCAAGCCCGTGGCGAGCCAAGGTCATGCTACCATGCCCGCGAGCCCTTCGTCCCATAGCAGATATTTCATGGGCCTTCCCGCTCCGTTGAGGCCATCGACAAAGATTCACCACACTGGCGCCCCGCCGCTTGCCGGGCAGTGCGTACTAGTCAATCCGCCGGCATTCGCCATATAAGTCGCCTGTCCAATCTGGATCGTCCATGAGCGCGCTCGCCAACCACATGTTTGCCAAGATGAACGGGATCGGCAACGAGATCGTCGTGGTCGATTTGCGCGACAAGGCGGCTGTCGTCACGTCGGACGAGGCGCGCGCGGTGGCGTCTCCTAAGGGGGTCCATTATGACCAGTTGATGGTGCTGCAGCCGCCGCGCCTTGCGGGCACCGAGGCCTTCATCCGCATCTACAACAATGACGGCTCGGAAGCCGCCGCGTGCGGCAACGGCATGCGCTGCGTGGCGCGCCGGCTGTTCGAGGCCTCGGGCCAGACCCAGGCCACCTTCGAGACCAAGGCGGGCCTGCTGAATTGCTGGCGCTCCGGCGACCTCTACACCGTGGACATGGGCCCGCCGAAATTCGGCTGGCAGGATATTCCGCTCGCCGAGGAGTTTCGCGACACGAGATACATCGAGTTGCAGATCGGCCCGATCGATGCGCCGGTGCTGCATTCGCCGTCCGCAGTCAGCATGGGCAATCCGCATGCGATCTTTTGGGTCGCGGACGTCGATGCCTACGATCTTTCCCGCTTCGGGCCGCTGTTGGAAAATCATCCGATCTTTCCGGAGCGCGCCAACATCACGCTTGCCCACGTCGTCGACCGCGATCACATCACGATCCGCACCTGGGAGCGCGGCGCCGGATTGACCAAAGCCTGTGGCTCGGCGGCCTGCGCCACCGCGGTCGCCGCGGCGCGGTTGAAGCGCACCAATCGCACCGTGCAGATTGCCTTGCCCGGAGGCGAGCTTGGCATCGAGTGGCGCGAGCGCGACGATCACGTTTTGATGACGGGCCCGGCGACCTTCGAATATGAAGGCCGCTTCGATCCCGCGCTGTTTGCCTCGGTCGCGTGAGACCATGAGCGTCGAGATCGTCACCTTCGGCTGCCGCCTCAACGCCTTCGAATCCGAGGTGATGCGGGTGGAGGCCGAGCGCGCCGGCCTTGCCGACACCGTCGTCATCAATAGCTGCGCGGTCACCAACGAGGCCGTCGCGCAGGCGCGGCAATCGATCCGCCGGTTGAAGCGCGAACGCCCGCATTTGCGCATCGTCGTCACCGGCTGCGCCGCGCAGACGCAAGCGGAAATGTTTGCAGGCATGGAAGAGGTCGATCGCGTCGTCGGCAATGACGACAAGATGCGAAGCGAGGCCTGGCGCCAGACGCAAGCAGCGCTCGATGCGGCCGGCGGGTCGGGTATCGAGGCGGACAAGAAGATCGCGGTTACCGACATCATGTCGGTTCGCGCGATGGCGCCGCATCTGTTGGGGGGATTTCAAAAGGGCCTGCCGCGCGTGTTCGTGCAGGTGCAGAACGGCTGCGACCATCGCTGCACCTTCTGCATCATCCCCTATGGCCGCGGCAAGTCGCGCTCGGTGCCGATGGGTGCGGTGGTTGACCAAATCCGCGCGCTGGTCGAGCGCGGCCATGCCGAGATCGTGCTGACGGGCGTCGATCTGACCGGTTACGGCGCGGACCTGCCGGGCTCACCGAAGCTCGGCCAACTGACCAAACAAATTTTGCGGCACGTGCCGGAGCTGAAGCGCTTACGGATTTCGTCCGTAGATCTGATCGAGGTCGATTCTGACCTGCTCGATGTCATCGCCGATGATGATCGGTTGATGCCGCATCTGCATCTGTCGCTGCAATCGGGCGACGATCTGATTCTCAAGCGCATGAAACGCCGGCATTCCCGCCAAGACGCGATCGATTTCTGCGCGCAGGTGCGACGCCTGCGGCCCGATATCGCGCTTGGCGCCGACATCATCGCAGGCTTTCCGACCGAAACCGAGGAGATGTTTCGCCGCTCGCAGGACTTGGTCGACGCCTGCGGCCTGACCTTCCTGCACGTGTTTCCCTATTCGCCGCGCCCCGGCACGTCGGCAGCAAGAATGCCGCAGGTCGCGGGAAATGAAATCCGGCAACGCGCGAGCCTGTTGCGGGCCGTGGGAGAGGCTGCGTTGCAGCGGCGGCTGGCAGCGGAAATCGGCGCAAGGCGAGAAATTTTGATCGAAAGCGCGACCCAGGGTCGCACCGAGCATTTTTTGCCGGTGGCGATCAGCGGGGAGGCGCCCGGCGCGGTTAAGACGCTCGTCGTCCAGGGCAGCGATGGCGCGCGGCTGACGGTGTGAAGTGTGTGCCGTGGTGTTTCCCTGCACCCGCCGTCATCGCCCGGCTTGACCGGGCGATCCAGTACGCCGCAGCTTCAAGGTCGATCACGAACCGCTCTGGAATACTGGATCATCCGCTTTCGCGGATGATGACGCGTGGAGTGTGCCGCGCTCGCGGGCTCTTACTCCCCGTTCCAGCCGCAGGCTCTCAACCGCTCCCGCATATGCAGAGGCACCGGCGCCGTCACGCGCACCGGCGTCTTGTTCTTCGAAATCGGGATCACGATTTCGCGGGAATGCAAATGTAGGCGCGGCTCGCCGAAGCGTGGACCGTTTCCATAAATATTGTCGCCGACGATCGGCCAACCCATCGCGGCGGCGTGCACGCGCAATTGATGGGTACGGCCGGTGACCGGCTCCAACGCCAGCCATGTCAGGCCGCCGCCGCGGCCCATCGCCTTCCAGTTGGTTACCGCCGACTGTCCTTCCGGGTCCGGCTTCTGCCACCAGCCACGCTCGGCGTTGAGGCGGCCGAGCGGCAGGTCGATGGTGCCTTCGTCCTCGGTCGGGCCGCCTTCGACGACCGCCCAATAGGTCTTTGCAATCTTGCCATGCTTGAACAACAGGCCGAGCGACGCCGTTGCCTTGCGATGCCGCCCGAGCACGAGGCAGCCGGAGGTATCCTTGTCGAGCCGATGGGCGAGAACCGGCGGACGCGGCAGGCCGAATCGCAAGCCGTCGAAGGAGGATTCCAGATTGGCGCCGCCCTTGGGGCCGCGATGCACCGGCAGGCCGGCGGGCTTGTCGATCACCAGCATCAAGCCGTCGCGATGGAGCACGCGGGCCTGGATTTCCTCCGCGGTCAGTTCAGGAACTTCTATCGCTCGGTCAAGACTTTCGCTCATGGGCCGAAACCGCTAACACACCTCTCCCGCGCTGGACCACTAGATATGAACGATCCCTCTTCGGAAAAAGCAAAGCAGACCTGGTGGCGGCGGCTGTCCGGCGGCCTTAAGCGCACGTCGAGTTCGCTGGGAGCGGCGGTGGCCGATCTCGTCACCAGGCGCAAGCTCGACCGCGCGATGATCGAGGACATCGAGGACGTGCTGCTCCGCGCCGATCTCGGCACCGAGGTCGCATCGCGCATCGCATCGGCCGTGGGCGTCGGCCGCTATGACAAGTCGATCACGGCGGATGACGTGAAGACCGTGGTCGCGACCGAGGTCGAACAAGTGCTTGCGCCGGTGGCAAAGCCGCTTGTCATCGATGCGGCAAAAAAACCGTTCGTCATCCTCGTGGTCGGCGTCAACGGCTCCGGCAAGACCACGACCATCGGCAAGCTGGCGGCAAAATACTCGGCCGAAGGCCGCAAGGTGATGCTGGCGGCCGGCGACACCTTTCGCGCGGCCGCGATCGAGCAATTGAAGGTCTGGGGCGAACGCACCAAATCGCCGGTCATCGCCGGCGCACAAGGGTCGGACTCGGCAAGTCTTGCCTTCAGCGCGCTGTCGGCGGCGCGGGACGGCAAGCTCGACGTACTGCTGGTCGATACCGCGGGCCGCCTGCAGAACAAGGCCGAATTGATGAACGAGCTGGAAAAAGTCGTTCGCGTCATCCGCAAGGTCGATGACAGCGCGCCGCACGCGGTGCTGCTGGTGCTGGACGCCACGGTGGGACAAAATGCGCTGTCGCAGGTCGAGGCGTTTCACCGTACCGCTGGCGTCACCGGCCTTGTCATGACAAAACTGGACGGCACCGCGCGGGGCGGCATCCTGGTGGCGCTGGCAGAGAAGCACAAGCTGCCGGTTCACTTCGTCGGCGTCGGCGAGGGCATCGACGACCTCGCGCCCTTCACGGCACGGGATTTTGCGCAAGCGATCGCGGGGATAGAGTAATGGACAAGACCCAGCCGCATCCACTGTTCAAACTCGCGACCGAACTCGGTCCGCTCCTGGTGTTCTTTGCCGCGAACGCCAAGTTTCATCTGTTCGTCGCGACCGGGGCCTTTATGGTGGCGATCGTGGCGTCCATGATCGCGTCGTATTTGGTGACGCGGCATGTGCCGCTGATGGCGCTGGTCACCGGCGTCGTCGTCATCGTGTTCGGCACGCTCACGCTCGTTTTGCACGACGAGACCTTCATCAAAGTCAAGCCCACCATCATCTATGGTCTGTTCGCCCTGGTTCTGGGCGGCGGCTTGCTGTTCGGCCGTTCGTTCATCGCCATCATGTTCGATCAGATGTTCAACCTCACCCCGCAAGGCTGGCGCATCCTCACCCTGCGCTGGACCCTCTTCTTTCTCGCCATGGCGGCCCTGAACGAGATGATCTGGCGTACCCAGACCACCGATTTCTGGGTCGCGTTCAAGGCATTTGGCGTGATCCCGCTGACGATGATTTTCGCGCTCACGCAAATGCCGCTGATCAAGCGCTACCATCTCGATCCCGCCTCGCTGCAGGCGAGCGAGGCGGCGGAGGGCGATGTCAGCAAGGGGTGAGTGGCGTGTTCTCAGTAGCGTCATTGCGAGCGGAGCGAAGCAATCCATAGTGCCGCAAAGAAAGAATGGATTGCGTCGTCGCTTTGCTCCTCGCAATGACGACTGGGTCAACTGCCCGCTTTCAACGCCTTGTCGATCTCGGCCCTAAGCACGGTGTTGATATTTTCCGCCGTGATCGGACCGACCAGTTTGTAGACGATGGTGCCTTCGCGCCCGACGACGAAGGTTTCCGGCACGCCATAGACACCCCATTCGATCGAGGCGCGGCCGTTGGCATCGACGCCGACAATGCCAAACGGATTGCCATAGCGGCCGAGAAAGCGCCGGGCATTGTCGGGGGAATCCTTGTAGTTGATGCCCACGATCTGCAACCGGCTGTCATGGCCGAGTTCGGTCAGAAGCGGCGCCTCGTCGTGGCACGGCACACACCACGACGCCCAGACGTTGACGACGCTGACCTTGCCCTTGAACGCGGAAGGATCGAGCCCAGGCACCTGCGCGCCATTGTTGACGAGCCCATCGAGCGCCGGCAGCGCGGTTTGCGGCGCCGGATGGCCGATCAAGGCGGATGGAATTCGCGACGGGTCGCCGTTGCCGAGCCGGAACCAGAGGACCGCGGCGAGGCAGGCGAAGGCCAGCAGCGGCATCGCCATCAGCCAGCGCGAGGTTCGTTGGCTTGTATCGGTTGCCGAGGGTTCGCTCATCTCATATCCGTCGCGCTGCGCCCCGAGCGTCTGACGACGCCCCCGGCTTCGAGCTCGCCCAGAATGCGCTTCTGGCGGCGATGGTCAATTCCGATCCAGGCGATCAGCAACGCCACCACCGCGGCCACCACCAAATAGGAGGTGACGATGAAGTCCGCGTAGGGGCCAAGCGACATCGCGTTCATAACGAACGCCGGCCGGCTTGCGCCTGGATCAATTGCAGCGCGCGGACGCGGCGGCGCAGGATCTCGTTGCGCATCGCGGCCAGATGCAGGGTGAGGAACAACAGCGAAAACGCCACCGCCATCACCAGCAGCGGAATCAGGAAGGCGCGATCGAGTGACGATCCTCCCATTCGCATCACCGACGCCGGCTGATGCAGCGTGTTCCACCAATCGACCGAGAATTTGATGATCGGAAGGTTGATGGCGCCAACCAGCGTCAGGATCGCGGCCGCGCGCGCCGCGCGCGAGGGGTCCTCCACCGCGCGCCACAGCGCGATCAGGCCGAGATACATCAGAAACAGGATCAGCACCGAAGTAAGCCGCGCATCCCATTCCCAATAGGTGCCCCACATCGGCCGGCCCCACAGCGAGCCGGTCACCAGCGCGAGAAAGGTAAACGCCGCGCCGATCGGGGCTGCGGCTTTGGCGGCGACGTCGGCCAGCGGATGCCGCCACACCAGCGTGCCCAGCGCAGCCACGCTCATCACGCCCCAGACGAACATCGCAAGCCAGGCATTGGGCACGTGAATGAACATGATCTTGACGGTGGCGCCCTGCTGATAGTCGTCGGGCGCCATCGCCGACTGGTAGAGACCGATCGCGAGCAGGATGACAGTTGCCGTCGCAAGCCACGGCAACAGGCGCGCGGTGAGCGACAGGAACCGGGTGGGATTGGCAAGATCGATCAGCGTCATGACATCCTGTTAATGGTCGCGCCCGCCGCAGGCAATCAGCATGAAGGTTCTCAGCGAGAGTTGATCGGCATCAATTTGGGCATGTTCCTATCCAAGAGCCGGATTCTTTTTTTAATAACGTGCCTGATCAGTCCAACCCGTGGCGCAGGCTCGCCGCCGCCGCGAACGGTCCAATGACAAAGCTGACCAGCGACAAGGCGCACAGGATCGAAAACGGCGCGCCAAAGGACAAGGGTTCCATGATTGCGCCTTGCGAGGCCGCCACGCCAAAGATCAGGACGGGAATCGACAGCGGCAGCACCAGCACCGCGAGCAGGAGGCCGCCGCGATGCAGCGTCACGGCAAGCGCCGCGCCGATCATGCCGGTAAAGGTCAGCGCCGGCGTGCCGGCCAGCAGCGTCAGCGCGACGGCCGATGTCGCCGTGGCATCGAGATTGAGCAATAATCCCAAGACCGGGGTCGCGATAACAAGCGGCAATCCCGCGGCCAGCCAATGGGCGAGCGCCTTTGCCGCACACGCCAGCTCCAGCGGCGTCCGGCCCATCACGATCAGATCGAGCGAGCCGTCTTCATGATCGGCCATGAACAGGCGGTCGAGCGTCAGCAGGCTTGCGAGCAGCGCGCCGAGCCAGAGGATCGCAGGTCCGAGCCGTGTCAGCAGCGCAAGGTCCGGCCCGACCGCGAACGGCATCAGCACCACCACGGTGAGAAAGAACAACACGCCGATCAAGGCGCCGCCGCCGACGCGAAGCGCGATTCTGATGTCCCTGCGAATCAGGGCGGCCAGCGCGGTCATGACGCCTCTCCGATTCGCAAGGTGCGCGCCGCAACTCCCAGCGGCACATGGGTGGCGGCAATGATCAGGCCGCCGCGCGACAGATGATCGCCCATCAGCGTCGTGAACATGATCTGCCCGCTTGCGTCGAGCGCGTTGGTCGGCTCATCGAGCAGCCAGACCGGCCGCCTTACGGCCAATAAACGTGCGATCGAGAGCCTCCGCCGTTGTCCTGCGGACAGAAAGGCGGCCGGCAACCGCGCCGCGTGATCGAGTTCGACGACGGCAAGGGTCTCTGCGGGGTTGAATACCGTGCCGCCGAGGAAATCCCGCCAGAACCAGAGGTTTTCTGCAACGCTCAAGGCCGGTTTGATGGCGTCGCGGTGGCCGAGATAATGTGATTGCTCGGGCAGCGTCAGCTCGGCCTCGCCGCCTTCCAGTTGGATCGATCCGCGGGATGGCGCCAGCAAGCCCGCGATCAGGCGCAACAGCGAGGTTTTGCCCGATCCGTTGGGGCCGACCACGGCGAGCGCTTCACCCGAGGCAACCTCGAAACCAAGGCCGGAAAAAACCTCGCGGCCGCCCCGCATACAACTGACATCGCGCCCTGAGAGCCGCATCTTGCCCCTTTACAGCCCTCTGGAAACCAACGGTACCGCATCAATTTATGGGTAGCGCATTGCTGCGAACCGCATGCCGGTGTGGCGGTGCTTGGTGAAAGATTCTATAAGCCGGAACTTGATGCAGCACACAATCCGCTGCTGCAAGCCTATCGGCCAGACCCCTCCGCCGGTGTTAAAATACCCTTATCGGGTAGAACTGACAATTTGGGACTCCCTGACATGACCTCTCTCGACAGCTTCAAATGCCAAAAAACCCTCAAGGTCGGCGGCAAAACCTATGTCTATTACAGCCTGCCCGCTGCCGAGAAAAATGGTCTGAAGGGAATCGCCAAACTTCCCTATTCCATGAAGGTCTTGCTGGAAAACCTCCTGCGCAATGAAGACGGCCGCACCGTCAAGAAGGATGACATTCTCGCCGTCTCGAAATGGCTGAACAAGCGCGCGCTCGAGCATGAGATTGCGTTCCGCCCGGCGCGGGTTTTGATGCAGGATTTCACCGGCGTGCCCGCGGTGGTCGACCTCGCGGCGATGCGCAACGCGATGCAGGCGCTCGGTGGCGATGCCGAGAAAATCAACCCCCTGGTGCCCGTCGATCTCGTCATCGATCACTCGGTGATCGTGAACTTCTTTGGGGACAACAAGGCGTTCGGCAAGAATGTCGTCGAGGAGTACAAACAGAATCAGGAGCGCTACGAATTCCTGAAATGGGGCCAGAAGGCGTTTTCGAATTTCTCCGTGGTGCCGCCCGGCACCGGCATCTGCCACCAGGTCAATCTCGAATATCTCGCGCAGACGGTGTGGACCAGGAAAGGGAAGATGAAGGTCGGCAAGAAGACCGGCAGCTTCGAGGTCGCTTATCCGGATTCGCTGGTTGGCACCGATTCGCACACCACCATGGTCAATGGTCTCGCCGTGCTCGGCTGGGGCGTCGGCGGCATCGAGGCGGAAGCCTGCATGCTGGGCCAGCCATTGTCGATGCTGCTGCCGGAAGTGGTCGGCTTCAAGCTCAAGGGCCAGCTCAAGGAAGGCGTAACCGCGACCGACCTGGTGCTGACGGTGACGCAGATGCTGCGCAAGCAGGGCGTGGTCGGAAAATTCGTGGAGTTTTTCGGCCCCGGCCTCGATCACCTGTCGGTCGCGGACAAGGCGACCATCGGCAATATGGCGCCGGAATATGGCGCCACCTGCGGCTTCTTCCCGGTCGATGCCGCGACCATCGATTACCTCAAGACGTCCGGCCGCAAAGCCGACCGCGTCGCGCTGGTATCGGCCTATGCCAAGGCGCAGGGCCTGTTCCGAACCGCGAAATCGGCGGACCCGGTATTTACGACGACGCTGACGCTCGATCTTGCCGACGTCGTGCCGTCGATGGCCGGACCGAAGCGTCCCGAAGGCCGCGTGGCACTGCCCGCGGTGGCGGAGGGTTTCGCGGCCGCGCTCGCAAGCGAGTACAAGAAGGCCGCGGATGCCACCAAGCGTTACGCCGTCGCTAATCGCAATTTCGATCTCGGCCATGGCGACGTCGTCATCGCGGCGATCACTTCCTGCACCAACACCTCCAATCCGAGCGTGCTGATCGGCGCCGGGCTGCTTGCGCGCAATGCGGCGGCCAGGGGGTTGAAGGCAAAGCCCTGGGTCAAGACGTCGCTTGCACCCGGCAGCCAGGTCGTTGCCGAATACCTGGCCAATTCTGGATTGCAGAGCGATCTCGACAAGGTCGGCTTCAACCTCGTCGGCTTCGGCTGCACCACCTGCATCGGCAATTCCGGCCCGCTGCCGGAAGAGATATCGAAGTCGATCAACGACAATGGAATCGTTGCGGCGGCGGTGCTGTCGGGCAACCGCAATTTCGAGGGCCGCGTCAGCCCGGACGTGCAGGCGAATTATCTCGCCTCGCCGCCATTGGTCGTGGCCTATGCGCTGGCCGGCACCGTCACCAAGGATCTTGCGGTCGAACCGATCGGCACCGGCAAGGACGGCAAGCCGGTATATCTGAAGGATATCTGGCCGACCGCCAAGGAGATCAACGCGCTCATGAAGAAGTTCGTGACCGCGACGATCTTCAAGAAGCGGTATGCCGACGTGTTCAAGGGCGACACCAACTGGCGCAAGATCAAGACCGTCGAGAGCGAGACTTATCGCTGGAACATGAGCTCGACCTATGTGCAGAACCCGCCCTATTTTGAAGGCATGAAGAAGGTGCCGGAGCCGATCGTCGACGTGGTCGATGCGCGGATTCTGGCGATGTTCGGCGACAAGATCACGACCGACCACATCTCGCCGGCCGGCTCCATCAAGCTGACCTCTCCGGCCGGGAAATTCCTCAGCGAGCATCAGGTGCGCCCGGCGGATTTCAATCAGTACGGCACGCGTCGCGGCAACCATGAAATCATGATGCGCGGCACTTTCGCCAATATCCGCATCAAGAACTTCATGCTGAAGGGCGCCGACGGCAACATTCCCGAGGGCGGCCTGACCAAGCACTGGCCCGACGGCGAGCAGATGTCGATCTACGATGCGGCGATGAAGTACCAGGCCGAGCACGTGCCGCTCGTGGTGTTTGCCGGTGCCGAATACGGCAACGGCTCATCGCGCGACTGGGCGGCGAAGGGGACCCGGCTGCTCGGCATCCGCGCCGTGATCTGCCAGAGCTTCGAGCGCATTCATCGCTCCAACCTGGTCGGCATGGGTGTGTTGCCGCTTACCTTCGAAGAGGGCGTATCCTGGCAGTCGATCGGGCTGAAGGGCGATGAGACCGTAACAATACGGGGGTTGCAGGGCGACCTGAAACCGCGCCAGAAGCTCATCGCGGAGATCGTATCGTCCAGCGGTTCGCTGCAGCGCATTTCGCTGCTGTGCAGGATCGATACGCTCGACGAACTCGACTATTATCGGAATGGCGGCATCTTGCATTACGTCTTGCGCAAGCTCGCCGCGTAATTGTGATCGACGGCTCACTTCGAAGTGAGTAGCGAGTGATTTGAAGGCGGCCTAAAGAAGGCCCGCCTTCACTTTTTCTTAGGCCCGCAGGCGTATGCGCCGTTAGGTATACCGGCGAAAAGTGTTAACGGCGGCAAAACGAATATTTTCGGTTCCAGTATGGCAGCGATGATGGCCTATCAATCAATTTCGCGGTGGTCCGGCGCCCTGGGCGTCTGCGCGATCGTGGCAGTCATCCGGCCGGCCATTGCAGAGCCTCGCGCGGTGGTGGAGCTGTTCACGTCGCAGGGATGCTCATCCTGTCCGCCCGCCGACAAGATCATCGGCGAACTCGCCAAGGATCCGTCGGTGATCGCGCTGAGCTTGCCGATCGACTACTGGGACTATCTCGGGTGGAAGGATACGCTGGCGGATGCGCGCTTCAGTGCCCGTCAGAAAGCTTATTCGCTGATGCGCGGCGATCGCGATGTCTACACGCCGCAGGTGGTCGTCAACGGTTCAGCGCATGTGGTCGGCAGCGATCGTGCCGCGATCGAACACGCGATCGGCGCGACCCGAAGGGCCGACGGCGTCATGTCGGTGCCGGTATCGATGAAGCTGTCGGGCGAGCAGATTACGGTGGCGGTCGCGGCCTCCAACAAGGCCCCGGTAGCGACGCATGGCGAAATTTGGATCTGTTCGATTTCCAGGGCGATACCGATATCGATCGGTCGCGGCGAGAATCGCGGGCGCGAACTCACCTACTACAATGTGGTTCGCAACGTGCTGAAGGTCGGCGACTGGAACGGCAGTGCCGGCAGTTGGACGGTGCCGTTGGAAAACATCTCGCGGGAAGGGATCGATGCCGCCGCGGTCTTTGTCCAGGACGGTAACCGCGACCGGCCGGGCCCGATGCTGGGTGCGGCGTATACCTCCCTTCACTAGATGCGTTTTCGAGCGAAGCCTGCCCCGGACCTGATCGGGGTTGATAGCGGTTCCGCGTGAACGAACGCTGCTCCCGGCAACCCCACCACCCTAGTTGGCGCGGCGATGCGCTACTGCTTCGTCATCACAAATTTGCCGACGCCGTCCACATAGGCCTGATAGCTGCCGCGGATGGTCTTGCTGTCTTTTGAAGCGGCGCCCTGCATTCGAATATCCCATTTCGGGCACACGATCTGGATTGCCACATGGTTATTTGACGTCTGGAAATTGCCGGTGACCGAACAAGATTCCTTGTCGTCATTTTCGTAAGTGCCCGAGAAGCGTCCACCCTTGTTGGCGAGCGACATGGCGTTCTTCGACGTGTTGGACCAGGTGACGCTCCAGCGGCCCGCGAGATCGCCTGCGTCAGCCCAGGCAATGCCGAAACCGGCAAAAGCGGGCAAGAGAAGGCTAACCAGAGCCGCCGTGAGCCTCAGCATCTTCGACCCCCCTGTCTTGAAAGCCCATCGATCGATAACGGGTCGACCAATGATATCACCTACGGGAAGCCAGGCGCAGCCTGTTCTGGGGCCCAAAAAAGAAAAGGACCAACTCGCGTTGGCCCAGTATGTGGATAAACTCTTGTGCGCTAGGCCCGATCCCGACGATTCCGGGGGGCTGGGGGCTGAGGAATCCGGGATCGAAAGGACCGGGCCAACGCAATGGATTCTTCTCGCAATATTGCGGGGCAGTCGATTGGCGGAAGTGGGGCGGTATTATGATTCCGCTAACGATCCCGTGACGGCGCGGTTCTCGCCAGATATTTTTGGCTCGCTGGTTTTAAGGGAACTGCGGGTCGCCGGGTCGTGCCGGCGGCCCTGTTACGGCCCTTGCGGCGGAGGTCAGTCGGCGCAATCATGTCGTTCAAATGACAGGAGAAGCGCCATGAGCCTTATATCGGAGGAAGCCGATCCAAGCGAGGCCCGCGCAGCGGCCCGGGTTGCCGCTGCGGGTACCTGGCCAAACCGGGTGACGTTCAGTCGCCACGAGCTCAATCGCATCTTGAATCTCTACGGGCGGATGGTCGCCGACGGCGAATGGCGCGACTATGCCATCGATTTTCTGCGCGACCGCGCCGTGTTTTCGATATTCCGCCGCGCCTCCGAAGTTCCAATATACCGCATCGAGAAAGATCCGCGGCTTACGCGCAAGCAGGGGATCTACAGCGTGATTTCGGCAAGCGGATTGATCCTGCGCCGTGGGCACGAGCTGGATCGGGTGCTTTTGGTCATCGACCGCAAGCCGGCTCTGGTTTAGCGGGAAGAAAGCTAGCTCCGCGCCGGCGCCGGATCATCCGCCGGCAGGCTCGCCGCCCCCTCGCCGAGCGCAAGCTGCATCATGACGATGTCGAGCCAGCGGCCGAATTTGAATCCGACATTGGGATGGGCTCCGATCATTTCGAACCCACAGCTCGAATGCACGCCGATCGATGCGGCGTTGGCGGAATCGCCGATCACCGCGATCATTTGGCGGAAGCCGCGCGCCTCGCATTCGGCGATCAGCCGCTGCAGCGATTGCCGGCCGATCCCGCGCCCGTGGATTGCGGAATGCAAATAGACCGAATCCTCGACCGTGAACCTATAGGCCGGTCGCAGCCGGTAAGCGGCCGCATAGGCATATCCGACCACGCGGCCCTCGATTGCCGCGACGAAATAGGGGAAGCCGCCGTCGACGAGCGCCTCGAAGCGCCGGGTCATTTCCGCAAGGTCGGGCGGGACCAGCTCAAATGTCGCGGTGCCGAAGCGAACCGCATCCGCGTAGATATCGGTGATGGCGGGCAGGTCGGCGACGACGGCCGGCCTGATTTCAGGCGAGGACATGCCTAAAGATTATTTTCAGCCACCGCAAAAGGAAAGCCCCGGCCAGAAGGGCCGAGGCTTGGGACTTCCGCCGCTTGGCCGGGTCGATCAGTCGCGCTGACCGAGCAATTGCAACAGCAGCGTGAAGAGGTTGATGAAATTCAGATAGAGCGACAATGCGCCGGTGATCGCCGCCCGTTCCGCCACGTCGCCGCCCTGCCCGGCGAAGCCGTAGATGTACTCGTTCTTCAGCCGCTGCGTATCCCAGGCGGTGAGGCCCGCAAATACCAGCACGCCAACCACCGATACCACGAACTGCAGCATCGAACTGGCGAGGAACAGATTGACCAGGCTCGCGATGATGACTCCGAACAGGCCCATGATCAGGAACGATCCCATCCCTGTCATGTCGCGCCGCGTGGTATAGCCATAAAGGCTCAGCGCGCCGAACGTGGCCGCGGTGATGAAGAACACCCGCACGATCGAGGTGTGCGTATAGACCAGGAAGATCGACGACAGCGAGACACCCATCAGCGCCGAAAACACCCAGAACAGCATTTGCGCGGTCGCGGGCGCCAGACGGTTAATGCCGGCGGAGATCACGAACACCATGGCGAGGGGGGCCAGGATGAACAGCCATTTCAGCGGGCTCACGAACATCGCGTAGCCGAACGGCGTCAGGAAGGCGTTGCCGATCTTGGCGGCGGCGCCGGACGGGTCGGCGGTCACAGCCGCCATATAGATGCCGAGCGCGGCGAAGCCGGTGATGGCAAGGCCGATGCTCATATAATTGTAGATGCGCAGCATGTAGGCGCGCAGACCGGCGTCGACGGTCGCGGTATCGACGCGCCCGGCGGCCCGGCCAAAAGGAGATGCATAGTTGCGGTCTAGGTCCGACATGGTCGAATTCCTGTTGGTTGTGTCTGGCGGGGCGCAAAGGCTCTGCGTCGCCAGCGAAAGTTATCCCAGATACCACCGTTTGCTGACATTAATTTTGCGTCATGAAAACGGCGTCTGGCTCCACGCTGATATCTGGGAAACTACCACATCCAGCGCAAGGCGCGATGCGCGGCCGAATGTCGCTACACAGAGACCGGCGCTGCCTGGACACCGGCAATTTTTATGAAATTTATATATCAGAGGTTTCGCAGAACCGCCGCCGGCTTCTGGTTCAAGGCCAGCAGCGTCCCCACAAGCCCCAACCCTACCGTGACCGCCAAAGCCGCTGCCACCACGCCGGCGGCGCTGCCGGCCTGCCAGACGAAGCTTAGGGTCATCAGCCGGGTCACGATCAGCCAGGCGGCAACCGAACCCGCAATGACCCCGAAAACGGCGGTGGCAAACCCGATCATCAGATATTCCAGCGCGTAGGCGCCGATTAGCCGTGCCCGGGTCGCCCCCAGCGTCTTGAGAATGACGGCATCATAGACCCGGTGGCGATGGCCGGCGGCGAGTGCGCCACCCAGCACCAGAATCGCCGAAATCAGGGTGATTGCGCTCGCACCGCGGATCGCGAGCACGAGATTGGTAACGACCGTGCCGATGGTTTCCAGCGCCTCGCGGACGCGTACACTCGTGATCATCGGAAACGCGGCGGCCACCTTTTTGACGATCGCCGCGTCGTCGGCGGGGTCCGGGTGGGCCTCCGTCAAGGTCGCGATGTGGGTGTGCGGCGCGCCCTTAAAGGCGTTGGGCGAAAACACCAGCACGAAATTGATGCCGAGCCCCTGCCAATCGATGGTGCGCATGTTTCCAATTGTTGCCGGGATGTCGCGGCCGAGTACGTTGACGACGATTTCATCGCCGATCTTGAGCTTGAGGCCGTCGGCGATCTTCTTCTCGATCGAGATCAGCGGCGGTCCGTTATAATCTGCGCCCCACCATCGGCCCTCGATGATCTTCGAGCCTTTCGGGATTTCGCCGGTGGCGGTGAGGCCGCGGTCGCTCTGCAACACCCATTCGCTGTCAGTGGAGGGTTTGAGATCCTCCGCCCTGATGCCGCGCGCCGCGACGATACGCCCGCGCAGCATCGGCACCTCCTCGACCGTCGAATCCGGCGCGGTCTGCTTCAGGAAGGCGCTGAAGCGGTCGGCTTCGGTGGCGGGAATGTCGATGAAATAGAACGACGGCGCGCGGTCCGGCAGCGCCGCCAGGAATTGCCGCCGCAGATTGCCGTCGATCTGGGTAATCGTGACCAGCACCGCCAGACCCAGACCCAGCGACATCACCACCGAAGGCGTCAAGGCGCCCGGCCGGTAGATATTGGCGATCGCGAGCCGCAGCATGGTGATCCGGGTCCGGGGCAGGCGGCGCGCCAGCGCCATCAGGCCGGCGGCGATACCGCGCAACAGCGCAAAGACCGCAATCGAGGACACCACGAACACGGTCGCCACGCGCTTGTCATAGGCAAACCCGATGACGATCGCGATCAGAAACGCGATCACCAGCGCCATCGAGGCGAGATAACGCCAGCGCGGGCGATGCCACACGCTGGTCACGGCCTCGCGAAACAGCGCCGCCACCGGCACATCATGCACGCGACCCAGCGGCCACAGCGCGAATGCGAGCGCGGTCGAAAGGCCATAGACCAGCGACAAAGCGAGCTCTTCGACATGCAGCGCCGGCACCACCGGCAGCGGCAACAGCTTGCCGAACACATCGACAATGACGAACGGCATTGCCGCGCCGGCAGCGAGTCCGATCGCCGAGCCGACGACGGCAAGCACGATCACCTGTGTGAGATAAATCGCAAAGACGTCGCGGCCGGTGGCGCCCAGCGCTTTGAACGTGGCGACCACGTCGCGCCTCCGGTCGATATGGCTCTTCACCGCATTGGCAACGCCGACGCCGCCGACCAATAGCGCGGCAAGGCCGACCAGCGTGAGAAACTGGGTGAAGCGGTTGATGGTACGTTCAAGCTGAGGCGAGGCGGCGTCGCGCGTGCGAATTTCCCAGCCGGCATGCGGCAGCGCGCCTCGCGCATCGTCGACGAGCCGGACCGCGCTGCGATCGGTGCTGGCGTTGTTTGGCAGCTTCACCCGATAGGTCCAGCGTACCAGGCTGCCCGGCTGCAACAGCTTGGTGGCCCGAAGCGCGGCCTCGCTGACCAGGAATCGCGGACCGAACCCGAGACCGCCGGCGAGCTTGTCCGGCTCGGAACTGTCGATGCTGCGGATCTGAAATGTCGCGTTGCCGACATTGACGCTGTCGCCGAGCTTGAGGTCGAGCCGGGCCAGCAATGTCGAATCGGCCGCCGCGCCGAATACGCCATCATGTTCGGCCAGCAAATCTGTTAGCCGCATTTTCGGTTCAAGCGCCAATTCGCCCAGCATCGGGTAGGTGGCGTCCACGGCCTTGATCTCGACCAGCGCCAGGCGGCCGTCGTCGGCGCGCGCCATGCCGCGCATCGAGGCCGTGACGGAGACGTCGCCGCGGGAACGCAAAAATGCAACTTCCTCGGGCCTTGCTTCGCGCTGAAACAACGAGAAGGCGACGTCGCCGCCAAGTAGCGTGCGACCCTCGCGCGCCAAGCCTTCGGCAAGGCTCGCCGCCACCGAGCCGACACCGGCGATCGCCATGACGCCAAGCGCGATGCAGGCGATGAAGACGTAGAAACCGCGCAAGCCACCGCGCAGTTCGCGCAACGCGTAGCGGAGCGGAAGCGACGCCGGGCGGCCGTTAAACACCGGTTCGGAGAGGATCGTCATGAAGCGGCATCGTGCTCGGCGAGCTGGCCATCGATCCGGCCCGAGCGTAGCCGCACCACGCGGTCGCAGCGCTGCGCCAGCGAGGCGTCGTGGGTCACCAGCACCAGTGTCATGCCGCGCTCGGCATGTTTGGTGAAGAGCAGGTCGACGATTTGCTTGCCGGTAGCCTCATCGAGATTGCCGGTGGGCTCGTCGGCCACCAGAATTGCGGGATCGGGCGCAAGCGCACGGGCGAGCGCGACGCGCTGCTGCTCGCCGCCCGATAATTGCGTGGGATAATGATGCAGCCGGTCGCCGAGACCGACCGATGTCAATTCATGCGCCGCGCGCCGCGACGCATCGGGGTCGCCGGCCAATTCCAGCGGCACCGCGACGTTTTCCAGCGCCGTCATGGTCGGGATCAGATGAAACGACTGGAAGACGATGCCGACCTGGCGGCCGCGAAAGCGCGCCAGTGCATCTTCGTCGAGGGCATTGAAAGGGGTGCCGTTGACCACCACCTCTCCGCTGTCGGGCCGTTCCAATCCCGCCATCACCATCAGAAGAGTGGATTTTCCCGAACCGGACGGCCCGATCAGGCCGATGGCCTCGCCCGATGCCACGGAGAGGCTGATGTCCTTTAGAATGTGGACACGCGCCGCGCCCGAACCGAGCGAGAGATTGACGTTGGAGATGGAAATGGTGTCCGGCGCAATGCCGGCCAATGAAGAGGGTTCGATGAGACTGTCCATGGCTATAGTGCCCGCTTTTCCGAAGTTCGTAATACTGTGCTGCGACCTCGTGAGCGAACTTCGGAAAGCAAAGGGCACTATCACATTTGTTGATTCTAGTGCCGCTTTTCGATCCGAAATTCCTAGTACGAGGTTGCAGCAGGCGGTGCAGGAATTTCGGATCGGCGGCGCTAGCTCATATGGTACTTCCCTTGGCGCGGTCGAGAGGTTGTCAGGCAAGTTCGTGCACATGCTCGTGTTTGGCCTTGCGCTGCTCGGGTCGGAACCGGCTTTCGCGCAGACCTCGGCGGCAATCGACACCAGGCCCATCAAGGTGGTTGCGCTCGGTGATTCGCTCACCGCAGGATATGGTCTTCCGAGCACCGATGCGTTCCCGGTTAAATTACAAAAAGCATTGAAATCCAAAGGGATAGAGGTCGAAATGATCAACGCCGGGGTGTCCGGCGACACCTCTTCCGGCGGCCGCGACAGGCTGGAATGGTCGGTGCCGGAGGGGACGCAGGCCGTGATCGTCGAACTCGGCGCCAATGATGCCCTGCGCGGCACCGATCCCGCGGTCACCCGCGCGGCGCTAAACGACATTGTGGCGCGCTTGAAGGCGCGTGGAATTGCGGTGCTGTTGTGCGGGATGCTCGCCCCGCCGAACTACGGCAATGATTATGCGGCCCGTTTCAACGCGATCTATCCCGATCTCGCCAAATCGTTTGGTATCACTCTGTATCCGTTCTTCCTCGATGGCGTCGCGGCCGACGCCAAGCTCAACCAGCCGGACGGCATGCATCCGACGGCCGAGGGCGTCGATATCATCGTCCAAAAAATGTTGCCCACGGTTAAGGCATTTCTCGGCGCGATATCGAGGCAGCCTAGCTGAAAAATCGGTGGCGATAACCCTAACGCGATGGATTTGCGAGCCCTTTCCGATGTGTTAACGCCAGATGCTTCGCAGAGTCATATAACTACGGTAGAAATTGGCATCGGTGATTCGTTGCCGGGTCTTGTTACAGGGCGTGACCTTTCCGTAAGATCGTGCCCCAGCATCGGGAGTCTTGCGATGCCGCGTTTGTTCACGGGACTGGAAATTCCGGCCGAGATCGGTCAGACCCTTTCCTCATTGCGTGGTGGCCTGCCGGGCGCCCGCTGGATCGACCCCGAAAATTATCACGTTACCCTGCGCTTCATCGGCGATATCGACGGCGTGTCCGCCAACGAGATCGCCTCGATGCTGTTTCGGGTCAATCGCAAGCCGTTCGAGGTGGCGGTGCAGGGCCTCTCCAGTTTCGGCGGAAAAAAGCCGCGTGCGGTGGTCGCCAACATCGCCCCGAGCCGGCCGCTGATCGAGCTTCAGGCCGAACTTGAGCGGCTGATGCAGCGCATCGGGCTTGATCCGGAGGGTCGCAAATTCACCCCGCATGTGACGCTGGCGCGGCTGCGCGACGCCTCCACCCAGGACGTGGCGGACTATCTGTCCGTGCGCGGCTATTTCCCGACTCGGGTTTTTACGGCCTCGCGCTTCGTGCTGTTTTCCTCGCGCGCCTCGACCGGCGGCGGGCCCTATGTGGTTGAGGATTCCTACGCGCTGAGCGCGTGATTGACCGGATCCAGTATTCCAAAGTGACCGTGATAGGATGCCTCTTCATCCGGAAGTCGAAGCGTTTGCCAAGTTGCTTCGCGAAATCGAGATCAAACTGCGCGAACACAATCAAACGCATTGGGCCGCGCAAATCGCGCGATGTCTCGCGGGTGTCGAGCGCTCAGATGCGTACGGACTTCAACGCTTCCTGTCGCTCTTCGGGGGCATGGGTTCGTTAAACGACGTCCTGCTTGTCGCTGACGGAAGGCTGCTTCACGAAGAAAATGACCGGCTTCGTGCGCTACTGAGCCGAGCCTATGATGCTGGGCGCCGTCTTGAGCGCGATGGCTAAGGTTGCTACGGTGCCCTGACCCTCCCACGCGGGCTTTTGCACACCCCTGCACTAAATCCCGGCTTGCAATTTTCGTAAGCTTCAGGCGGTAAGATGGGGCCATGCTGTCTCCCCCCGCCGCCTCGTTCCGAGCCCATTATCAAGCTCTCGTCACCTCCGGCGCGATCGAGCCCGACGCCGCGCAGGAAGAGGCCGCGGAAGCATTTGCCGATCTCGAGCAGCGGCTTTCGCGCTACAAGCCGTTGCGCAAGCAGGGCCTGCTTGGCCGGCTGTTTGCCGACAAGGACGATGCGCCGCCGCGCGGCCTCTACGTTCACGGCGAGGTCGGGCGCGGCAAGACCATGCTGATGGATCTGTTTTTTCAAGCCAGCACCGTCGAGCACAAACGGCGCGCCCATTTCCACGAATTCATGGCCGAGGTGCACGAGCGCATCTACGGCTATCGCCAGAACATCGCGCGCGGCGAGATCGTTGACGGCGACGTGATTGCGCTTACCGCCGCCGCGATCTTCGACCAGGCTTGGCTGTTATGCTTTGACGAATTCCACGTCACCGACATTGCTGACGCCATGATTCTGGGTCGGCTGTTCGCCCGGCTGTTCGAACTCGGCACCGTGGTGGTTGCGACATCCAACGTCGCCCCCGACGAACTCTATAAAGGCGGCTTGAACCGGTCGCTGTTCATTCCGTTCATCGCGCAGATCAATGAACACATGGAAGTGTTGCGGCTCGACGCCCGCACCGATTTCCGGCTGGAGAAACTCGCGGGCGTGAAAATGTGGCTGGTGCCGGCGGATGCACCTGCTGCGGCTGCGCTCGACAGGGCCTGGGCAAGCATGACCGGCAATGCACCCTGCAAGCTGCGCGATATTTCGATCAAGGGCCGCATCCTGCACGTGCCGTGTTCGGCGCACGGCGTCGCGCGATTTTCCTTCGCCGAAATCTGCGAGCAGCCGCTCGCCGCATCCGACTACCTTCGGCTCGCGCGCGATTATCACACCATCATGATCGACCGCATTCCGGTGATGGACTATGCCGAGCGAAACGCCGCCAAGCGGTTCATCACCCTGATCGACACGCTATACGACAATGGTGTGAAGCTGATGGCCTCCGCTGCGGCCGATCCGCCCTCGTTGTATGTCGCAACCGAGGGCAATGAGGCGAACGAGTTCAAAAGGACCTCGTCGCGATTGATCGAGATGAGCTCGGAATCCTATCTGGCGCTGCCGCACGGGCATAAGGATTCCGTGGCCAGCGGCGCAAGTACGGGGTTGGTGGAAACCTAGCACGTCATTCCGGGGCGCCAACCCGGAATGACATGAGTCGGTTGCTGAAATCGCGGCAAGACCGACAATTGAGCACGCTCCGGCTTGAACGGGCCGATCGAAAGGGATAACCAGCGAGTCAAGCCCCCTTTCTTCAACCTCCGTACGTTCAAAGGACAGATTTCCCATGGCGCGCGACAAAATTGCTTTGATTGGCTCCGGCCAGATCGGCGGAACACTGGCTCACCTCATCGGCCTGAAGGAACTGGGCGACGTCGTGTTGTTCGACATCGCCGAGGGCGTGCCGCAGGGTAAATCCCTCGATATCGCGCAGTCCTCGCCCGTGGACGGGTTCGACGCGTATTTCACCGGCGCCAATTCCTATGAGGCGCTCGACAACGCCGGGGTTTGCATCGTCACCGCCGGCGTGCCGCGCAAGCCCGGCATGAGCCGCGACGATCTCCTCTCGATCAATCTCAAGGTGATGGAACAGGTCGGCGCCGGCATCAAGAAATACGCCCCCGATGCCTTCGTCATCTGCATCACCAACCCGCTCGACGCCATGGTGTGGGCGCTGCAGAAGGCGTCCAACCTGCCGCACAAGAAGGTGGTGGGCATGGCGGGGGTGCTGGATTCCTCGCGCTTCCGCTATTTCCTCGCCGATGAATTCAACGTCTCGGTCGAGGACGTCACCGCCTTCGTGCTGGGCGGCCATGGCGACACCATGGTGCCGCTGGTGCGCTACTCGACGGTGGCCGGCATTCCGCTGCCCGATCTCGTCAAGATGGGCTGGACCTCGCAGGCGCGGATCGACGAGATCGTCGATCGCACCCGCAATGGCGGCGCCGAGATCGTCAACCTGTTGAAGACCGGATCGGCGTTCTATGCGCCGGCGGCTTCCGCGATTGCGATGGCGGAGAGTTATCTGAAGGACAAAAAGCGCGTGCTGCCCTGCGCCGCCTACCTCAACGGCGAGTACAGCGTGCGGGACATGTATGTCGGCGTACCCGTCGTGATCGGATCGAAGGGTGTCGAACGCGTTGTCGAGATCGAACTCACCGGCAAGGACCGCGAAGCCTTCGACAAGTCGGTCGCCGCCGTGCAGGGGCTTGTCGAAGCGTGCAAAAAGATCGCGCCCGATCTGCTCGGTCGCTGATCGCGCCAAACAAACCGGGGGCGGGCGGGTCACCTGATCCCTTAAGCCGCTCGAATTTTGCAGGGTGCGTCACCAACGGAGGCGGAAGCGAGATCGGAGCGCCGCTAACACCATGAAATCAAAAACGGTTCTGAATTTGCGCCTGACGTGGCATATGGTATACCAACGGCAAAATGGTTAGTGCTATTGAATTAAGCGGATGAGGGTTCGGGGAGCGTCTACATGAACATCCATGAATATCAGGCCAAGGCACTGCTAAGCGAGTTCGGGGTCGCGATTTCGAGGGGCGTGCCGGTTCTGCGGGCCGCTGAATCCGACGCCGCCGCCAAGACACTGCCGGGCCCGGTCTGGGTGGTGAAAAGCCAGATTCACGCCGGCGGCCGCGGCAAGGGCAAGTTCAAGGAAGCCACCGCTGGCGACAAAGGCGGGGTGCGCATCGCCAAGTCAGTCGCCGAGGTCAATGAATTCGCCAAGCAGATGTTGGGGGCAACGCTCGTCACCGTGCAGACCGGTCCGCACGGCAAGCAGGTCAACCGGCTCTACATCGAGGAAGGCTCCGACATCGACAGGGAGTTTTATCTTTCGATCCTGGTCAACCGCGAAACCTCCGAAGTGTCGTTCGTGGTGTCCACCGAAGGCGGCGTCAATATCGAGGACGTCGCGCACAATAGCCCCGAAAAAATCGTCAGCTTCTCGGTCGATCCGGCGACCGGCATCATGTCCCATCACGGCCGCACGGTTGCGAAAGCGCTGAAGCTATCCGGCGATTTCGCCAAGCAGGCCGAAAAACTGGTGGCGCAGCTCTACAACGCCTTCACCGCCAAGGACATGGCGATGTTGGAAATCAATCCCCTGGTCGTCACCAAGCAGGGCCAGCTTCGGGTCCTCGACGCCAAGGTTGCGTTCGACGACAACGCGTTGTTTCGTCACCCCGAGGTCGCTGCATTGCGCGACGAGACGGAAGAAGACGCCAAGGAAATCGAGGCTTCCAAACACGATCTCAATTACGTTGCGCTCGAGGGCACGATCGGCTGCATGGTCAACGGCGCCGGCCTTGCCATGGCGACGATGGACATCATCAAGCTTTACGGCATGGCGCCGGCGAACTTTCTCGACGTCGGCGGCGGCGCCAACAAGGAAAAAGTCGCGGCCGCCTTCAAGATCATCACCGCCGATCCCAACGTGAAGGGAATCCTGGTCAACATCTTCGGCGGCATCATGAAATGCGACATCATCGCCGAAGGCGTGGTGGCCGCGGTGAAGGAAGTCGGCCTCAAGGTGCCGCTGGTGGTTCGCCTCGAGGGCACCAATGTCGAGGCCGGCAAAAAGATCATCCGTGAGAGCGGCCTCAACGTTCTCTCGGCGGACGATCTCGACGACGCCGCGCAGAAGATCGTCAAGGCCGTCAAGGGAGGGTAAGCCAATGGCCGCAGATCGCCTCGCCGCACCGACGCCGCTGGAGGAGCATCGCAAGCTCGCGGTGTTCGCGGGCGAGTGGGCCGGCGAAGAGAAGGTGTATCCCTCGCGCTGGACCGAGGGCGGCCCGGCCACTTCGCATGTCGTGGCCCGCATGGACCTTAACGGCTTTTACCTGATTCAGGATACGCGCCAGGCGCGCGACGGCAAGGAAACCTTCGCCACCCATGGCGTATTCACCTATGACCGCGAGGATCGGCATTACAAATTATTCTGGCACGATTCACTCGGCTATTATTCGCCGGCGCCGGCCTCCGGCGGCTGGACCGGCAAGACTCTGATCCTGGTGCGCGGCTCGCTGCGCGGCAATGCGCGCCACGTCTACGAAGTCATCGACGACAACAGCTATTCCATGAAAATACAGTTTTCGCCTGACGCAGAGGGGTGGACCGATGTGCTCACCGGCGTCTTCCGGCGGATTCACTGACCCCTTACCGAACGTCTCGCGAAAGCAATCTCCATCATGTCCATCCTGATCGACAAGAATACGAAAGTGATTTGCCAGGGCTTCACCGGCAAGAACGGCACGTTCCATTCCGAAGCCGCGATCGCTTACGGCACCAAGATGGTCGGTGGCACCTCGCCGGGCAAAGGCGGCTCGACGCATCTCGGCCTGCCGGTGTTCGACACGGTCACTGAGGCGCGCGAGAAGACCGGCGCCGATGCGTCCGTGATCTATGTGCCGCCGCCCGGTGCTGCGGATGCGATCTGCGAGGCGATCGACGCCGAAATCCCGCTGATCGTCTGCATCACCGAAGGCATTCCCGTGCTCGACATGGTGCGGGTGAAGCGATCGCTTTCGGGGTCGAAATCGCGCTTGATCGGCCCGAATTGCCCAGGCGTCATGACGGCCGGCGAATGCAAGATCGGCATCATGCCGGCGAATATCTTCAAGCCCGGCAATGTCGGGATCGTGTCGCGCTCGGGCACGCTGACCTACGAGGCCGTGTTCCAGACCACGCAGGAGGGCCTTGGCCAGACCACCGCGGTTGGCATCGGCGGCGATCCGGTCAAGGGCACCGAATTCATCGCCGTGCTCGAGATGTTTTTGGGCGATCCCAAGACTACCTGCATCGTCATGATCGGCGAGATCGGCGGATCGGCCGAAGAAGACGCCGCCCAGTTCCTGAAAGATGAGGCCAAGCGCGGCCGCAAGAAGCCGATGGTCGGGTTCATTGCCGGCGTCACCGCGCCGCCCGGCCGCCGCATGGGCCATGCCGGTGCGATCATTTCCGGGGGCAAAGGCGACGCCGGTTCGAAGACGGCGGCGATGGAATCGGCGGGAATTACCGTCTCTCCGTCGCCCGCGCGGCTCGGAAAGACCCTTGTCGAAAAATTGAAGGCTTAGTTCATTTTTTCGTTCTTTTCGGCGCGATAATTCGCCCTAAATAGGGTAAGGATTGCTACCCTGCCGGTCCGTGATTTCGGGCCGGCCGCCGCGCCGTCTTCCATGCGCGAAGTGAAAATCACCAGGACGCCGCCATGTCTCGCCAGGACGCGAACGCTGCTTTTGCCCTTTCGTCTTTTTTGCAGGGCACGAACGCCACCTACATGGACGAAATCTACGCCCGTTATGAGAGTGACCCGTCCTCGGTCGACACGGAGTGGCAGGCGTTCTTCAAGAGCCTGAAGGACACCCCGGCCGAAATCCGCAAAAACGCCGAGGGGCCCTCCTGGGGCCGCAACAACTGGCCGCTGACGCCGCGCGACGAACTTACCTCCGCGCTCGATGGTAATTGGGTGGAGGTCGAAAAGGCAGTCGGCACCAAGCTTGCGGCCAAAGTGCAAGCCAGGGGCGGCGAACTCACGGCGGCTGACGTCCATCAGGCCACGCGCGACTCCGTGCGCGCGTTGATGCTGATCCGGGCCTACCGCATGCGCGGGCATTTTCACGCCAGGCTCGACCCGCTTGGCATCGAGGCGCCGCGCGACCGCGAAGAACTCGATCCGCGCTCGTATGGTTTCACCGAAGCCGATTTCGACCGAAAGATTTTCCTCGATCATGTGCTCGGCCTCGAATACGGCAGCCTTCGCGAAATTGTCGCGATCTGCGAACGCACCTACTGCCAGACGCTCGGCGTCGAGTTCATGCACATCACCAACCCCGCGCAGAAATCCTGGATCCAGGAACGCATCGAGGGGCCCGACAAGGAAATCTCCTTCACCCGCGAGGGCCGGCGCGCGATCCTCAACAAGCTGGTCGAGGCCGAAGGCTTCGAGAAATTCTGCGACACCAAATTCACCGGCACCAAGCGTTTCGGGCTCGATGGCGCCGAATCGCTGATCCCGGCGCTGGAGCAGATCATCAAACGCGGAGGCAATCTCGGCGTGAAGGAGATTGTGGTCGGCATGCCGCATCGCGGTCGGCTCAACGTGTTGACCCAGGTGATGGGCAAACCGCATCGCGCGCTGTTCCACGAATTCAAGGGCGGCTCGGCCAATCCGGACGCGGTCGAAGGCTCCGGCGACGTCAAATACCATCTCGGCGCATCGTCGGACCGCGAATTCGACAACAACAAGATCCATTTGTCGCTGACCGCCAACCCCTCGCATCTGGAGATCGTCGATCCCGTAGTGCTCGGCAAGGTGCGCGCCAAGCAGGACCAGCATGGCGATCCGCCGGACATGCGGATTTCGGTGCTGCCGCTATTGATGCATGGCGATGCCGCCTTCGCCGGCCAGGGCGTGGTGGCCGAATGTTTCAGCCTGTCCGACCTGAAGGGCTATCGCACCGGCGGCTCGCTCCACTTCATCGTCAACAACCAGATCGGCTTCACCACCTATCCGCGCTATTCGCGCTCCTCGCCCTATCCGTCCGACGTGGCGAAGATGATCGATGCGCCGATCTTCCACGTCAATGGCGACGATCCGGAAGCGGTGGTGTTCGCGGCCAAGGTCGCGATCGAGTTTCGGCAGAAATTCCACAAGCCTGTCGTCATCGACATGTTCTGCTACCGCCGCCACGGCCACAATGAGGGCGACGAGCCGGCGTTCACCCAGCCGGTGATGTACAAGAAGATTGCCTCGCATCCGACGACGCTGGAGATTTACGCCAAGCGGCTGATCGCTGAAGGCGTGGTGACCGACGGCGAGGTCGACAAGGCCAAGGCCGACTGGCGCGCGCGGCTCGATGCCGAGTTCGAGGCTGGCACCGGCTACAAGCCGAACAAGGCCGACTGGCTCGACGGCAAATGGGCCGGCTTCAAGATCGCCGATCAGGAAGAGGACCCGCGCCGCGGCGTCACCGGCGTCGATATCGCTGCGCTAAAGGATATCGGCCACAAGATCGCCAAAGTGCCGGACGGTTTTCGGGTTCACCGCACCATCCAGCGCTTTCTCGACAACCGCGCCAAGGCTATCGACAGCGGGAATGGTATCGACTGGGCGACCGGCGAGGCGCTGGCGTTCTGTTCGCTGCTGCAGGAAGGCCATCACGTGCGGCTGTCCGGGCAGGACTCCGAACGCGGCACTTTCTCGCAGCGCCATTCCGTGCTGATCGACCAGGAGGACGAAAGCCGCTACACGCCATTCAACCATTTGGGCAGCGATCAAGGCCACTACGAGGTCATCAATTCGCTGTTGTCCGAAGAGGCGGTGCTTGGCTTCGAATACGGCTATTCGCTCGCCGAGCCGAACGCGCTGGCGATGTGGGAAGCCCAGTTCGGCGATTTCGCCAACGGCGCGCAGGTTTTGTTCGATCAGTTCATCTCTTCCGGCGAACGCAAATGGCTGCGGATGTCCGGGCTGGTCTGCCTGTTGCCGCATGGCTATGAGGGGCAGGGGCCGGAGCATTCCTCGGCCAGGCTCGAGCGTTACTTGCAGATGTGTGCCGAGGACAACATGCAGGTGGTCTATCCGACCACGCCGGCCAATTACTTCCACGCGCTGCGGCGCCAGCTACATCGCGAAATTCGTAAACCCTTGATCGTGATGACGCCGAAATCGCTGCTTCGGCACAAGCGTGCGGTCTCGCGGCTCGACGAACTCGGCGAGGGGACGACATTCCACCGCATCCTTTATGACGACGCCCAGATGCTGCCGGACGAGAAGATCAAGCTGGTGGGCGACGATAAGATCCGCCGCATCGTGCTGTGCGCGGGCAAGGTCTATTACGATCTTTATGAGGAGCGCGAGAAACGTGGTATCGACGACGTCTACCTGATGCGCGTCGAGCAGCTTTATCCGGTGCCGTTGAAGGCGCTGGTGACGGAACTCGGCCGCTTCAAGAACGCCGAACTGGTCTGGTGCCAGGAAGAGCCGCGCAACATGGGATCGTGGCACTTCATCGAACCCTATCTCGAATGGGTGCTGAACCAGGTCCACGCGCCGCACAAGCGTCCCCGCTACGCCGGGCGCGCGGCGTCGGCGGCGACCGCTACCGGATTGATGTCGAAGCATCTGGCGCAGCTCAAGGCGCTGCTGGATGACGCGCTGAATTAGAAGTCCAAAACCATCATGACCCGCGAAAGCGGGGCATCCAGTAACCAGCGTCAGCGTTGTTCGATCGCGACCGCCGGGATTGCCGGATCGCCCGCATCGCGGACGATGGCCAGACAGGATAGTTGGGGAAGCAATACCATGACTGAAATTCGCGTGCCGACGCTCGGCGAATCCGTGACCGAAGCCACCATCGGCCGTTGGTTCAAGAAGGCCGGCGACGCCGTCGCGGTCGATGAGCCCCTGGTCGAGCTTGAGACCGACAAGGTCACCATCGAAGTCCCGGCGCCTTCGGCGGGCACGTTGAGTGACATCGTCGCCAAGGACGGCGAAACCGTCGCGGTCGGCGCGCTGCTCGGCCAGATCAGCGATGGCGCGGCGGGGGCCGGCGCCAAGCCGGCCGCGGCGGCCGCCAAGGCGGCAACGCCGTCTCCCGCGGCTGCAGCTCCCGCGGCCGCGGCAAAAGCGCCGCCGGCCGATGCGCCGCTGGCGCCGTCGGTGCGCAAGCTCTCCGCTGAAAGCGGGATCGATGCCGCGACGATCCCCGGTTCGGGCAAGGATGGCCGCGTCACCAAGGGCGATATGCTGGCTGCGATCGAGAAGGCAGCGTCCGCGCCGACGCCGGTCAGTCAACCCGCCGCGGCGGTGCAGGTCCGCGCGCCCTCGCCGGCCGACGATGCGGCGCGCGAAGAGCGGGTGAAGATGACGCGGCTGCGCCAAACCATCGCGCGCCGCCTGAAGGACGTGCAGAATACCGCCGCAATGCTCACGACCTTCAACGAGGTCGATATGAGCCACATCATGGCGATGCGGGCGCAGTACAAGGACGTGTTCGAGAAGAAGCACGGCAGCAAACTCGGCTTTATGGGCTTCTTCACCAAGGCTTGCGTGCAGGCGCTGAAGGACATTCCGGCCGTCAATGCCGAGATCGACGGCACCGATTTGATCTACAAGAACTACTATCACATCGGGGTTGCCGTCGGCACCGACAAGGGCCTCGTGGTTCCGGTGGTGCGCGACTGCGACCACAAGTCGATCGCCGAGATCGAAAAGAGCATCGCCGATTTCGGCCGCCGCGCCCGCGAAGGTCAGCTCAAGATCGACGAGATGCAGGGCGGCACCTTCACCATTACCAATGGCGGCATCTACGGTTCGCTGATGTCGACGCCGATCCTTAACGCGCCGCAGTCGGGCATCCTCGGCATGCACAAGATTCAGGAACGGCCGATGGCGATCGGCGGCAAAATCGAGATTCGCCCGATGATGTATCTGGCGCTGTCCTACGACCACCGCGTCATCGACGGCAAGGAAGCCGTGACGTTCCTGGTGCGCGTGAAGGAAAGCCTGGAAGATCCGGCGCGGCTGGTGCTGGACCTCTAGCGGGCTGTTCGTCGTATGCGTAGCCGCCGCGGCGTTTTTCCGAAACTGCGTTTGGACTAAAGGGGGCAAGTTTTGACCGACAAGGTTGTGATCATCACCGGCGGAAGCCGCGGCATCGGCCGCGCCACCGCGCTTGCCGCGGCTGCCCGCGGTTACCGGGTCTGCATCGGCTACGCCAGCAATGAGGCTGCGGCAAAGAGCGCCGTCGCCGCGATCGAGGCGAAGAATGGCAAGGCGACTGCCGTGAAATGCGACGTCGGCAGCGAGAAGGACATCCTCGCTCTGTTCAGGGCCGCCGACGGGTTCGGAACATTGGGGGCGCTTGTCAACAATGCCGGCATCGTCGGGACCACGTCGCGGGTCGACGAGATGTCCGCCGAGCGTATCCAACGCATGATGGCGATCAACGTCACCGGCAGCATCCTATGCGCCCGCGAGGCGGTGAAGCGGATGTCGACGCGTCGCGGCGGCAAGGGCGGGGTCATCGTCAATCTGTCGTCGGTTGCCGCGAAACTCGGCTCTCCCAACACCTATGTCGATTATGCGGCGTCCAAGGGCGCCATCGATTCCTTCACGCTGGGACTCGGATACGAAGTCGCCGGCGAGGGGATTCGCGTCGCCGCGATCCGGCCCGGGCTGATCGATACCGAAATTCACGCCTCGGGCGGCGAACCCGATCGCGCGCACCGGCTCAGTCACATGGTGCCGATGAAACGCGTCGGCAGCGCCAACGAGATCGCCAACGCCATTGTCTGGCTGATGTCGGATGACGCGTCCTATGTGACCAGCGCCATTCTTGACGTGTCGGGCGGACGCTGAGGGCCCGTCACTCATTTCAGTTACAGGACTTCGATTATGGCCACTTACGATCTTGTTGTTATCGGCACCGGTCCTGGCGGATATGTGTGCGCGATCCGCGCGGCGCAGCTCGGCATGAAGGTCGCCGTGGTCGAGAAGAACGCCACCCTCGGCGGCACCTGCCTCAATATCGGATGCATGCCGTCGAAAGCGCTGTTGCACGCGTCCGAAATGTTCGAAGAGGCGGCGCACTCCTTTGCCAAGATGGGCGTCAGCGTTTCCGCGCCGAAACTCGATCTGCCCGCGATGATGAATTTCAAGCAGCAGGGCATTGATGGCAACGTCAAGGGCGTCGAGTTCCTGATGAAGAAGAACAAGATCGACGTCATCGGCGGCAAGGGGAGGATACTCGGCACCGGGAAAGTCGAGGTGTCGGGCAAAGACGGCAAGACGCAAGTGGTGGAAACCAAGAACATCGTCATCGCCACCGGCTCGGATGTCGCGCGGCTGAAGGGCATCGAGATCGACGAGAAGCGCATCGTGTCTTCGACCGGCGCGCTCTCGCTCGCCAAGGTACCGGGCAAGCTGTTGATCGTCGGCGCCGGCGTGATCGGGCTCGAGCTTGGCTCGGTGTGGCACCGGCTCGGTTCGCAAGTGACGGTGGTGGAGTTTCTCGATCGCATCCTGCCTGGCATGGACGGCGAGGTCGCCAGACAATTTCAGCGTATGCTCGAGAAGCAGGGCTTCGCGTTCAAGCTTGGCGCCAAGGTCACCGGCGTCGATACTTCGGGCAAGACGCTCGTCGCGCAGGTTGAGCCGGCGGCGGGCGGGGCTTCCGAAAAGATCGAAGCCGATGTCGTGCTGGTCGCGATCGGCCGCGTTCCCTACACCGAGGGTCTCGGTTTGAAAGAAGCGGGCGTCGCGCTCGACAACCGTGGCCGCGTGCAGATCGATCAACATTTTGCGACCAGCGTGAAGGGCATCTCAGCGATCGGCGATGTCGTTGCCGGTCCGATGCTCGCCCACAAGGCCGAGGACGAAGGCGTTGCGGTGGCCGAAATCCTCGCCGGCCGGGCCGGCCACGTGAATTACAACGTTATTCCGGGTGTGGTATACACCACGCCGGAGGTGTCGTCGGTCGGCAAGACCGAAGAGGAGCTGAAACAGGCGGGCGTGGCCTATACGTCTGGCAAGTTCCCGTTTACCGCCAACGGCCGCTCCAAAGTCAACCAGACCACTGACGGTTTTGTGAAGATTCTCGCAGATGCGAAGACCGACCGGGTGCTCGGCGTTCATATTGTCGGTCGCGAGGCCGGCGAAATGATCCATGAAGCCGCCGTTTTGATGGAGTTTGGTGGCTCCGCGGAGGATTTGGCGCGAACCTGCCATGCCCACCCGACCCGCTCCGAAGCGGTCAAGGAAGCCGCGCTTGCAGTTGGAAAGCGTGCAATCCATATGTGACCGATGCCCGGCGGACACTGGGCCTGGATGAGAATTGATGCTGCGCCGCCTCTTTCAACCGATATGGGTCCTGCTGGCGGTCATTTTTTTGATCGAGGCCTGGCTGTGGGATCACCTTGAGCCGATCGTGGCCTGGGCGGTGGCGAAGATTCCGCTGCGCGCCTTCAAGCATTGGCTCACTGAGCGCGTCGATACGCTGTCGCCGGCGATGACGCTGATTGTGTTCATCGTACCGATAATTCCGCTGTTCCCGCTGAAGCTGGTCGGCTTCTGGCTGCTCGCCCACGAATACTGGATGAGCGCGATCACGACCATCCTGTTTGCCAAATTCGTCGGTGTCGGCATCACCGCTTTCGTCTTCGACGTCACGCGCCCGAAATTGATGGAAATGAGCTGGTTCGAAAAGCTCTACGAATTTATCATGGCACTGCGAGCCAAGGCGGCCGAGCTGGTCGAGCCTTTCAAGCGGCGAATCCTGGAGATCCTGCGCGGCGACGGCAGTGGCTGGTCATCGCGGACGATGCGGCTGGTCCAGCGCTTCCGCAAGAGCGTGCGCGAAGCGCGGTAACCAGCCGCTGATTTTACAAAGCAAGATGCAATGCGTGCGGCGCGAATACGCCGAACGCGGTAAAGACAAGGCCGGCAAGCGTTAGCAGCCCGGAGATCCAGGCCAGTGCGATCATGCCGGTGATGATGGTCGCCGAAGCCAGCACGATTCCGATCTGAAAGGCGGCGGAAGCGAGTTCGAAGTGGTGATACTTTGCAGTGGCGAGATCACGCTCTTCCTCGGCATGCTTGGCACGTTCGGACAGTTGCTCCTGCCCCTCGCCGCTCTTGGGATCGGAGCGGTAGCGCGCCGCGGTCTTTTGCCAGTCGTCGATCTGCTTTTGCATTGCGGCCTTGGCCGCATCATCGCCGATGGTGGCGAGGCCCAGTTTGCCCTGTTCCGCGGCGGTCTGGACCGTCGTATGGCGGATGCTCTTGGCTTGGAAGAACGCCCACAGGTTCGCAGATTCGACATTCTTGCTGATCGATTCGGTCTGGGCGCCCTTGCCCAGCGTCTCCGACAACGCAAGGAACAGCGCGATTACCGCGATCAACAGCGCGATCTTCCTGTTTTCGACGGACGCATGTTCGGCGTGCTCGGCGTGCTCCATGCTTTCGTGAGCGCTCATGGTTCCCTCCTTGCGCGATGTTCAACGATGGACCGAATGACGCGGTCAAGGCAAGAGCCAAGCAGATCAAGTTTATCGGCGTGTGAAGATAGCCCGCCTTCAGGCGCGGGGATGCGCGCTTCGGTACACTTCCAGGAGGCGCTCGCTGTCGATCCCGGTATAAATCTGGGTGGTCGAGAGCGAGGCGTGGCCGAGCAGTTCCTGGATCGCGCGCAGGTCGCCGCCGCGGGACAGAAGATGGGTGGCGAAAGAATGCCGCAGCGCGTGCGGCGTCGCGCTGTCGGGCAGGCCCAGCACGCCGCGCAGCCGCGCCATGGCGAGCTGGATGATGCGGGCCTTCAATGGGCCGCCGCGGGCGCCGACAAAGACCGGCCCGTCGGCGGGCAGTGGATGCGGACACATCGCCGCATAATCTTGGATCAGCGCCAGCACATTTTGCAGCACCGGCACCATGCGCGTCTTGTTTCCCTTGCCGGTGACGACCAGCACGTCGCCGGCGCCGGGCAACGGTACGTCGCGGCGCTTTAGACCCAGCGCCTCGGAGATGCGCAGTCCCGATCCGTAAAGCAGCGCCATGACGGCGGCGTCGCGCGCCAGGATCCACGGCTCGCGCTCCTCTCCGGCGCGTTCATCGGCATCCGCGAGGCGTTTGGCCGCCGCCATCGGAAGCGGCTTGGGCAGGCTCTTGCCGACCTTGGGCGCGCGTATCGCCGATAACGCGCCGACTTTGCCGGTGCCTTCGCGCTCGAGGAAACGTCCGAACGAGCGCAGGCCCGCGAGCGCGCGCATCAGCGAACGGCCGGCGATGTCGGAGGCGCGCCGCATCGCCATGAATGCCCGGATATCGCTCGCTTCCAGCGCCGCAAAACCGGCAAGCGTCACGCGTTCCCCCCAATGTTCGCCCAAAAATTCCAGGAACTGACGGACGTCGCGGGCGTAGGCTTCGGAAGTCTTCGGCGACAGCCTGCGCTCGGTCCGCAAATGGGCAAGCCAGCGCGTCATTTGTAGCGTCAGATCGCCCGCTACGCAGGCGAGTTCGATTGGCGCTGTCGCGGGGGCCGGCTTGGCCATGTCTAATTCCTGGGAATCTCGACCGAACAGCCGATACTATCACATTCGCCTCCTTTACCATTCGTGAACCGCGGCGGGGAGACGCGGATAATCGCCCCGAACAAAACACCGTGGCGCTGGCCCCGCGCATCGTGCGCCCCTAGATTGGCTCAAACACCTCTCATCTGATTCTCTGATGGACCACTATTCCACCCGCGCCAGCATCTCATCCGCATCGTCGACAAAGGTCGTCGATGTGCTGGTGCCGGTCGCACTCAATCGGAATTATTCCTATCGCGTGCCGCGCGGCATGGAGCTTGCGCCGGGCGACGTCGTGTGCGTGCCGCTCGGGCCGCGCGAAGTGGTCGCCGTGGTCTGGGCCGAGAACGCCAATCCCGATCCGCGCCTGCACAACCGCCTGAAGGACGTTGGCGAAAAGCTCGACGTGCCGCCGCTGAAGGCGGAACTGCGCACGCTCGTCGATTGGGTCGCCAACTACACGCTGTCGGCGCGCGGCATGGTGCTGCGGATGTGTCTGCGGATGGGCGAGCATCTCGGACCTGAGCGGGTGCGGATGGGCGTGCGCCTGGTAGGCCAGCCGCCGCAGCGCATGACGCCGGCGCGGCGGCGGTTGATCGAGCTGCTGTCGGACGGCCTCTTGCATGGCAAGTCGGAAGCCGCGAAGGAGGCCGGCGTCAGCGTCGGCGTGATCGACGGCCTTGTCGACGAAGGCACGCTGGCGGCGGAAGCCATGCCGCGCGCGCTCGCGCTGCCCGCGCCCGATCCGGCCTTCGCCGTACCGGAATTTTCGCGGCAACAGCGCACCGCGGTAGACGCGATGCGCGCGCTCGCCGCCAATGGCAGCTTCCATGTCGCGCTGCTCGACGGCGTCACCGGTTCGGGCAAGACCGAAGTCTATTTCGAGGCGATTGCGGAAGTAATCCGGCGCGGCAAGCAGTCGCTGATTCTGATGCCGGAGATCGCGCTCACCGGCCAGTTCCTCGACCGCTTCGCGCGACGTTTCGGCGCTCGGCCGCTGGAATGGCATTCGGAACTCACGCCGCGCACGCGGCAGCGTAACTGGGCCGCGATTTCGGCGGGCGAGGCGCCGGTCGTGGTGGGCGCGCGCTCGGCACTGTTTCTGCCTTACGCCGATCTCGGGCTTATCATCGTGGATGAGGAGCACGACCAGGCCTACAAGCAGGACGACGGTGCGCATTACCATGCCCGAGACATGGCGGTCGTGCGCGCGCATATCGCGAAAATTCCGATTGTGCTCGCCTCCGCGACGCCTTCGGTCGAGACCGAGGTGAATGCGCGCAAGAGCCGCTATCAGCGCATCGTGTTGCCGTCGCGCTTCGGCGGCCAGCATATGCCGCATATTGAGGCGATCGATCTGCGGCGCGAGGCCCCGCCGCGCGGCCACTTCATCTCGCCGCTTCTCGCCGAGCAGATTCGTTTCGCGGTCGAGCGGCGCGAGCAGGCGCTGTTGTTCCTCAACCGCCGCGGCTATGCGCCGCTGACGCTATGCCGGGCCTGCGGCCATCGCTTTTCCTGCAACATCTGCGACGCCTGGCTGGTCGATCATCGCTTTCGCCAGCGGCTGGTTTGCCATCATTGCGGCTTCTCGATGCCGCGCCCGCATGCTTGTCCGAATTGTGCGGCCGAGGAATCGCTGGTTGCGGTCGGCCCCGGCGTCGAGCGTTTGCAGGAAGAGGCGGCCGGTCTTTTTCCGGATGCGCGCACCATGGTGCTGTCGAGCGACCTCATCACCTCGATCGAGACCATGCGAAGCGAGTTGAACGAGATCGCCGAAGGCCGCGTTGACATCATCATCGGCACGCAGTTGGTCGCCAAGGGTCACCATTTCCCGCGGCTCAATCTGGTCGGCGTGGTAGATGCCGATCTTGGCTTGAGCAATGGCGATCCGCGCGCCGCCGAGCGAACGTGGCAGTTGCTCAACCAGGTGATCGGGCGCGCCGGGCGCGATCAGGGCAGGGGGGTCGGATATTTGCAAACCCACCAGCCCGAACACCCCGTAATGAAGGCCTTGGTCGCCTGCGACCGCGAAGCGTTTTACGCCAGCGAAATCGAGGCCCGCGAACGCGCCCACTATCCGCCGTTCGGACGGCTTGCGAGCCTGATCGTTTCCGCAGGCGACCGGCCCACCGCAGAAGGCTTTGCGCGCAAGCTCGCCGCGGTCGCCCCGATCGACGCGCGAATCCAGGTGCTGGGGCCGGCGGAAGCCCCGCTTGCCGTGATCAAGGGCCGCTATCGTTTTCGGCTTTTGGCGAAATCGCTGCGCAATGTCGATCTGTCGGAATATTTGCGCGAATGGCTCGCCAGCGGTCCCAAGATCAAGGGCAATCTCAAGCTCGAGGTCGACGTCGATCCACAAAGCTTTTTGTAGCGGAAGCCGTCATTCCAGGGCATCGCGTAGCGATGAACCCGGGATCTCGAGATTCCGGGTCTGGTCCTTCGGACCGTCCCGGAATGACAAAGATTGAAAAAAGCCTGCCGTCATTTGCGACGGCAGGCTCTTTTTTCGGCGTGCGAGACAAGTTCGCAACCTAAGCAAACGCTACGCTTACATCCCCATCCCGGAAGGCAGAGCGTTCGAAACGCCCTGGCGAGATTACATGACTTCGGCGACCACGCGGCCGACGCCGGCGCCGGTCAGGCCGATCGCGCGGGCAGCGCCCGTGGACAAGTCAAGCACCCGGCCGCGAATGAACGGGCCACGGTCATTGACCGTGACGACAACACTGCGGTCGCCATGGGTGACCTTCAGCTTGGTGCCGAACGGCAGGGTGCGGTGTGCCGCGGTCATGGCGTTCTGGTTGAAGCGCTCGCCAGAGGCGGTCCTGCTCCCGGATTCGTTGCCATAGTAGGACGCCATTCCGGAGAAGGTCCGCCCCAATCCCGAGCCGATCGAGGCATTGGCCTCGCGCCAGGGCGACGAGGTGTCCGGCGAGCGGGTCATATGGGAGTGGTGGTGGTGATGGCCGTGGTGTCGCTCGGATCTGGCCGAGGCTTCGGTGGCACTACCCCCTGCCAGTACAGTTGCGGCGAAAAGAAACAGCGCCGTACGCGATCGGGTTACGTTTCCCGATGCCTGCTTGTTGAAGCTTAACATATATCTGTCCCTCAATGTAGTATTGCCACATATGTGACAAGTGGAACCCCCGCTCCGACTTGAGTGGTTGCCGTTTGGTGACCTATTGAGGCATAAAAGGGGCAGTAGACCGAATTATCTCCATCTGAAACATCTTGTTATCTGGCACAGGTAATCGATAGATATTCCGCAATGTTACAGAATAACTAACAATTAACCAGTTGATTACTTAGAATTACTGATAATCAAAGTCATCGCCGCCAACGCCTTGGTCTTTGCAAGTAATGCGGCAATGGAATGGCTCGCCTTGGGTTGGGTTCCCC
>Ga0070733_10000306_pt1 | contig 41323 bp, 69 predicted proteins | sample Coa_R1_9_FD_66450 | JGI IMG/M metagenome (GOLD analysis project Ga0070733, IMG submission 66450) | Surface soil microbial communities from Centralia Pennsylvania, which are recovering from an underground coalmine fire - Coalmine... | ecosystem: Environmental > Terrestrial > Soil > Unclassified ... | reverse complement strand
AAGGACAGCGCGGTGTCGCAGGCCATCGACCAGTACGTCGAGAAGCTCAAGAAGCCCGAACGCACCGCTCTGATGTCGTTCCTGCAAGGCATCAGTCAGATCGTAACGGGCGAGGTCACGGGCCAGATGGCAGTGTCGCCCGAGACCAAGCCCGCTGACGTGGACATGGAGAAGGGCAACGAGCCCAAGACCATCCAGAAGAAGCCCAACATCATCAAGGGCCCGGGCGAGACCTCAAAGGCAGCGCCCAAGCCGCCGGGTGCACCGAGCGGTGGTGGCGGCGAAGAAGAAGACGTGACGCCGCCCGCTCCGATCGTGCCCAAGAAGCGCGGCGGATGAGGACCTACAACGAAGAGCAACCTCACCGACACGGCTTCGGCCTGCTGGTGACACGTGGTCGTCAGTACCACAAAACGTGCGCGAAAAACATCAAGAAGCGTATCAAACGTTGGGCCAAACGTGTAAAACGTCGGCTGGAGAGCGTACAATCCCGGGATGATTGACCACCCCCAGCTCCCACAGGAGAGGGTCGCCGAGGTTCGCAAGATCACTTTGCCCCAAGGCGGTGAGCTGGAGGTCCAGATGACTGAGGAGTTCATCGCCGTCCTCAGGCAGCACTACGGTCTCTTTGGAGACCAGCCCCTGGACGACGACCACGTTCGGATGTATGTATGGGGGAGCCTCAACAACGCCGTTGACAAGGCCGAACGGGAGAAGAAGCAAGATGCCAAGCCCCAAGACACCCCTGGAGGAGCTCGTCGACCTCGTCGTCGAAAGACGGGTCAGGGAAGCTGACATCAGCGACGGTTCGCGGGTCAAGCACGGCTCGCACAAGCACATCAAAGACCTGGAGGCTCGTATCGAGCACCTGATGATGTTCCGTGACAAACAGAAGCGAGGTAGCGAGGCGCGGGCCAACTACTCTCGTCTGATCGGCCGCCTCAAGAGCGAGCTCGCCTCGGCGAAGCGCGCTGGTGCAGTCGACAACCCCGCACCCACCAGCACAGACAAGCGGTGACCCCATGGGCGGCGCTGCCGGGCACCTCCAGCACCTCTACGAGAACCTGGGACTGACCTTCGGCGAGATCAAGGAGGTCCTGGCCAACGCGGCTGAAGGGCACCTCGAGAAGGTCAGCGAGAAGCTCGACGGCATGAATCTCGTCTTCACCTGGGCGCCCGACGGCCTGAAGGCTGCTCGGAACGGTGGTGAGATCAAGGCGGGCGGGCTGGATGCCGCGGGACTGGCCAAGCGTTTCCGTGACCGCCCCAACCAGAACATCGAGGTCGCCTTCAGCGCGGCGTTCAAGGTGCTGAACCAGGCCTTGGGTGTGCTGGACGAGAAGACCCGGGCCCACGTCTTCAGGGACGGACGCAGGTGGTACTCCATGGAGATCATCTACGCGTCTGAACCCAACACTATCAACTACGACAGCAACAACATCGTCTTCCACGGCTGGCCCATCTACGACGTCAAGGACACGGGTGTCGAGAAGTCGAGCGACGACAGCGGCGTCGAGCTGCTGACTAAACGCATCGACCAAATGCAGAACGCGATCACCCAGCGTGACTGGCAGGTGCGGGGGCCAGCGTTGCTGCGGTTGCAGAAGCTGGGCGACGGCAGCATCCTGAGGAGAGCCGAGGCGCAGATCGACGGGGCCATGGCAGCTGGGGGTGTCGACGACGGGGACACCGTCTATGACTACCTACGTAACCTGTTTGCCGACGATGTCAGGCGTTTGAAGCTCCCAGACGCGGTGTACAAGATGGTGGTCGAGCGGTGTGCCACTGGCACCCCTTCTGTCGTCGACATCAAGCGGCAGACGCCCAAGGACCAGCAGGCGACGATGCAGGCCTACGTCAAGGCCAGCGAAACGTTGCGTGACCAGTGGATGGCTCCCATCGAGAGCGCGATCCACTTCTTTGCCATCGAGGTGCTGCGTGGCCTGCACTCGACCCTGATCTCCAAGTCAGACGAGGAGGTCGCCCGCCTACGCCATGACCTGGGACGTGCCATCAGGACCATCGAGGCCAGCGGCCACCCGCGGGCGATGGAGGTGTTGCAGGCCGAGATGGCTCGCCTGGGCAACATTGAGAACCTGGCCGCAGCGATGGAGGGCATCGTCTTCTTCTTCAAGGGCGAGGCCTACAAGTTCACGGGCGCCTTTGCACCCGCACACCAGCTCATGGCATTGTTCAAGTACGGACGAAAGGACATCCCGAAGATGGACCTGGGCGAAACGAAACAGCACAACACGTTCGATGACCTCCAACCCGTCAGCCTGGAAGACTTCCACCACGTGTGGCCCGTCTTGGAAGCTGACCTCGAGATGATCGGCTTGGAGGGCATCGAGCTCATCGGCAGCACTGGCAAGAAGCAGGTGATGGGCGACGTGGACGTGGCGGGCCGCTTCGAGGGCGGCGCGCCAGCGTTCTACGAGGCCGCCGTCAGGGTCTTTGGCCAGGACAGCGTCAGGAAGTCTGGGGGCAGCGTGGTGTCCTTCAAGTACCTCATGGACGTGCCTGCCTTCCAGGTTGACGTCATGGTGGGCGACCCCAAGTACCTGAGGTGGTCGCGGTTCGGCACCTCCCAGGACGAGGGCCACTCTGACTTCTCTCCTGTCAAGAGCGTGGGCCGCAACGTCCTGCTCAACGTCATCACTCGCTTCGCCTCACAGGCCAAGTGGCCCAGCGCATCGCCACTGGAGCGAGCCCGCATGAGCATCGACTTCGACAGGGGCCTGTATGAGGTCAACCAGACGAAGAAGGGCAAGAACGACCGGGTCCTGAAGGAGTGGAAGACCACGTACCGCTACTTCGTCAGCGGGGACCCCGATGTCATCGCCCACCGGGTGTTTGGGAAAGGGATCACCGCGGACCAGACCCTGACGTTTGAGGGTGTGGTCGAAGCGCTGCACCGCTCGCGGTGGAAGAAGCTGGCTCCCCAGATCATGCAGACGTTTGCCACCGAGATGCGTGAGCTGGTCAGCAAGACACCTCACCTCTTGGGTGATGATCCTGAGAAAGTTCTGACGTACATCGACACCTTTGCCTGATGCAACGGGTGTAGAACCGCTTTTCGTAGAGTAGGTTTGGGCATGTCACTTGAAGACATCCGCACTCGTATAGAGCCTCTGCGGCAGCTAGAACATCCGTCGACCATCATCCGTCAACGGATCGAGACGTTCGAACGTTACGAGCTGCTCCATACCAAGCTTGAAGAACACGAACGGTTCCTGGCTGAGGAGGTGCTTCGGTGGGAACGTGACCGGGCCAAGTGCAACACTGCGGCCAAGGTGCGTGACCTACGGATGCACCCCAAAGACAAGATCCCCAAGCAGATCACCAAAGATTGGGAGACGTTGTCGAGCCTCGCTATACGGCTGGGTGAGATCCCAGAACAGTTCACCGACCGGATCCGGCCCGTGCTGTCGCCCATCGTCTTCCCAGAAGGACCAGAGTTCGTGTTCCCGGCGTTCCACACCTGGTTGTCGCTGCCACCAGTGACCGCTGACATCAAGTACGCACGGGGCAAGGGCCCAGGTGAGAACGAGATCAACGCACTGATGGGAGCTATCCCGCCCAAAGGCGGCAGGTGTGACCATGCGTTGCGTGGCAGGAAGACGGCTGAGACCAAGGCAACGGACGACTACACGTTCCGCGGAGGTGCTACGTCACGTCGGAACGTCAACATGGTCCGCCGTCGGGTTGAACGGATCATCGACACCATGCCCGAGCTGATCCGAAAAGCAGGGAAGCGTCTGACAGACGACGAGTTCAGGAAGCTCGAGTGGGTTGTCAGGCTCCTCAATGCCGTCAACGAGAGCCTCGAGTACGGCAACATGCACCGCCAGGACGAGCAGGACTTCTACAGCGCGATCGAGATCCTCAACCACCTGGACTGGAACGGAACTGGCAAGGTGCATCAGGAAGACGAGATCATCCGTGACCCCCGGGGCATGCTGAAGTTCGACGGCTACCTCCGAGAGCTGATGCGAGGTGACGAGAGCTTCTTCACCGACTACATCTTCTTGGTGCGACCCGTGGAGAAGCCCACTCAGTACTTGGTCATCCCGCAGGTTGACTTCGCCGCGACGGTGCACTTCTTCGACCTGTCAAAGGGAGATGCACACTTCAGGTACTACCCGCCGTCAGCTCTTGAGGACCTCACGGACGTAGCTGCGGAGTAGGCCCTCGCCCTGGACGGGCTTCTTCGCCTTGGGCTTCTTGGTGCCCTTCGGCTCGGGCTTGTCGAGCTTGGTCGCTTGCAAGGTGTCCCAGTAACGCTCGCCATCAACACCCTTGGGCAGGTGCTTGGTGAACTGCTCCTTGTCACCAGCGTCGAACCACTGCCTCATCTGAGTACCCGACACGTTGACTGTTGCCGTTCGGTCGACCCCGACCAGGTTGACCTGCTTGTTGGCCATCAGGTTGGGAGCGTACTTCGGCAGGGTCGCCATGCGGCTGGCATCGTCTGGGTCGGAGTAGACGTTGAAGGTGTCCTGCGAGCCCGCCTGGTCGGCGTCGCCGATGACTTTGAAGGCGTGGCCGACGGGTGAGCCGCCGTAGACGACCTCGACGTTGCTGGGCAGCGTGGGTTCGATGAGCTCCTTCCAGACCCGCATCATGCCCTCACCCGAGATGTAGTCCCGGTTCGTCTCGGACACGAAAACCACCACCTTGTCGTTGTCTTTGGCGGCGATACGGACGAGCCCGTCATGGCCTGCGTGGTAGGGCTTCGCTGACATGGGTACCAAGCCGATACGTGCCACTGTGTCAAGCCCTCCCAGGCTGGTATAGTGTAACTAGCATGAGCAAAGAGAACAAGGCACGACTGAAGACAATGTCGTGTGGCGGGCTCCCGGTGCGACACCGGGAAGGCAAGACCGAAGTGCTCCTGATCAAGCAGTTCGCTCACAAGGACAGCTGGGGCATTCCCAAGGGACACCAACACCCGGGCGAGACGCTGGAAGAGTGCGCCAAGCGAGAAGTTCGTGAGGAAGCTGGTGTCCAAGTCGAGCTGGGCCAGCGTCTGCCCAACGTGGGCACCGTCTTTCGGAACGAGGACAAGACAGTAGTCTCCTGGCTGTGCACTGTGGTGGGCAGCGAAGAGCCCCGGCACGATGACCCTGACAGCGAGGTCGCGGACGCCCGGTGGTTTCACATCGATGCACTGCCCCAGGTCCACGTCTACCAGAGGCCCCTGATCGCCGCAGCGATCGACCTCCTGATGGGCAGGAGCGTGGTACTTAACGAGGATGGCGGCTGACAAGCTCCTCAGGGAGTACATCCGAGAGGTCCTGAAAGAGGACCAAGGCGGCGGTGGGGGTGACGGTGGCACCTACTACGACCTTGCCATGGCCGACGCAACCCAGAACCCGTGGGGCGTCAGCTTCGGCTCGGGCGAGCAGCTGTTCAACATCTTCGTCAAGCCTTTCACCGATGTTGTCCAGACGGCGATGGGCAAGACCAAGGAGCTGTCCCAGAAAGCCCAGACCCTGACCAAGGTCGCGTTTGAGACCGTGGCAACAACCCTGATCCCGATCCTGACCGACAGCTACAACGAGATCTTCGCAAAGGACAAGGAACGGATGCAGAAGATCCGCCAGCAATACGGCGACGTCTACAAGGCGAACTGGGATGCGTTCAAGGACAACGACGTCCAGCTAGTCGGCTTCCTGTACGACCCGGCACGCTACATCTTGGGCAAGCTGTTGAAGAAGTCGCCGGGCGTGGCGATGGACCTCATCAGCACTGTCACCGGCGGCACCATCGACGGTTGGCTTGACAAGGTCAAGGAAGAGTACGGCATCGGCGGCGACGAAGAGGTCGCCACGGGCTTGGACGTGGGCGGTGGCAAGAAAAAGAAGAAGAACATCGAGGACCTCATCCCGGGTGGCTATGGTGGCGGGTACGACATGGGTGGCATGGGCATGGAGAGCGTCATGCGTGAGGACGGCGGGAAAGCCAAACCCACGCTGGAGCAATTGCTGTCCAACCCGAAGGTCGTCCAAGCGATCAACGGTAGCAAGCTGGCACGCCAGATGAAGCAGCAGGGTGAAGCCGCGGTCCGCGAGCCTTTGCAACAGGTCTTCAAGCAGGCACAAGCGGTGCTGAAGGCGAACTCGTTGCAGGACCTGCAGCAGAAGCTGGGCAAGCCGCTGAAGGGCATGGAGAAGCTGCAACAGGTAGAGCCCAACGCGCGACAGGCCGCCGAGCAGACCATGCTGGCGGGCGTCAAGAAGTCGATGAAGGCTTTCTACATCAAGAGCCTGGAGCAGCAAGCCAAGAAGCTGGAAGGCTCGCCCGCGGTGAAGGACTACCAGTCAGTCATCGGCAAGATCAAGTCGCTCTGAGATAGATCCAGCCATGAGGCTGATCGATCTTGAACCACGCTTTGTCCGCTACGAGACACGCATCGAGAAGTGGACAAGGGTCCTGGGCGACCCCCTGACCTGGAAAGCGGGCGACCCCACAGAAGAGGTGGTGGGCCCGAGGGTCTACCACGTCCACGTTGACACCCTGGCTGAAGCACAGGGCGTCTGTTTCCTGTGCCCAGCGTGCTTCGCCAAGAACAACGGGCCCGTCGGCACCCACGCGTGCCTGTGTTGGTTCGCCGATCGTGGCGTTCCAGCCGATGCTGTGCCCCTGCCAGGCAGGTGGCGCGTCAGCGGGACGGGCTACGGTGATCTGACCCTGGCGCCATCGATCCTGCTGACGGGCGGCTGCGCTTGGCACGGCTTCATCACGGGCGGAAACATCACCTGAACAGGGTGTAGGGTTCTCCTCATGGCACGAGGAAAGAAGAACGCACCCACCGCTGACAAGGCCGTCGCCGAGATGATGCCGGACGAGATCAACGCCGTCCGCGAGCTCGTCAAGGAGTTCATGAGCAAGGCCGAGAACATCGACAACGAGATCGAGACGCTCAAGAACGACAAGAAGGAGCTGATCGAGGAGTACAAGTCGAAGCTCGACATGAAGACCCTGCAGCTCGCGCTGCGGATCATCAAGCTCCAGAGCGCAGTCCAACGCCGGGACGCGTTCGATCTGTTCATGGAGGCGCTGACGGACCCGGCCCAGTGAACCAGCAACACGTCACTGACCCACCCGGCACGCCCTGCAAGCGGTGCGGGCTCGTCTATTCGATCAAGACATGCTACACTGCGTGCCTCGATGAAGGGCAGACCTGGGACGACTGGTTTGCCAACCTGAACGAGGCCCAGCAAAAACTCGTCGAGTGGCGGCCCGCTAAACCCCTATCTACCAATCAGTAGCCTTGAAACACACCCACCGCTGGGACGGCATAGAGCGTCCGTACACCTGGGCTGAAGTGAAGCGCTTGCAAGGGCGCACCAAGATCAAGCACACCTTGGCCGAGGACGGTGCCAACCGCCTGTGGTCATTGATGAATGCCAAGCCTTACGTCAGGGCATTGGGTGCCAGCACTGGCAACATGGCGGTGCAGCAGGTCCGGGCGGGCATGTGCTCGATCTACTGCAGCGGTTGGCAAGTCGCTGCTGATGCCAACACCAGCGGGCAGACATACCCCGACCAGAGCTTGTACCCCGCTGACAGCGTGCCCAGCCTGGTCAGGCGCATCAACAACGCTCTCCTTCGGGCTGAGCAGATCGACGCGCTCGATGACGACGGCGACCCAAAGCGAGCCTACACCCACTGGATGGCTCCCATCGTCGCTGACGCCGAAGCGGGTTTCGGCGGGCCTCTCAACGCCTACGAGCTGATGAGGGCGATGATCGAGGCGGGCGCCGCGGGCGTCCACTTCGAGGACCAGCTCGCGAGCGAGAAGAAGTGCGGCCACATGGGTGGCAAGGTCCTCGTGCCAACATCGCAGTTCGTTCGCACCCTGGTCGCTGCCCGGCTCGCCGCCGACGTGCTCGAGGTGCCGACGATCATCATCGGTCGGACTGACGCCCTGGGTGCTCAGCTGATCACCAGCGACGTGGACGAACGTGACTGGCGTTTCATCGACCACTCAAAGGGCAGGACCAGCGAGGGCTTCTGGCACCTGGGCGGTGACCCGATGCAACGGGCCATCGAACGAGCCTGTGCCTATGCACCCTACTGCGACCTGCTCTGGTTCGAGACCAGCGAGCCCAACATGCACCAGGCTTGGGAGTTCGCTGACCGGGTCCACCTGAAGTTCCCGGGCAAGCGTCTGGCCTACAACTGCTCGCCGTCGTTCAACTGGAAGAAGAAGCTGTGTGACGTCGACATCTACCGCTTCCAGGACGAGCTGGGCAAGATGGGCTACAGCTTCCAGTTCGTCACTCTCGCCGGCTTCCACGCCCTGTCATACGGGATGTTCGACCTGGCTTCGGACTACCTGGAGAGGGGCATGGCGGCGTACGCTGAGTTGCAGCAGCGAGAGTTCGCTGGTGAGCAGCGTGGCTACACTGCCACCAAGCACCAGCACGAGGTCGGCACGGGCTACTTCGATGCCGTCGCCAACACCATCAGCGGGGGCAAGTCGTCCACGCTTGCGCTGGCTGGTTCGACAGAGACCGAACAGTTCGCCCAGGGCGGAGTAGGATCGTCACATGGCTCAGAAGAAGGTCTCGGTGCCCAAGGCGTTGCAGCCCCTGCGGACGTGGGGGCTGTCCCTGACCCAGATGGAGCTGCTCCACCTGCGGGACCTGTTCAACGTGCTGCTGCCCCCGGACGGCCAGATGACAGTCAGCCAGATGGTGGCGAGGTCGGAGGACCGCAACATCCTCGAGGCCGCGCTGTGGAAGAAGGTCAGCAACGCGTGCAAGCAGGCCAGGATCCCGCTGAACGACAAGGCGCCTGACTTCGTCGTGATGATGGCTGGGGCACCGACCTTGGGCGTCTTCAAGATCGAGAACGAAGCCCAGCCCGAAGAGGAGGTCCCGGAGCCCTTGAAGGACCCGTCAGGCTTGTTCGTCGAGCCAGCCAAAGAGGAGCAACCCGTGCCCACCCGTGAGCCCAAGAAAAGCCCGCGCCCCAAGCGAAAGGGCAACAAGGGGAGGGCTGCGTGACCGCATACCGTGTCGGCCAGGTGCTGTACGTCATCCCAAAGGGCGAGACCCGGATCTACCCGGTCCAGATCGTCGAAGAGGTGACCAAGAAGACCCTCGAAGAGGGGGCCGTCACCTCGTACATGGTCAGGGGTTCGACCCAGACAGAAGAGACGTTGGACATCGACAGCCTCGACGGAGAGGTCTTCGATTCGGCAGCGAAGCTGCAGAAGACGCTGGTGGAACGTGCGACGGCGGGCATCACCGCTGTCATCGAGAGCGCTGTCGCCAAGGCACACGAGTGGTACCCGACGGGCTTCGAGCAGCCTGGCGATGACGAGCTGGCTTCGCTGAAGAAGGCGCCCGTGCCCGGGCAACCCCCGTTGCCGCCCACCAAGCAACAGCAACAACAGCGACCACAGCCCAAGAAGCGCCAGGGACCACCACCCGAGGTGGCGATGCTCGCTGCAGAACTTGCCGCCGAGACTGAACAGCTCGAGGTCGAGCTCCCTGATGGCACCCGAGCCAAGGTGGGCAGCATCAAAGTGCCCGAATCCCTCCAGGGATGAGCGCCGCGAGTTGGAACCAGACGTACTCTCACTCGCGGAAGCCCCGCATGCGCCGGCGAAAGCGCGAGGTGGGCAAGACACTGAACACCATCAGGCGCCGTGAGGACCGCAAGCAGTGGCAGGCGGATACTTACGGGGATGCGGATCAAGCTCGGGAGGCTGCGCCACCTGTTCGCGGAAGCGATGGCTGAGGCCAAGATCGCGGCCTCGGACGAGTACATGAAGAAGGAGCGCGTCCGCGAGCACATCCAGGCTCACGTGGTCGACCTGGTCAAGTCTGGCGAGATCAAGAGCCAGGAGGACCTCGAAGCGTTCTGGGGCTCAGCCGACATGGCGATGAAGGCCCTCAAGGTCGTGCCCTACGATGTCTGGACGAAGATGTCCGGGAAGCCTGCCGCCAAGAAGCGTTGAAAACCCGCCCGCCCCGACGGTACGATGGGGCATGGGTCTCAGACGTTGGTGGCGACGGAACTTCGCCAAAGACAAGCAGGCTTTCCGCAACGATGAAGTCATCGAGGCGTACTTCGCTGCTGGCGCTGAGTTCGGCAGCGTGGTGTCCATGATCTACATGGGCGAGTGCATCGGCTTCGACAAGCTGCTCGACCTGTGGGAGACGACGGAGAAAGCGTACAGCGACCTGGGCTACAGGACGTTGAGCATCGACGACTTCGTCAGCCTCAGCTGGGGACACAGCGTTGACGGGCTGATGCGAGTCCCGAGGAAAGAAGGCGAGCCCGTGGTGTTGCATGCTCCCTACTACCGTGAACACTTCTTCGGCAAGGTGGGCATCAACTCCGCTGTCCTCAAAGCGATGCAGGGCGAGGTCGCGGTCGGTCACTACATGGTGCCGACGACCGAGCACCTGAAGCAGGGGTGAGCGTGGCAACATCGATCACGACAGGCACCTGGTACGTCTGGGTCACAGCAAGCAAGAGCGACTTCGCTGAAGCATTGTGTGCCAAGCTGATCCGACGAGGCTGGACAGTGGGCCCGTTGGGACGACACCTGATCACCGAAGTTGAGGACGGCCCAGTCTGCGTCATCGGCATCACCATCTGGAAGTACCTCTTCACCGACGAAGACAAGAAGATGAACGATGCCCAGGGCATCCATGCCGAGGTCACTGACGTCATCAAGCACGTCAAGGGCAGGTTCTGGAGCCTGGTCGTCAGCCGCAGCGGCGAGTGCACCTGGAACGTTGGCATCGGCAAGGTTGCCGAGGGCGAGACCGAAAAGGAAAAGGCGGAGGCCTCCAAGAAGGTGAACTGACCATGCGTGAAGCGTTGTGGATCGCACTGGCCTTGGTGGGCTGGGGTAGCTGGACCGTCATCGAGAAGATGGCCTTGCGCAGCGCGACACCCCTGATGATCCAGCTCATCAGCACCTACGTCTACAGCGCCATCGCGCCCATCGCCTTCCTGACGATGAAGTGGCGCAGCGACCCGATGGTGTGGAACAAGTGGGGCGTCTTCTGGGTGACCGTGGGAGCGCTCGTGGCGACAGTCGCCAACTATGCCTTCCTGTTTGCCATCCAGGCGAAGCCCGTCCACGAAGTGTTGAGCTTCACCCAGCTCTATCCGATCCTGTCATTCGTCCTGTGCTGGTGGTTGCTGGGCGAAGCCTTCACGGTCCAGAAGGCCATCGGCGCGATCCTGATGGTCGCTGGCTGCTACGTCATGAACAGGTGAAAAGCTGGGAGCGACTGTGGTAGTGTGGTGGCATGAGGCTGTTCGTCCCGGCATGTGGGTTTCGTATCATCCTCGAGAAACCCTGGACATTTGACGTCTATTACGAAGGTCGCAACAAGCAGTTGCTCGAGGCCAACGGCGTCAACCTGACGAACTGGTGGCACGAGTGCTACGAGCCCACCGCCAACCCACGAGAATGGCCGCGCAAGATGCGAAGGAAGGCCATCACCCTGGACAATGGGACCCTCCTGGAGGTCGACCGGGTCTACGTGCGGTCCAACAGCAAGAGCGCAACGACGAAGGATGCCGACTACGACTCGTTGACCTTTCGCATCATTGACCCGAAGACGGGCAAGGGCAAGATCAGGTTCTGGGCCAAGCTCGCCGACGTCAACAACATCGATTACGAGCTGCCACCTGACTTCACCGCGGGCAAGGACTCCGCCTACGCGAAGGCGTTGGCTCCCAAGAAGATGAAGCCGCAGGACATCCTGAACCGGGTACACCACGGCATCGAAGCGTACCAAGACCGGCGCAAGACAGAGAAGGCACCCGCTTGGATGACTGTCGACCTGGCACAGCAATTCAAGGCCGTCAGCGACGAGCACAACAGGCTCCTCGATCCGTATAGCAAGCGGATCTTCGAGGCCAATGCCGAGCGCCAGCTCGCCGAGCTGAAGCACCAGATCGCGACGGGGCACCTCCACGTACCGCTGCACCTCGCCGATCACATCAAGACCATCGACGACTACCAACGTCTGTTCCCGGATGACCGGCGCTTCTTCCCCTACGAGCCCAACGACCGGGTCCGTGTCTGGGACTACATCGTCCCTCACGTGCTGCTCAGCTATTACACATCCAATTCGACGTTCAGCCGCGATGCTGACGGTAACCCGGTCAGGACGTACCGTCACCGCGATGACAGCCGGGATCGCAACTACCCGAAGCTGGGTCACATCTGGGTCAAGGTCACGACGAACAAGGAAGACACCGAAGTCATCGGCGTCGAGGCGGGCTTCGACCCTCCGAAGGAAAACACATGATCACGCCCGACGGCAACCACCTCATTGTCCTGGAGGACATGAGCATTGACTGGAACCTGCCCAAGTACAAGAAGCCGAGCAAAGGCGGGAAGTCGAAGGGCAACGTCATCGATCTGTCCGACGAGGACGAGATGTCAGAGGACAGCGGCGGCAACTTCCGCATGGCCTCGAACGTCGTCTGGAACCAGAACGTCGGGACGACGCAGGTCACGCTGCTCCCATACGGGCAGATCACCGAGGTGAAGCCGAAGACAGGCATCCTTGACAAGCTGGCATTCTGGAAGAAGGCACCGCCTCCTCCACCTCCCGAGCCCGAGCCGCCCCTGTCGATCGAGGACTTTTTCAAGTCAGTCAAGAACACCCAACAGGAGCTGGTCATCGTCGAGGCCCGGGCCGCAGGCTACGAGCGGGCGATGGCGAACGCCAAGAAGGCGGGCCAGGAAGCCCTGTACGAGAAGCTCGCGGCGGGCCTCAACGCCTACCGCATGGAGACGCAGCTGGTGTCGATGGGCCTGACCAAGTACGTGGTCGAAGCCGACATTGTCCAGTTCTACAAGCAGTGCAAGAAGGGCCTGCGCCTCGACTACGTCCGCAACTTCACCCGGGTCGTCCCAGAGAGCGTGACCGCCAAGCAGGCTCGGGCCAACGAACTGGGCCTGTTCGACAACTACGTCGTCCTCCATTACGACCCACAAGCCAAGTCATACGCTGAGACGGAGGCCGAGAAGGCCCGTCGCAAGGACCCGATCCTGTTCGGCCTGATGAAGGGCCGTCGCCAGCTCTACGTCATCGGTGACTGGGTCGACGAAGTCTGTGACCTGACGCTGGACCAGTTCGCCGAGCTGATGGGCAAGAGCGCTGTCCAGTCGCTGGACACACCGGGACACCCGTACCGGGACACATGAAGAACCTGACCCGAGCAGAACGTAAGAAGGCGCAGCGCCAGTTCAAAGTGGGCGACATCGTCACCTGGGGCGATGGCTTCATTGCCCACCGGGTCGTCGAAGTCAGGGTTGAGGGCGTCGTTGTCGATGTTACTTCTCAAACTGATGCTCACTTCTTCGCTGACCCACAGCCTGATGGTAGGTTCTTCCTGCTGGTATCGTTCGACCGCAACCATCGTGCACGTTCGGGCAGGGGTCCTGTCCGTCACAGCGACATGGAACCCGACAAGCTGAGGGTGGTGTTGATATGAGCAAGATCCTGATCATTGACGGTGCGAACTTCATGTACCGTGCCCGTAGCGGTTTCCAGCTGGGTGACTTCAACGTCGTCTTCAACTTTGTCCGCAACCTGCGGTCGCTGGTCGAGAAGCTGGCACCCACCCGGGTCTACTTCACCCTGGAAGGCGCGCCGAGACGCCAGCTGGCGTTGCTGCCCTCGTACAAGGCGAACCGCATCGAGCGACGTGAGGCGGAGGCGCTCAAGCCTGTCGAGGGCCGACGCAGCGAGGAGGACTACAGGCGTCAGAACGAGATCATCGTGCGGATGCTGTCCTACATGCTGCCCATCACAGTCATCCAGCACCCGGACTTCGAGGCCGACGACCTGATCTACAACCTGGTCTACAGGTCGAGCTCGGCTATCGAGTTCACCGTGGTGTCAACGGACACCGACTTCATCCAGATGCTCCAGGAGTTCGGCAACGTCAAGCTCTACAACCCGATCACCAAGGCCTACGTCGAACCCCCGCAGGACTACAGCTACGTCGTCTGGAAGTCTCTACGAGGTGACGGCAGCGATAACATTCCCAGCCTGCCCGGTGTCAACGACGAGAAGGCTGCCCAACTCGCCACCGACCCACACGCTCTGATGAACTTCCTCGAGAGCAGCCCAGAGCTGAAGGCGCAGGCCGACCGCAACTTCGAGCTCATCAAGCTCCAACCGTGGAGCGACGAAGAAGCCCTGAAGATGAGGTCCTCGGGGTGCCAGCGTGACTGGAGCCTGATCAAGGCAGAGTTCGAGAGCATGGCCTTCAAGAGCATGCTCAAAGAGGGGACGTGGGACAAGTTCGTCGCCACTTTCGATCCACTCTGGGGATGAACATCTGAGGAAACTGGCCTATCTACCCGTTGGAAGGCGGGCATATGAAGCAGCCGTGGCGAGCGTTGGGTTGGCTCTGGGCCCTCCCGCTTACGCTCTGCGGCCTGGCCTACGCCGTCCTGTTCAGCATCTTCGGTTGGTACCACAACGTCGGCCTCCACGGTGATGCGCTAGTCTGGGAGATCCTCCCTGACAAGATGCCTGTCCTGCTCAAGCAGGCCTGGCGTCACTGGAACGGGCACACCATCGGTAACATCGTTGTCATCAATGGCAACCTGGACAACCACAGGACCCGCATCACGCTGCGGCACGAGCAGGAGCACGTCCGCCAGGGCATGGTGCTGGGCATCTTCCTGCCCGTCTTCTACTTGCTGGCATACGTTGGGCTGAAGTTCTGCAGGTATGCTCATCCATACTACGACAACCCTTTCGAGATCGACGCTCGTAGGGCTGCGGGTCAGGTAGTTGATGTCATCGGCGCCCTCAAGAGGGCAGTAGCCGAAGGCAAGCTCAAGGTGCCGCCCCGGCCCCATACGTAGAGGTATGACCACTACGCCTGACCTCACCGCCCTGAAAGCCGAGATCTCGGCGGAGTTTCCGTCGTTTTCGTTGCACTACAAGAAGGACAGCCTCCTGTTGAGGATGATTGGGTTCTTCGCGGGTGCCAGCTTCATGTCGTCCTACGTGACGACGTTGTGGAGCCAGACAGTCTACCTGCCCAGCAACTGGGACGGGTACGACGATGACACTAAGTGCAGCCTGCTGCGCCACGAACGGGTCCACATGCGCCAGGCAAGGAAGCTGACGTACCCGTTGTTCGCCTTCCTGTACCTCTGCGTCTTCTTCCCGATCGGTCTGGCATACTGCCGCGCCCGGTTCGAGATGGAGGCCTACACCGAGTCGTTGCAGGCCGACAAGGACTACGGCGACGATTACTCCAGCGCTGAGAAGAAAGCCTGGCTGGTGGGACAGTTCACCTCGGGCGCTTACGGGTGGATGTGGCCCTTCGCCGGGATGGTCGGCAAGTGGTTCGACGAAGCCGTTGCTAGCCTGCACTGAGGGGCATAGTTACCCTCATGGCACGCGTCCCCCTCACCGACAACCTCATCAAGCAGATGGTCAACGAAGCCCTGGCACCCGCTGGAGGCACCGGCTCCGTCAAGGAGATGCTGCAGAACCTGGTCGGTGGCATCGGCGAGAAGCTGAAGGGCCAGTACGACCCTGGCGCCATCGACGCTGAGATGAAGGAGCTTTCGACCCAGATCGAGGCCCTCATCCGTTCGAGCGTGGCCAAACTGAAGTCGTCCAAGCCTGCTGCCACACCGACCGCCTGAGCGACCTGTCAGGCCTACTTAAGGCCATGAAGACGTCTCAGAACGGCCTGCAGTTCATTGCCAACTGGGAGGGCGAAGTCGATCACGTTTACAAGGACATCGCGGGGATTCCCACGATCGGCATTGGACACGTGGTCAGGCCCGGGGAGAGCTTCCCCAACGGCATCACCCACGACCAGGCGCTGGCGATCTTGGGCCAAGACGTTGCCACCGCCGAGGGTGCTGTCAACAAGGACGTCACCTACACGATGTCCCAGAACATGTTCGATGCCCTGGTGTCGTTCACGTTCAACTGCGGCACGGGATCGCTGGCCTCGTCATCGATGCGGACCAAGCTCAACGCAGGCGACGTCGCTGGTGCGGCGGATGCGTTGCTCCTGTGGTGCCACGCCGTCATCAATGGCAAGCTGACCCAGGACCCGGGCCTCTACAAGCGTCGGCTGGCCGAACGCCAGCTGTTCCTGACACCCGACGGTGCGACGTCTGTCGTGGTGCCACCCCCGGCCCCTGCACTCCCGCCAGTCCCGCCCGCAACGGTCCCGCACCCGGCGCCCGACAGCTCCAACGTGCCCGTTGCCCAGCAGCAGCTGGTGCCCGGCGAGCAACCTGTCGACAGGATCGTCAGGCTCGTCAAGTCCTACGTGGGTTGCAGCCTCAGCAACCGCCGTGCTGACCTTGGTGCCCTGGTAGCTCGTGGGGTCGACAACCCGGAGAGCGTTGTCACCATCTCAACCAACTGCGCCACCAGCGCGTTGGGCATCATGGCTGCCGCGGGCGTGCGGGACGCGATCCTTAACAAGCCCTACCAATCGGGCATGGCGGTGTCCTGGGTCCGGCAGATCGGCATCAACACGGGCGCCCTGGTCAAGTTCGATGGCAAGACGATGCCCAAGCGTGGTGCCCTGATGCGGTACAACACCCCGGGCACCAACAACGATCACGTCGAGTGGTGTCTCAGCGACGTCGATGCCAGCGGCAACGCTGACCACGGCGGTGGCGGCCGCGCCAACAACGCCATCACCGAGGGAACGGGCAACGTCCTGTCGAGCCTGGGCCGGCCGCTGCAGGAATGGTGGGACCCGGACAAGCTGGGCATCCCGGTCCTGGTGCAGGACCAGCCTGCCCCCACGCCGCCCCCACCTGCACCCGTGCCGAGCGTGCCAGTTCCTACCCCACCCCCAGCGCCAGCGCCTCCTGCGCCCGCCATCCCCAAGTCCAACCTGCAGTCGATCGTTGACGCGATCGTCTGGCTGGTGAAGATGCTCCTGAAGCCGAGGACCTGATGGACGACCTGCTGCGCCAGTACATCCACGCGACGCTGCAGGAGCTACGCGTCGATCCCAAGATGATGGCATTGTTGAAGGGCACCGACCTGCGGACCATGACTGGAGCTGGGAACAAGGAGAGCCAGCGAGTCGCCGAAGACTGGCTCGACAACCTTGGTGGACAGGTGTCGCCCAGGGACCGCAACGTTGTCACCCGGTTCGTGATGCGTCGGTGGCCCGGCATCCTCCACCGCTACCACGGAAACGCGGTGCAGGCACAGCAAACCATGTACAACCTGCTCGACACGCGGTTCCATGACCTCAGGGTGTATGAGCGATGAAGGGCGATAGCAACGGCAAGTTCCTCCTGGTCCTGCTGGGGTTCATGTTCGCGTTGATGTGCATCGGGACCTGCGCAGGTCAGTGCCGGGTGCAGGTGCAGTCGCACCCGACGGCAGCACCCGTGAGCAGCACGTCTGCATCAACCTCTGAAGAACCACCGCCCGTCTGCACCAGCACGACTTCGTGTCCCACACCTGGAGGCCACCGTGTCCACCCAGCTGCTCCGTGAGTACATTCAAGAGGTCCTGAGCGGCTTCGGCAACAAGGAGTTCGGCAAGGACGGTGTCAGCGGCAACCTGTACCCGACGGGAGCTGGGACGGGCGACGCGGGCATCAGGCCCAACGCCAGCAGCAACATCCTCGACGACGAGGAGAACGATGAAGAGCACGAGGAGCAAGACGTGAAACGTGCAGCCTGTTGCCTCATCCTGACGAACGATGGCCACGTCCTGGCAGTGTCTCGCAAGGACGACCCGACTGCGTTCGGCCTGCCCGGTGGCAAGGTCGACCCGGGCGAGACGCCCGAGCAAGCCGCGGCCCGTGAGCTGCAAGAGGAGACGGGTCTGATCGCCTCGAAACTGTCGCCTGTCTTCACCCACCAGGAGGACGACGGGTTCGTCACCCACACCTTCTCCTGCGAGGTGGAGGGCGAGATCAACACGCCCGAGAGCGGTGCTGTCAGGTGGGTGAAGCCCGAGGTCCTGTTCAACGGCCCGTTCGGCAAGTACAACATCCGCCTCTGGAAACAGTTGGGACTCCCGCACGAGTGAAGTCTGCGTTGTTGTGGTGTACGTTGACATCATGGGCGACGAAAGCATCAAGAAAGACTTCGGGGTTGAGGACCTGTTTGACATGGCTGACCGCGAGGGCGTCGCCATCGCCCAGGTGAAAGACGGTTACACCCTGGTCTTCACCAAAGGCCACCTGGAACGAATGCTCGCGATGATCAATGCAAAGGGCAGCACCCGTTGCATGATTTTCGTCCAACACCGACAGTTTAAGAACTGAACCATGAATTGGGGTTGGTTGCTACCTTTCGTCATCGTGTATTTCTTCGTTAGGAAGGGCCTACACTTCCTCGGCGTACACTGGCGTTTCAAACGAGGCGAGAAACCACAGCGTGGTGACGGCGCGTGTCGCCTGTGTGAGGATGGTTGGCACGAGGAGGACGAGTGAGAGAGCCCGGTTTCACTCGGTCGCTCCGTGAAGAGCTGTCACAGGTCCTGCCCGAGTTCCAAGCTCGGGTCCACCGCCAGGGAGCCCTGACCGACGAGGAACTGGTCAGGATGACGACTCGGCAGGACGCTGACCCGGCGATGTACCTGCCCGATCACCCCGACGAGAAGAGCGTCTTCACCGCCGACAGCATCACTGCCGTGGACGAGCTGACGGGCGAGCAGATGATCAAGGAAGGCCAGGTCGCCTTCATCATCCTGGCGGGTGGCGCTGGGACACGGGCGGGTGGCCCCAAGGTCTTCGCCCAGATCCCGCACGTCGAGACCAGCCTGCTGGCGTGGAAGCTGATGCAGGGTGGCGACATGCCCATCTGGATCATGACGTCGCCCGACATGTTGAACAGCGTGGCCCACCACATGAAGTCGCTAGCACTGTCGCCCAAGACACGTGGTACGATCTTCACCCAGTTTGAGGGCTACAGGCTGTCACCTGATAACAGACTCGCCCTGATCGCACCAGGAGTGCCCGACCTGTACCCGTTGGGGCACGGTGACGTGGGCCCAGCGTTGGTCGAGGGCGGCGTCCTGGACGAGAACAAGGACGTCAAGTACGCTTTCATCTGCAACGTTGACAACGTGTTGGGTTCGCCACACGCGGGCCTGTTGGGCTTCCACAAGCGCCAGGGTGCTGACGTCACCTGCGAGGTCATTGACCGACGGCCCGGTGACAAGGGCGGCGTCATCGCGGTCGTCAACAACAGGCTTCAAGTCGCTGAAGACTGGCGCCTGCCCACGGGCTTCGCTGACCAGGCTAAGTGGCACAACACCAACAGCATGATCGTGGACATCGGTGTCCTGCGTGCCAACATCGAGTGGCGTTGGCATCGGGTCCGCAAGCACGTGGGCTCGAGGCTTGTCATTCAGCACGAACGCCTGCTCCAGCAGTACACCGAGGAGTTCCCGACCCAATTCGTCCACGTGCCACGCGAAGCTCGTTACCAGGCCATCAAGAATGCAGATGACCTTGAGGAGGCGGGTAGGGTATTGTCGGGCTACCGCTATGCCTGAAACATTCGAAGTCGCGCACCTGGTCCAACGCAAGGGACAGCCCGAGACGTTCGGGCACGTCGTCTCACTCGAGCCGTTCCGTGTCTGCTGGCTCGATGGTGGCCGGGAGGCTCAGAAGAACCACCAGTGGGGCGTTGCTGACCCGCAACACGAAGAGGACTGCTCGCCCGACGATGTCGAGATCACCGACTGCCCGGGCTGCGGCGAGGACATGTGCTGGTGCGGGGTAGGTCGGTGAATGATCCCTATCGCGTCAACGATGTCCCGGCTGTGGAGGTTCCGACCAGGGTCCCGTTCCTGTGTCGCCACGGTTGGCACAAGATCCGCCGCACCCGTACGTTGTACGGTGGTGAGGGACCTGACGAGGCTGCGTACGAGGTTGAGTGCAAACGCTGCGGTGCGACCGGGTGGGAGTACTGCGATGGATGGGTCAAGGTGAGCCGATGACGACGTTGCTGATCCTGGGTGCGTGCTGTCTCACTCTCATCATCGTTGTCTCGATGATAACCAGTGCTGTCAGCAGCACCAAGAAACACGCGGCTGAGAAGCGAGCCGAGATCGAGCTGAGGCAGGTTGAGTCGGCGTTCCCGCCCGAGAAACCCGAGAAGCCGTCGTTGGAGCAGCAACAGTTCGATGCCGCACGGCAGGAACGCCAGCAACGGTTTGACACGGAGAAGGCCGAGCGCCAGAAGCAGTTCGATGCGAAGAACCAAGCACGTGTGACGTTGTTCAACGCCAAGAACCAGGCGCTGGTCAAGCTGTTGGAGCGTCGCCAGACGTTGGAGAGCGAGATCACCAACCATCGCCAGAAGATCATCGGCAGCAACCAAGACAAGGCGTACAACCAGTACCGCGCCGACTCGATGAAGTCGTTGGAAAACGCTCGAGAAGAGCTTGCGTTGCTCGTCACCGAAGAGAAACGCATGCTCGAGGCCCTACACCGAGGAGAAGCCAGTGAACCCCAAGTGGACGCCCCCGAGGAGCCCGTTCGGGTTGCTACAGGAGGACCTGTGGCCCAACGAGTGGATGATCCTGATCAGCTGCATGATGCTGAACCAGACGAGCAGGAAGCAAGTCGAGAAAGTGCTGCCTGAGTTCCAGCGACGTTGGCCTACCCCGGAGAAGTTCCTCGAAGCCGATCCGCTGGCGGTCGCTGACGTGTGCAGGAGCCTGGGCTTCGCCACGAGGCGGACCGACAACATGATCAAGATGACCCGGCACTACCTGGGCGACTGGTCAGACCCGCGTGACCTGCCCGGCATCGGTGAGTATGCTGCGCGGTCATGGGAGATCTTCTGTGGTGGCGTTATTGGTGACGAGGCCCCGAACGATCACGCTCTCACTGTGTACTGGCGCTGGTACAAGCAGCACGTCGGGGTGTAGGGTCCAGCTCACCATGAAGAACGTTCTCCCCCTCTTGCTTGCGGCCCTGTTGGGCTGCGGCGGTGCTGCACAGGTCCAGTCCAACGGGACTGGTGACGACGCTGGCTCAGACGATGCTGGCTCCGGCCAAGACACGGGCCAGGTCACCCAAGATGCCACGACCCTGGACGGGACCACGTCCCAGGATGGGTCCCAAGGGGTGCCCGACACCGGGCTGGTAGGAGACAGCGGCCAGCCAGGAGTTGACGCTTCCGAGGGCGGTTCGGGGGCGGTGGACAGCGGCGCCCGGGATGCTGGGGAAGCCCAGGACACCGGGACCGGGGACGCGTCAATGGGCGCTGATGACGCTGGAGACGGGGGCGATTGCGACGACTGGCACCGGGTCTGTTGGCGAACCTGCGAGACCGAGTGCGAGGACGACGTGTGTGACAAGGCGTGTCACACTGACTGTGACCAGAAGACCTGGGAGTGCAAGCACCGCCACGACGGCGGCTGCGGTCACTGATCCTTCTTCAACGCGGGGATGACCCGTTCGTGCTCCAGGAACCCGCGGAGCACGTCTCGGGGCACGAAGAACGCTGTCTCTGGCACGCGACTGATCGCATCGCAGATGCCGACCAAGTTGCCGTCCACGTCGAAAGCGCCTCCGCCCGAGTTGCCGAAGAAGACTGGACCTGACACCTGCGTGATCGGGCGGTAGTGCTTGCCGTCCCAGTAGTTCTCCCGTTCACCTGCGACGTATCCATGGATGTATGTCCACCATGAACCCGCCGGGTGCCCGACGATGTGGAGCTCTTCACCGTCGTGGATGACGCCCCGACGCAGCGGCGCGATGAAGTGTTGGCCCGGCGCGTCAGCTTTGACCAACGCCAGGTCATCGACCATGTCAACGGCAGTGACCTTGCCTGAATGGTAGGCCTTGTGGTTGGGGTCGATATCTGCTCTGTTCGAGTACAGGACCTGCTGGCCCACTGGCGTCCAGTTCTGCTGTTCATCCTTGAGCGCCTGCAGCTGTTGGAGCAGCTGCTGGAGCACCTGGGTCGCATCATCGTCCTCGTCATCATCAGAGTCCGTGTCTGTCTCTGCTTTCGTCACAGGCTTGCCGATGTCGTCGACACAGTGCTCGGCGGTCAGCATGGTGTCCGGGCTGACCCAGACCGCGGCGCAGTAGGGACGTAGCTCGTAACCCTTGGGGATGTTATCGGGGTCATAGCTGTGGTTACCCTTGCTGTCGCTCCACCAGACCAGTGCAGGTGTCTCTGCCTCGAGCTGTTCGACCATCGTCAGGTGCGTTGACGGGTTGACCGTCGTCGTCCTGGCAGCTACACAACAGGCAGGCATCGCGACCGCGAGAACCCAGACTGCCAGACGTTTCATAATGCACCTCTTTGATCATAGCTATCTCGTTTGGGCGCAGTTACGTGTACCCTGGTGAGCGTCTGTGGTACATTGAGGCTCATGCCCGAAGGTCCCGAGGTCCGACGCAGCGCCGACTACCTGAGCAAGCTGTTGGTCGGAAAGCACATTGTCAACGCTTTCATTGGCGACGGCGGACGGTACACCAAGTTGAAACCACCCACGGGTTTCCGTGATTTCGTTGAGGACCTGAGCAAGGGTCCGTGCCTGATCGAAGCGATCGATGCCAAGGGCAAGTTCATGTGGTGGCAGCTCAAGAGGGGCGACACCACGTGGTTCATGTGGGTGACCTACGGGATGTCTGGGCAGTGGCGGGACGAGCAGAACAAGTACACGACCTTCGGCATCAACTACGCCGAACGAGGCATCTTCGATGAGGAAGGTCGCTACGTCCACCCGAAAGCGTTGTACTTCAACGACATCCGACACTTCGGCACCATCCACCTCGTCAACGATGCCCAGAAGCACGCAAAGAAGCTGGCTTCGCTTGGGCCCGACATGCTACGTAACCCGCCCACTGAGCTGGAGTTCCAGCTGAGGTTGAGCAGCCGGGCGCTGAAGACTGTGGCTGAGGCTCTGATGGACCAGAAGGTGGTCTCGGGCATCGGGAACTACGTCAAGGCCGAGGCGCTCTACCTGGCCGAGATCTCGCCACACCGCTTGGTCAGGTCACTGACCCCAGCTGAGAGACGTGTCCTCCGCGAACAGATCATCAACGTGATGGGTGCGAGCTACGCGACTGGCGGGGCGACGATCAGCACCTACCGCAATGCGGACGGCACGAAAGGTGGGGCCCAAAGACGGTTCGCGGTGTATGGTAATCAGACGGACCCGATGGGCAACCCTGTCGTGCGGGAAGAGACCAAAGACGGTCGCACCACGCACTGGGTCCCCAGCGTCCAACACTGAAAGAAAACCATGAGCCACGGAGATCCCTGCCGCCACTGCGGCCATTGCCCCCACTGCGGACAGCCCATGCCGGGCGTCGCAGGACCCTACTACCCGTACCAGCCCTACTACCCGCCGACGATCTGGCCGCAAGTCCAGCCCTGGCAGCCCTACCCGGGCGACCACTACGTCGGTGATCCCCCGCCGGGCATGGCACCGATCATCACGTGCACGACGTCTGTGTCGGTGATGAACTGATGGTCGAAGGCTGCGAAGACTGCAAGAAGGCCCGTGAGGTCTGCCTCGAGTGCAAGCGAGAGATCGCCAATGAGCATGATGAGGGCATCCACAACACGGGCGAGTGTGGCTGCGAGAGCGCTCGCAAGCTGTGCTGGAAGAAATGGCACGCTCGCGAAGAGTGTCGCCAATACTCGATCTACGACCCGGTGTATGGTGTGGCTCGATGACTGAACGAACTGTCGCGCTAGTCAAGGAGCTGTCCAAGGGACGCTGTTCCTGCTATTGGCGGGACGGCAGCGCTAGCATCAGCACCTGGGACCCGATGACGGGTAAGGTGTCGCCCGGTCACTACGATCCGGGCACCAAAGTGACTTGCCTCAGATGCCAGGCACGGGAGGCTCTTGACCACGATGGTGTGGAATACGAGAAGATCGACCACGTGCCCATGCTGATGAGGATGTGAGACAACATGACGAAAGCAAACAAGACCGAGATCATCTTCCTCGTCGACCGCAGCGGCTCGATGAGCACCATCGCCGCGGCCATGACCGCAGGCATCGACGAGTTCATCCAGAAGCAGAAGAAGGTAGCGGGCGAGTGCCTGGTGTCTCTGTACGACTTCGATGACGCGTACGAGACCAAGTACGAGGCGCTGTCACTGTGGAACGTGCCCACGTACACGCTGGAGCCGCGGGGCATGACCGCTCTCTACGATGGCATCGGCAAGACGGTGTCAAAGGTGGGCGAGCGCCTCCGCAGGACAGCCGAGACTGAACGCCCGAGCCAGGTGCTGTTCGTCATCGTCAGCGACGGTGGTGAGAACAGCAGCCAGGAGTTCCGCGGCGAGCCAGGTCGCAAGCGCATCTTCGACATGATCACCCACCAGCGGTCGAAGTACCAGTGGGAGTTCATCTTCCTCGGCGCCAACCAGGACGCCTATGCCATCGGCACCAGCCTGGGCGTCCACGGTTCCAATACCGTGTCCTACTCGGCGACTGAGGTGAAGACCCGGGGCATGATCTCGAGCCTGTCGGCCAACGTCGCCTCGTACCGCGGCAGCGGGCAGAAGACGATGGAGAACCTGTTCGACCAGGCCACGTACAACGCGGCGACGGGCGACAACCTGGGCGGGAACAACCCGCTCGGTGGTGCAGTCAACGTGGGCCAGCTCGACCCCAGCAAGCTCGACCCGAGCCTGCTGGCGGGCTTGAAGACGAGCTGCGAGCCCGGCGGCTTCCCGCCCGGGACAGTGGTGACAACGACCACGATCGTGCCTCCTGTCACGCCGCCCGACTCGTCACAGAGCTGACGCAACAACTCCGTTCCTCCCGATCGGGCGCTGGGTGAAAATCCAGCGCCCGTTGTTGTATGAGTAGCAGGCATGGTCTGGTGGGAGTGGGCTATCATCGGTGTGGCAGTAATTGGCTACATCGTGGTTGAGGCGCTCTTCCGCTGCCAACGCTGTGGGGGCCTGCACGGCGGGAACTTCTGCTTCAGGCCACCGTACGAATGGTGAGACATGATAGTCGTTGACGCATTCGCAATCCTGTTGGTCCTGGGTGTCGCTGCCCTCGCTATCGCCATGGGCAGCGACGACAAGGCGAAGCGCGCCGAGATGGCGAAGGTACGCGAGGAGCTCCGCAAGGCGCTGGCCTCGCACGACAAGACTGTCCTCCAAGACTTCCTGACCCTCTGGGGCGACAAGCTGCCAAAGGAGAGCCAGGACCGCGTCAAACAACGCATCGACGAAATCATCGTAGAGGAGAATCCGTGAGCAAAAAGACACCCGACGTGCCGAACGTTTTCACGCAGCTAACTGCTGCGCTCAGCCTGTTGGCTCGCGCCAAGGGTGAGGAACCGCAGAAGCAGTACTTCTTCAACTCGACCGCCAACGTCGCCCGCCTCCAGCTCGACGGCGGGATCTACCAGGTCGTCCTGACCCAAATCGAAGAGGAAGAGAAGAAAGAAGAGGGCTGATGCCCGAGCGGTACACAGCACAGGCGATCCGAGCGGCAGTCGAGGCAGACCTCGACCGCCTGTTCGCGCCTTGGCTGGTCGGCCGCTCCGAGACGTACGCTGCTGACCCAGGCACCAAGAACCTCATCTCCCTGGGCTACTGGCTCACCGAGGAGCTGGAAAAGGTCTGTGCAAACGACGCAGATCGCAGGACCCAGGCGTGGAAGTACAATCGGCTCAGCAGGACGTATGACATTTGGGAGACAGCCGCCGAGTGTCTCAATGACGTCTTGGACGGCAACGTTGAACAGAACCGAAGGGGGCACCGACGATGGGGATGATCAAGGTAACCGTCGAGTACGATGGCGTCAAGTCCGAACGTGAGATCCCAGTGGGTGACCTAAGGGCTGTCAAGGACGACCTCGCTGCTTACTGTGGCCTCTCCCCTGAGGTCGAGCTGGTAGCTGCGCTCACCCAACACATCGAGTGGACCTTGGCACCTCACCGGGCGTTGTTCCCCGAGAAGCCGCTGTTGTTGCGGATGATGGTCGCTGAGATCGTCCAACAGATCGTCAAAGAGATCGACCCAACGTGGGTCGTCCCTCCGATGGATGACCACGGCGGCTATCCCCCGTCCGAGACTGACCAGGTCGACGTGCCTCCCACCCATCCCAAGACGCACAAGCACGCCCGGACGGGCCAGGAGCACGAGTACCAACAGTGCTGGACGCCCTATGGCTACATCTGCTCCTGCGAGATGACGGACGACACTGAGGGGTGCACCACATGACGATGGCACCCGTCGACATCCTGATGGTCCTCAAGGTCGACTTCAAGGAGCCGTCCAACACGAGCATCTACACCAACGCCCGGCCCGAGGCGCTTGACGAGCTCCTTGGTAACTGCATCCAGGACGAGGTGTGCAAGTTCCTTGGACGTGACCCGGCGACGCCCAACATGGACCTTGACGTCTACACTGTCAAGATCGGCTACTTTCTCGACGACGACAGCTTCAGCATCGAGAGCGACACCAACAACAGGGGCTTCACGGTGGGTCTCATTGGGGCCATCCTGGGCAACCTGAAGAACACTCCCGTCAAAGACCTGAAGGAGCTGCCCAAGTGAGACACCGCAACGACCTGATGTTGCTTCGGATCGCGCAGGGCGACGCCTACGGCATGGCCGCCGAGTACTGCAAGCGCCACCCGGAGGAACCCGAAGAGAAGCTCCTGTACGAGTTCAAGCAGTACCTGCCCCACCCGGCGTACCACAAGCTCGCGCCCGGCACCTACACCGACGACACCCAGATGTCGATCGCGGTGTCCGAGGCCCTCATCAGGGACGCATCGGGCCTCTACTGGGAGGGCTACCTGAAGCACGAACAGTTCATCCAGCACTGGTTCGACACCTTCAAGCGCGACGAACGCGACGGCTACTCCCGCGGGTTCCAGAAGCTGCTGGAGGAGGCGACCTCCGCTGACGCGCTTCGCCTGAGCTTGAAAGCAGACAGCACCAAGAACGGTGCCGCCATGCGCAGCGTGCCCATCGGCGTCCTTCTCGATCCCGAAGATGTCAAGCGTGTCGCTCTCATCCAGGCCGGGACGACCCACGCGACCTACGAGGGCTGCACATCGTCTGTCGCCGTGGCCCTGATGTCGCACTTTGCCCTCTACGACCGACGAGGTTTTCCCAGCATGACCGGGTGGTTGGCAAACCATTTGCCAGCCTTTGAGCGTTTCCGTGAGCCCTGGGTGGGCCCGGTGCAGAGCAAGTGCAAGAACTCACCCTGGGACGTGGGCATGAACACCGCCTGGGCAGTCCACACCCTTCTGACAACGCAGACGACGCTCCTCGGCATCATGAAGCAGGTGCTGGAGTGGGGTGGAGACACCGACAGCGTCGCTGCGATCGCATGGGGCATTGCCTCAGCGCGGATGAGGGAAGACCTGCCCGCCTTCTTCGAGACTGACCTCGAGAAGCTGAATGGCAGCAAGTACGGGCCCGACTTCCTGAAGGGCCTGGGAAAGCAACTGATGGACGCCTACGACGTCCGCAAGGAGACACCATGAAGACGACACGGATCGACAGCGTGTTCTGGCTCAACACCGAGGGGCCCAGCGCCACCATCGCCCCCGCGGTGATCAAGCAGCTGATGGAGAAGTACGAGTACGACCTCCCAGAGAATTGCTTCCTCAAGGACCTCAACGACGAGCTTGACGAGCAGGACGACAACGACATTGATTGCGATGTCAAGTCCTGTGGCACGACGAACGACAGCGACGCCAAGTTCTGCAAGTCGTGCGGCACCCGGCTGGACCGCGGCTCCAAGGACCTCGAGATCACAAGCATCGACTGGGGCGATGATGAGGACGACCTCAGTGACCCACCTGCCGCCGAGACGTTCATGCGCATTTTCGTCAAGCGCGTGGTGCCTCACATCCGGGGTCGCATCGAGGCTGGCATCTGCTTCAGCGAAGAAGGGGCAGAGAACGTCAACCTCTCCAACGCCTACTTCGTCGTCCAGGACGGCGAGCTGACCTGGTGCACCCTCAATGTGACACCAGGGGCCCTCGAACCCGACTTCAAGTTCGAGGCGCAAGAGAACGCCGACGAAGAGTGAGCCATGTGTACCTTGGTCGTCCTGAACGAGTGGGTGAAGGATCACCCGCTCGTGGTCGCCGCTAACCGCGACGAGCGATACGACCGCAAGTCGAGCCCGCCCGACAAGCACCTGGTCAACGGCAAGTTCATCATCTCCCCCACTGACGAGGAGAAGGGCGGCACCTGGATGGGCGTCGCCCAGGACGGCTGGTTCGTCAGCATCACCAACCAAGACGATGGACACCACGACGAGCACATGGCCTCGCGGGGCAAGATCGTCCTGGCGATGCTGCACGCGGGGGAACACAGCGCTGCAGCCCGGGTATTGGCGAGCCTCGACCCCGTCCGTTACAACCCGTTCAACCTCGTCTGGGGCAGGCCGGGTTCGATGTTCCTGACCCGTGTGATGCCCGGGGAGCACATCGAGATGGAGCCCATGCCATCCGGCATCAACGTCATCAGCAATGACTGTTGGGGACACAAGTACGATACCAAACTCGACTGGGCCAAGCGTGCCGCCTGGAGCTTCACGTCTGACCCGCCTCCTGAGGGTGGCATCGAGGCGATCCGTCGTTACTTGTTGCTCGCTCTGTCCAGCCACCGAGGCTGTGAGGCCGACCCGTTCCAAGCACTGTGTGTTCACGCCGACGAGTACTCGTTTGGTACCCGGAGCAGCTCAGTGGTCACCGTGTCCAATCAAGGGGTTGTGGAGTACTGGTACTCAGAGGGCCCTCCCTGCCAGAGCAAAGGTCTGACCCTGGCGGGATCGCTACTCCACCTTACCCCTGATGAGTGAGACACCACAAGAAAGCTACGACGTCGCCCGCACGGTGACCCGTATCGTGAAGCCAGGCACCCAAGCCCAGGCGTTCTTGAAGCGTGTCTTCGAAGACGTCTCGCGGATGGTGCAGAGCGCGGGTCCTGACGGTCTCATCACCGTCACCATCACCTCACATGTCCCCTCACGGAGGCTACCTGAACATGCGACTGGCGACGCAACAGAGTGACGTCATCGAGCAGGCTTCCGACGGTCGGCACGTCAGGGCCTACGGCAAGAACTTCAAGCCCCTCATCGCGGCGGGCTCATGGACCATCAGCGGCTTCCATTACGGGAAGAGCAAGTGCGCCTGCTGCGGGCGGCCCATCAGGCACGTGTTGCACCTCAAGAACGAGAGCCACGCCGACAGCGTCAAGGTGGGCAACACCGATGCCAAGGGCACGCCATTCACCGAGGAGATCGAGATCGGCATCGTCTGTGGACCCAAGGTCTTCACTGAGAGCTGCGTCGGTTTCTACGCTGACCCAACACGAGAGTGGGAGCGCCAGATCAGGACGTGGAAGGACTACATCAACTACATCGTCCTCTGTGTCAAGAACGAGGACATCTGGAAGGTGGTCCCGGAAGAGCTGCGCGTCGCCGTGGACCAGTACCTCCAGGAGGGCTACCAGCGTGAGGAACACACCGGTCCTTGGTGGATCGTCAAGGACGCCAAGAAGCGGTACCTGAAGATCCGTCGCCCGCCGGGAGTGATGGTCCAGCCCCAGGTGTTGTACTACGCTGCTCGGACATTGGTCTACGCAGCCAAGCGACTGAAGCTGATTCCCGTGCACTGGATGCTCAACCCAGACATGACGCTCATGAAAGGAGAGCCGGTTTTCAACGACGTCACACAACCATGAGCACCAAGTGGGAAGACTTCAAGAAGGAACTAGGACTGCCTGACGAGGCCGAACCGAAGGAGACCGCGGACATGGGAAAGAAAGGCGGAGTGATGCTGCCCGATGATGACGAGAGCCTGTTGAGGCAGGTGAAGGACATGCCGCTGGTCGAAGAGATCCGGCGTTTCCTCAGCGTCAGCAAGGTCAAGCGCGCCTTCGCTCTGGGTACCGAGCTGTTCAACGCCGCGACCCCGTTCCTCGACAAGCCGTCGTGGTGGACGGCGGGCAAGGCCGTCTTCGCCATGGGCAAGACCATGATCGAGGACGTCGAGGTCTACAGCGAGGACTACTTCTCGGGTGACGAGTGGACGGAGCCCTACAGCCAGGACTTCACCCAGACGTTGCTCCACGTGCTCCAGAAGTTCCCGTACGAGAGGATCAAGACTGCCGAGGAGAACTCCTTCATCCGCCTGGCCACGTTGCCCAACGGGCTCAGGGTCGGCTGGACCTACACGGGACGGTTGCAGCTGGTCGACAACATCTACGTCGAGACCCCTCGCCTCGATGAGGCCAAGGAGTACATCAAGGCGCTCCTGTGGGAGCAGTTCGAGGGCAAGAGCCTGGTGATGCGGAAAAACAACCGCCTCGTTCTCAAGGAGAACGAAGCGCGGGTCATCTTCGAGGAAGATGATGCGTTCGAGAGTAAGCTGTCCAAGCGCGCCATCGAGTACGCTGGAGCTCTGAAGCGACCCATCGAAGCTGGCGTGCCCAGGACGGTCATGTTCTACGGGCCACCGGGCACGGGCAAGTCGACGATGGCACGCACCATCGTCGACCTGATGGGTTTCAGGTCGTTCCGCATCAGGATCGCGGACCTCGGGCAGCTCGACAACTCGACCCTATTCGAGGCGCTCAACATCTTCCAGCCTGATTCGGTCATCCTGGATGACTTCGATCGGACTCACCACCAGGCGCAGCTCCTGGAGACGTTGGAGTACTTCCAGGAGAAGGTGAAGCTGGTCATCGTCACCGTCAACAACCGACGGAAGCTTGACGATGCTTTGCAGCGCCCGGGTCGCATCGACGAGATCGAGCTGATCGACAAGATGGATGAGGAGGTCGTCCGCCACGTGCTGGGCAAGTACGTTGACGGCTTTGACCTGGTCAGGGACTGGCCCATCGCCTTCATCAACGAGTACGTCATCCGTCGCACTTACCTCAGCAGCGAGGAAGCCGCCGCGAGCGTCAAGGAGCTGGCCAAGCGGGTCAAGGCACTGGAGAAGTACCGTGACGAAGACGACGAGGGCATGGGCAGGATGCTGGCGTTGATCAAGGCAGCACAGGCCTTGGGCCAAGCGCCAGCGAAGGTCGCCACACCCGTGGACGCGCCGCCTGCTCTTGCAGGCGACGAGGACGAGGTCACCCCTGACCAGCTGAAGGATCTCATCCTCGAGGAACTGCAGACCGCCATCGCCGAACAGGCCACCCAGGAGGCGCTGAAAGAGGCCAAAGAAGGAGCGGCCGACGAGGATGGCGAGACCCCTTTCGACCCTTCGGAAGACCAGAACGAGGATACGAACTAGTCTCCGAGGATGACGTCAAGAAGATGGTGACCGAGCTGAAGCTGGAACCCACCAAGAAGGTCGCCAAGAAACGCAAACGGTGATGGAGCGCCGTACTTAGAAGTACGATGGCAACATCATGGACTTCTTGGAGACATCACCACCTAGCCTGACGAAGCACAACCCACGTGATCCTCTGACACGCGCCGGGAAGACCGGCGTGTTGTCATTTGAGCCCGGGAGGTTGACATGAGCTCTCGCGGCCTACTTAGTCCTGACATGGCCACGCGCAACGCTGCCAACCTGCCCGAGAGGAAGGAACGCTGCACTGAGTTTCAGCTGCACGGAGGGGACGGCTTTCGCAACGTCGTCGATTTCACCGAGAAGAAGCTGCTCAGGTACGCTAGCAAGACCCACGACAGCCAGCAGAAGCTGGTGCTCATGGCAATGATCGACGACTACAAGAAGGGCAACATCGCCATCGCGTGGCGTAGGGGCCAGCCGGTCTACGTCCGAGTGACGAAAGAGGGCTGAACAGCGCTCACGCCCGGGTGTAGGATCCGGGCATGAACCAGTTCCAAGAGTCGACGACACAGATCCTGTTCGAGAGCGATGCCAGGCGAAAGCTCCTGGCTGGCTTGGACCGAGCCGCCCAGGCGATCGGGTGCACGTTGGGCCCTAAGGGCAAGACAGTCCTGATCCAACGTCCAGGCATGGCGCCCCTTGTTACCAAGGACGGAGTGACGGTGTCCAAGTCGATCAGGCTCACCGATCCGGTCGAACGGATGGGTGCCGACCTAGTTAGGGAGGCCGCCAGCCAGACCAACGATATCGCAGGCGACGGGACCACGACCGCCAGCGTGCTCACCCAAGCGCTGGTCCGCGAAGGGATGAAGCTGGTCGAGGCCGGGCAGAGCCCGCTGGCCGTGTGCCGCGGCATCAACACCACTGTGGAGCTGGTGCTGGAAGAGCTGAAGCGAGGGGCCAAGCCCATCACCACGTCGGCCGAGGTCGCCCAGATCGGCACCATCAGCGCAAACGGGGACGGTGTCATCGGCAAGCTGATCGCGGAGGCGATGGAGAAAGTGGGCCGTGACGGCGTCATCACCGTCGAGGACGCCAAGGGAATGCAGACGTCGATGGACGTCGTCGAGGGCATGCAGCTCGACCGCGGCTACGTCAGCCCGTACTTCATCACCGACCCTGAGCGGATGCGGGCTGTCTACGAGAACGCCTTCGTCCTGGTCACTGACAAGAAGCTGTCGAACTTCAAGGACATCCACGCGACCCTCGAGATCGTGGTCCGCACGCGTCAGCCGCTGCTCATCATCGCTGAGGAGTTTGAGGGCGATGCCCTGACGGGCCTCGTCATCAACCGGGCACAGGGAAAGCTGCCCGTCGTCGCCGTCAAGGCACCCGGGTACGGCCAGCACAGGCAGGACCTGCTGCAGGACATCTGTGTCCTGACGGGAGCAACGCTGGTGTCCTCGGCTACGGGCCTGGCCTTCGACAAGGTCCAGGGCGAGCACCTGGGCCAGCTCAAGAAGTTCACGTCCGACGCCAAGGTGACGACACTGGTCGGTCACGGCAACACCAAGGAAGCCGTCGCCAAGCACGTCGAGGAGCTACGGGTCCAGATGAGCGACGTGTCGCTGTCACAGGAGGAGATGACCAAGCTCCGCATGCGAGCCGCGAAGCTCGCTTCAGGCGTCGCGGTGATCCGCGTCGGCGGAGCCACCGAGATCGAGATGCAGGAACGCAAGTACCGCATCGAGGACGCGCTCAATGCCACCAAGGCCGCGACAGAAGAGGGCATCGTGGCGGGCGGCGGCATGGCCCTGTTCAACGCCGTCAGCAAGGTCCGCGAGCAGCTGGGCAGCATGGCTGAGGTCGACCCCGAAGAGGTGTCGGGTGCCAAGGCGGTCCTCACCGCGTGCCTGTCGCCTCTCCAGAAGATCGTCGACAACGCAGGCTCTGTCAGCCACGTCGTCGTTGCAGAGCTCGAGCGGCTGAACAAGCAGGTCCCGCTCGCCAACGACAACCGTGGGTACAACGCCGCAACGGGCGAGTACGTGGACCTGGTCGAGGCTGGCGTCATCGACCCGGTCAAGGTGACCCGCAGCGCGCTGAAGAACGCAGCCAGCGTGGCATCGACGTTCCTGTCGCTGGACGCTGTGGTCTACGAGGAAGCTGGCAAGGAGCAACCCAATGAGCAGTGAAGAGGTGACAGTGCCCGACGTTGACATCGAAGTCGACGCGTTGATGATGGACGAAGCAGCCAGGGTCGACTGGCACAAGCTGACCGAGGCTGAGGCCGCGGGCTTCGGCCTGGCGATGGGCCTCTACCGCGATGTCAGCCACAGCCACCAGTACCGACGGATGGCATGGGGGACTGCAACGGGTGGGGTCATCAGCATGTCGGTGCTGGTCGGAGCGTGTCTCCTGTTCGGCTCGGGCCCCTGGTTTGCCCTCAGTGTGGTCATCGGCACACAGGCCTTGAGGGCCCTGTGGCTGTACTGGAAGGCACACCAGGCACGGCAAGACGTCAGGTTCATGGAGCAGCAGGCGTTGCAGGTCATCAGGGAACTGGCTGCGGCCCACCCGAGCAAGGGGACCGATACGTACCAGGGTGGCCCTTCCCCTCAAGCCGGGTGAGCTCGTTGTCAGGAAGCAGCGTTGGCACGTTGATGCCAACCTGATGGGCATCGTCATCGGCAAAGACGACGACAGCTGGCTGGTGCTGTGGACGCTGGAGGACTGCCGCACCGAGTTCAAGTGGCACCTCGGCGATGCATTGCAGGTGATCGACCTTGTCAATGCGCCGACAGTCGCAGAACGCGGGAGCATCGGCAAGTGAAGCCCCAGTACGTGCCTGGGGACCAGGTCGCTGTCATCCCTGTCCACATGACGGGCTCGTGGCTGGTCCCGGCCCTTGTGCTCAGCGTCCAGCAGTCAAATGAGATCCCAGACGTGAAGGCCCGAGGCCTCGGCGACTGGCAGCCCTGGTCCTACTGGGTGTTGACGTTCCAGAACAACTGCTGCGGCACCCGGATCATGGGCCCGCTGTCATCGACCGAAGTGCAGAACATCAGCGCCTGGGAGGACCAGTCGAACGAGAGGGCAGAGCGCCATGCGCGACTGGCTGCCCGGTGACCTGATCGTGGTGCTCGAGTCGAGCCTGATCTCGCGTATCAACAGCGAGGTTGAGCAGTTCACCCGGGGCCTGCAGCTAGGTCTCATCGTCCAGCGTTCGCACCGCTGGACCGAGCCCAACGTCCTGCAGGAAGACAGCCACATGTACTACATCGTCTTCTTCGGCAGCATCGTCAAACACCCGAAGCTGTTCAACGCTGAACCCGACTCGAGCGTGGTCACGCCCGGTTTCTACTGCGTCCCGGGCAACCGTATCATCCACCCGGACGAGGTCCACAACCCGGCCCGGCTCTTCGGCTCCCAGCGGCTCTCAGAGTGACCCTCGAGTAATCACAGGCTCCCGGATGGGGGTGTCTGCCTGTTGATGACCCGCCAATTCCTGGGCAGGTCTCGAGTGTAGCACGAGAACAACGCGATCCTGTCGTCTGTCAGCAACCTGAGCCGGGTGCGACTGCGGCCCACGCGCCACAGCTGGATAATGAGGGCCTGTTGCCCGGGCTCGACCCAGATGCCCTCGGCGCCACGTTCGTGATCGCTCTCCCAAGCACGCATGCGATGGACCGCGTAGACGGTGTCACCGGGCAGGGGCTGCATCTCATTCGTTGACATCGACGATGTCCCATCGTTCTCCGAACTCTCCCGATTCTATCTCGATTCGAGACAGTTTACACCGCGGGTCAACGAGCCAGACCTTGAGCTGCGTCCACGGGCCCGGGAACTGCTCGACCTCAGCGTGGTAGACGAGCCAGAACCCGTGCGGCCACGACTTCAGGAACAGGAGGGCGCCCGGTGCCAGGCGTTTCAACCACTGGTCAGTCGTCATTGATGATGTCAACGCCCAGTGCCAGCACGCTGCCGTCGACCAGCTCACGCGTCATCAGCGTGCAACGTGGTGTCAGGAACAGGACGCTGAGCGCGCCGGGCACACGTTGGACTGCGACCACGAGGCAGAAGCCCCTGTCTTCACCGATGATGCCGTCGAACCTGATGAGGTCGCCCGGCCTCGGGCTCACAGCGTGAAGGACGTCTTCTTCGGGGCAGGCGCGGCAGGGGCGACATCCTTCATGACGAAGGTCTTGGTGATCGTCGCCATCAGCTTGGCATCGTCCGGGTTCGCGGGAGCGACGCAGATGACTGCGTAGCCGATCTTGGTCGCCTCCTGCTGGATCGCGAGCTGGCCGATGAAGACGCCCTCCTTGGCGAGGTTGACCTGCGTCAGGCTGCCGGTGACACCGTGGAACTCGATGAGAGCCCGGTGGACGCCCGACACGGTGCCCATCTGGCCTGCTGCCTGCTCGACCATCGCCGATGCACCCATCGCCCAAGCCTCGGCGCTGTCGACGTCGTGGTTGACGCTGACCTCGACCATGGCGGGCAACACGTGGTTGACGTCGTCACGCTCACGGACGACCTGGCACCCGTCATCGCCGTCTTCCTTGACGGTCCAGCTGCCCGGGACGGTGATGGCCCAGTTGGTGTGATCCAACGTGACCGTCGCCGGCTTGGGAGTCACTGCGGCGGGCGGGGTGCCGGCCAACGCCACGATGGCGGGCTTCGGCGGCGTGTGCACGGGGGGCGGGGCTGATGCACCGCAGGCGGTGAGAAGCGCCGCAAGCGCGGCGACAGCGAACAGTCTCATGGGATGAACCTCCAAAGTTCACCCTACTCCACCAGCCTGTGGATTGTCCAGAACGTGGTGTGACCTTTCCAGTCAAGGGTCATCGTCGCGACCTCACAGGTCCTGTGTGTGGTCGACATCAGGCCGCCGTTGTCCTGCTTGCCATCCTCGGGCTTCTCGGCCACGACCACGAGCATCCGGTTGCCGCTCACATGGAACAGCAACAGGTCACCGGGAAGGACAGGCAGCTCCGCACCCACAGAGGGTACGTAGGTATCAGTCTGACTTCAGGTGGGCTTTCACTGCGAAACCGCAGCGGCAGCTGAAGCTCTGCCAGAACGTGGCAGGTCGCTCAAAGATCTTCCGCGCTTCCGGGTGGCTGTCACCGCACTTCGGGCAGATGCCGTGAGTGATGTCAGCGATGAAGGGAAGCTCACGTGTCTCACGCTTGTGCTGCAGCATCCAGAGGCGCGAGAGGAGGACCGTGAGGAAGAGCGTGGCAGCGATTACGAATACAAGTGGAGGCATCTAGTGGTCAGATCTCGGTCCCGTGCTTGCCGTCGAAGAGCTTTGGGGGATCTGCCTGGGGTTCTGGTGGCGGAGAGGAAGGAGTGCGTTCAAACCACTTGGGCGTTCGGCGCTCTCCACAGCGACAGACGACGTTGACACCGTCGACGACGTCGAGCCAGGTCCCCTGCGGGCACTGGGCCAGGATCTCCTCTCCTTGGTGGACAAGTACGACGACTTCCTGGCACTGTGGGTGTGAAGCAGAGGGTCTCTCCGTTTCGCACCCGATGCTAACTATCAAGCCCATGACTAGACCCATGGCAGTCGCCATGATGAGGCCGTCTGTCCACATCTTGGGTCTCTCGGTCCACATGTTCCACTCTGGCTCCAACCGAGTAGGTTCTACACTAGGTAGAGACATGGGAGACCACGACTTCGCAGCGTTCACCATCACGCGTAACGAGCCCCTCTTCCTCCGGGTGTGGCTCAACTACATGACCAAGGTCTTCCCACCCGAAGACATCTACGTCATTGACAACTCGACAGATGATGGCAGCGTCGAGGAAGCCAGAGCGCTCCATCCTCGGGTCAATTTCGTGTTCAAGGCATCGCCCAAGGCACACCTCAGCATGTTCTTGAAGGGCACTGTCGAGGAGATGCAAGCATCGCTGTTGAAGCGTTACCCAGTCGTCGTCTTCAGCGAGACCGACGAGTACCTGATCCCCAGCACCAGGTACACTGGGTTGCTCGATTACTGCCAACAGTTTCTGGCCTCAGAGGACACGTACCGACGGGCGGTGGGTTGGAGCGTGTACCAGCAAATCGACACAGAGCCCACCGTCCGACGGGAGTCAGGTGCTAGCATCCTGGAAGCTCGCAATTCGATGTGGCTCATCCCGATCTACGACAAGACGCTCATCACCAAGCAACCCCTGGTCTACCAGAAGGGCTTCCACAACTTCTATACTGAGTCCTATAAACAGGTCGACTTCCCAAGGGACCCTGACCTAGCGTTGTTCCACGCCTGGTGTGTTGACATCGAAGAGTACTGCCGACGTCACTTGGCCCGGACAGCAAGCACTCGTGAAGCAGTTGAGGAGTACTTCAGGACGCGCATTCCGACCTACAGCGGAGCCTCAGCGGGTGACAGCCACGCCGAAGGGCCCGAGGAACGGGTGCCCGACCATTGGCGCCCGCTGCTCACCTACTGAGCAACGCTCGCACCTTGGCTTCGTCCTCAGCCAAGCACGCCAGGATCCGCGGATCCTTGTCGTCGTGCTTGACGATGCCGCACGCGGCTGACGCTTCAAGGTAGGTCTGGTCGACCGTGGTGCCACCCACCTGCGGGTGGTCGTGTTTGACATCAATAGCGATGGGCGTGTTGATGCCCAAGCGCTTGGCCAACGTCCAGACGTAGAAGTCGTTGAGGGCGCTCTCGCTGAACCTGCCCATCGCCTCGTAGACGCTACGCCGGACGATCGGAAAGATGTTGCGAGTGGTGCCCTCTGACGTCGGGTGGTAGATCCGTGGCGGGTCGGAGAGGTGCTGTTTGAGCACATCGTCCCAATTCTCGGTCACCATCAAGGCGTCATCGTTCCACAAAACCAGGAACTCGCCCCGAGCACGAGCGGCGAGCTGGTTCACCATCAAGTGCAGGTCGAGGTAGCCTCGGTGCCTGGGCCCGAGCGTGACGTGGTAGAACGGGTCGTTGACCCAATCCATGACCAGTATCCGGGTCGGAGTGTCATCGACATCAACCCTGAATAGGATCTCGTAGTTGGGGACGTCGTTCCAACGCTTGACATCAGCATTTCGCATGTGGATCGACTGGATGCTCTGGACAAGCCGCTCTGGGCGACCCCGGGTCGGGAGCAGGAATGAGGCAAGGACGTTAGACAAGTAGACCTTCTTTCCGGCACATGTGCAACGATTGAGCGATCACCTGGTGCATATCGTAGTACTTGTACGTCCCAAGCCTGCCTCCGAACCTGACGTTGGGCAGCTGGTCTGCCATCTCCTTGTACTTGGCGTAGAGCGCGTTGTTCTTGGCATCGCACACCGGATAGTAAGGCTCGCTGCCGGGTTGCCATGTCGACGGCGTCTCCCAGGTGACGACGGTCCTTGGCACCTCGATCATGTCGAAGTGCTTGTGCTCGACGGTACGGGTCCATGGGACGTCTGAGCTCGTCCAGTTGAGCTGGGCGCAGCCCTGGTAGTCGGGGACGTCGATGACCTTGGTGTCGAACGACATTGTCCTGTATTCCAGGTGCCCAAGCGAGTGACCGAAGTACGCGTCGATGGGCCCGGTGTAGATCACAGTCTTGGCCAGGGCATCCCACAGCACCCGGTCATCTGACAGGTAGTCCTCTCCCAGGCAGACCTTGCTGCCCTCCAAGAGCTGCTCAACAATTCGAGTGTAGCCCCCGATGGGGATGCCTTGCCAGGTATCAGTGAAGTAGTCGTCGTCCCATGACAGGCGGATGGGCAAGCGCTTCAGGATCGAGGCGGGCAGCTCGCTGGGCGGGCGTCCCCACTGCTTCGTGGTGTAGCCCTTGAACAGCAGCTCGTAGAGCTCGGGCCCGACCTGTGACAGCGCCCACTCTTCCATGTTCTTGGGGTGGTCACACGGGACCCGTACTGCGGCGAGCTTGGCCTCGGCCTCGCTTGGGCTGGTGATGCCCCACAGCTGGTTCATCGTCATCAGGTTGATGGGCAACGAGAAGACGTGGTCACCGTTGCGAGCCTTGACGCGGTGGACGTAGCGGTTGAACCTGGCGAACCTGTTGACGAACTCCCACACTTCGGAATCGCTGGTGTGGAAGATGTGCGGCCCGTAGGTGTGGACATTGATGCCCTCACGCTGGTGGGTGTAGACGTTGCCCGCGATGTGGTCACGCTTGTCGATGACCAGCACCCGCTTGCCTCGTTGGACCGCGTGCCAGGCGAACGTCGCTCCGAACAGTCCCGCACCGACAATGAGGTAGTCGTGTTGCAACATCACCAGACCAGCGTGCGACGCCACTCTTCGGGCACAGGCCGGATCGCCCCTTGGGTCATGCTCTGGTGGAAGCTGTGCATGTTGACCTGTCCCTCGACTCGGTGCTTGTGGCGGCGGTTGTACTCACCCTCATCGAGCAACCAGGCGTGGAACAGAGCCAGATCGTGATCAATGGGATCACCGTGGCAGCGAGCGCCAGCGTTGTCAACGCGGCTGTGGAAGCCCAGAGTCCAGTTGAGGGGCACCTTCGACACCAGCACTTTCTCGTAGTCAATGATCTCCTGGATATTGGTGCGGTCAGCAAAGGCGCTGGTCCCGACGACGGGCGACACTCCGGGTTCATCACGCTGTTGGACGCACTGCCAGGCGTCGGCCCTGATCCACTCACGGGCAGGATCATGAAGCAGTTGTTCACAGGCATCTTTCAGATCCCGGTAGCGGCCACCCGGCATCGCCATCAGGAACTCGTCCGCTTCAGCGAAGATAACGACCTGGTACTGCTTCAGCAGCTCGTGTTGTTTGGCGCGGACGAGGTCCCGGAGCCAGGGCGTGTTGTGCTTCATCTCTTGGGTGTGGTGCTCGACGTTGATGCCTGGGAAGCGTTGCTTCGCGGCGTCGACCGACCCGTCGACGGTGTCGTTGTCCAGGACGAAGCAGTTCTCTTCGCCGAAGATCGGGGTGTAGTAGGAGCACCACAGGGGCAAGTACAGGGGCTCGTCCCTGACGATGGTGAGAGCAGCAAAGGGACCCGGCATGCGAGTACCTATCACGCGTGGCCGGGATGAGGTCGCTCGGGGGTGGGCTCGTTCAGCACGTTGCAGTGGATCCTGAGCCACCAGTCTGGCATCGTCAGCAAACGATGATCGACCAGGACCAATGCTTCATCTTGCGAAGCAAAGACACCTGGGGTCGAGATGACGAGCATCCGTGCACCCTCACCCACGATCGGGCTCATGGTGTTGTGGTCGAGCCAGGCGTGGGTCAGCTTGACCAGGTCGCCAGGCATCATGTCAGGGGCAGCCACGATCAAGAGTGTACTCCGGTTGGGGGCGATGTACCTTTGCCCGAATGGAGCTGACGCTGTCCGGCCTGACGTCGGCCCAGTTCGAAGGGCCAGTCACCATCGAGCTGCCAGCTTACATGTACCCCCTCGAACCCGAGGAGATGGCTGAAGCTAGGGTCGCTGACAACTGTGCCCAGCTAGCGTTTGCAGCCGGAAGGCACCCGGACGGCAACATCTTGTTCGTCACAGGCGACGGAACCATCCGAGAGATCGATAGCGACAAGTGGAAGCTACCCAAAGGGGCAGTGACACCCATCGACCATGGCCAGACCATCGCCATTCACCTCAAGGACAAGACTTACGAACTCGCTACCGACTGGGCGATCGAGAACTCATCCTCACTCCTGAGCACTGGAGCGAATACGTAGATGAGTGAGGACCACGCTCGGCGAGCTGCGGCTGGAGATCAGGATGCTGCTGGAGTTCGGTGTCGACGATGACAACCGAAACTCGGCAGGCTTCTTCATGGCTGGCGGCATCAGCAGTAACCACAGGGACAAGGAGTCGTCTCTGATGAGCCCGCCGCCCGGGTTGGGCGGTCCTGCAGAGCGCGAGAAAGAAGACGAAAAAGCAGACAATGCCGAAAAGAAATCGCAACCGGGAGCTCGGGTCTATGACCGGGCAGGAGGAGCAGCGGGACGATCGTCTCGAGTTGGAAGGAAGAGTCGAGGAGGCTCTCCCAGGAACGCTCTTCCGGGTGAAAACGACCGTTGGTAACACCGTCATCTGCACGCTGTCAGGCAAGCTGCGCATCAA
>Ga0070733_10000305_pt1 | contig 41588 bp, 31 predicted proteins | sample Coa_R1_9_FD_66450 | JGI IMG/M metagenome (GOLD analysis project Ga0070733, IMG submission 66450) | Surface soil microbial communities from Centralia Pennsylvania, which are recovering from an underground coalmine fire - Coalmine... | ecosystem: Environmental > Terrestrial > Soil > Unclassified ... | reverse complement strand
GCCTGGCGTGATTTAACCCGCCAATTCCTGCTCCGCGCCGGCAAACAGCGCCCGCAATGCCTTGACCACGAACCGGATCATCACAAATACGATCAGCACGAAGATCAGGGCTATCGTTCCCGCCAAGTAAGGATGCCTCGTGGCCAGCCAGGTCAGGCCAATGGCGAGCGCGTCTTCGCCCAGGCTGAGCGTGATGTTCGATATCGGTTCCGGCGAGGGCGTGACCGCAACCCGGGCCGCGGTCTTGCCGCCATGGGCCGCCAACGCGACCAGCGCTCCGACCAGCGTGGCTAGCAACTGCATCTCCGGGGAAAGCTGCCTCGTCGCCTGGAAGGCCAGAAGCCCGGCCACCGGGACCCGTATGAAGGTGTGCAGGGCATTCCAAATCAAGTCGAAGGCGGGAATCTTGTCGGCGAAAAACTCGATTCCAAACAACACCGCGCTTGCTCCGATCACCGGCCAGGTGGCGAGAAGCTCCAGTCCCGGGGGCAGAGGCATGTGCCCGAAGCGGGCCAGAAGCCCCAGGGCGGCCACGGTCGCATAGAGGTTAAGGCCCGCCGCGAAGCCGATCGCGGCGAGAATAGCGAACACCTCAGCCCGCGGGATTTGCAGCATGTCCAGCATGGATCATCGAAAGTTACTTCGTGCAAAAAGCAAAGGGCCGCTCCGCTTGGGAGCGACCCATAAAGCTTCTCACATCACACCTTTATAAGGTGGACTCGATTTCGAACCCCCACGCCTCAAGCAAAGGCTCGGGGATGTACTTCGAGTTCTTATTCCGGCGCGCCCACTCCCGCAGGCGGGTAGACCGCAGGTATTGGTCGGGGGAGAGCTTGTACTCGCGCACGACCTGCTCAAACTCGGTAATGGTCGGGGTGATGGGTCCGATCGGTTCCGGCTTGCCCCAATTCGGATTTCCGCGTCGCTTAGCCATAAAAATTGCCTTTCCAACTAATGGGGATGACTGAATACAAAAATCTGTAAGACTCTAAGTGTATGATTCTCCAACTCGTGCTGAGGATTCAGCCAGATTCGCACAGCCCGCACACACAACCGTATCCTCTATCTGCATAACCGCGTAGGCTGATTTCGGAGACTCAAGATAATACAGTCAAGTTGCTCAAAAAGTCAACGGCAAATTTCTTAGAGGATCAACGAAGGAATGTTACTCAACCATTTGTAAACAAGTCGTTTAACGGCGTGTCCCAGCTAGCCAGGAGTGGCTATTGGTGACTGTCTCATAAGCGCATCTCCCCTGGTTCTCCCGGCTTGTAATGGGATCGAATGTTGGGTCGGAGGATTACGGGCGTAACCATCCATCTGTCCACAGTCGTTGATCCGGCGAACCGATAGAAATAAAGTGCGAAGGGGACTCCGCCGAGATGATGGCATGGGGTCTCGCTCCAGCACATTGATTTGACCAAAATATGCCCCTGAATGCATTGTTGCTGTGTTCCGATGAAAAGATCGTGCGCGTCCTGCGGCGGACGCTGGGTGACCTGGAAATCGGCGTGGAGGTCTGCGCCGACTCCGACAGCGCGCTGCGCAAGCTTACTCGCCGTCGCTTCGAGGCGATTATTGTAGATTGTGTTGGCGATGGCGCAACCACCGTGCTGCGCAGCGCCCGCAACGCCCCCTGCAACCGGCAGGCGGTGGCGGTGGCCATTGTGGACGGGGCGGTTGGCTTGAAATCCATGTTCGACATTGGGGCTCACTTCGTGCTCTACAAGCCCGTGTCGAGTGAGCGCGCCAAATCAAGTTTTCGGGCGGCCCGGGCGCTCATGAAAAGCGAACGCCGCCGCAACACGCGCGTGCTGATCCAGGTGCCGGTGGTGATGCGCAGCCGTGGACCGGGCGCCAACCTCAAGGTCAACACCGTGGATCTGAGTGAAGGCGGGATGGCGGTGAGCTTTCCTGACCGGCATCGGGCGACGGGTATGTGGCAGATCGCTTTCACGCTGCCGGGCACGCAAACCGCCTTGGAACTCGCAGCCGAGTTCGCCTGGGAAGGAAGTTCGGGCCAGGCCGGTTTGCGGTTCGTCAATATATCTCCGGAATCGTCGAATCACCTTCGCGAGTGGTTGAAGACCAACTCGCCGGACATCGAAGAGGATGATCCGCCGGTCCGTTGTCAGCTTTCCGATCTCAGCCTGGGCGGATGTTACCTGGAGTCATCCTCACCGTTTCCTGCTTCCACGCGTGTCCTGCTTTCGATGCGGGCTGGTGGCGTCGAGATTCCAGCGCAGGGCGTGGTTCGGATCATGCACCCGGAGAAGGGCATGGGAGTGGAGTTCGTCCAGACCACGCCGGAACATCGCGCGTCGGTCGCCAAGTTTCTGCAGATGCTCTCAGAAAATCGTTCACTGACTCCGGAACTCCTGGTGACTCCTGAAGGCCTGGGCCCGATACCCTCGGTCTCAGGCTCGACCGCCGACGCGGCGGCAACGTCAGACGATCCGTTGTTGGAATTATTCAGCCAAGAACTGCTCTCGCCGGAAGCCTTCCATTCGGCACTGTGCAAACAGCGCGCCGTGCAATCTCCGGGTTCGGGGGGCGCCGCCGGGGCCTCAGCATAAGGGTCACACTCTCCTCCGCGCGCCCACAGACGGGCTTGCGTCTCACCGCTATCTTCTATTTTCGATGCAGGTCCTGATCCGCGTGGATTCCCGATTATTTCAGCCGTTCGACCACATTCAGATCGGAGGTGATGCGGTCGCAGGTGAAGACATAGCTCTTCGAATCACGGGAAGACGGCATCATGAGAACCACTCGAGGTCGAGCGTTTTTTCCGCTAATCCAAGCGAGTTCATAAGGGTGAGAGCCGTTACCCGCTGTAACAATTTTCATCCGTTAGTCGCTATTTTGTTATAGTGCCTATCACATTGCCGGGCAGAGTTTCGGTCGCGTGCCTTTGGGCAATCCATGGAGGAACTGATGCCTCTACGGAGGACGGCGCGGAGGACTGTTGCCGAACGATTCGAAAACGATATCACGGTGGGGCTTCGTGAGCGCAAGAAAGCCCGCCTGCGGCAACAGATCATCGATACCTCGATCAGACTGTTCCGCAAGCGCGGCTTCGAAAACACGCGGATCGACGACATCGTACAAGTTCTTGAGATCAGCCAGCCGACGTTCTTCCGCTATTTTGCCAGCAAGGACGCGGTGCTGCGCGAGGTGGGGGAACGCGGGTTTGCCTGCACACGAGACCGGTTGCGCTCGGAGCTGTCCAGCGATTCGAGCACGGCGGAACGACTGCGCCGTCTGTATGTGAGCATGGCAAAGGAAGTAGAGGCGGACCGCAGCTTGTGGCAGGCGGTTGTCCTTTCGGGCGCGATGGACCCCGTGCGTTGCGCGAATGTGCGCGGACATGAGGAAGCCACGGTGGGCTTGCTGCGAGAGATTCTGGCGCAGGGACAAAAGCGGGGTGAAATCACGCGCGATTTTCCGGTCGTTCATCTGGCGGAATTTATGGAAGGCCTCTACAACACTGTCGTACGGCAGTGGGCGGTGGATTTGACCGGGCCGCACAAGCTCACAGAGCGAGTACGCAGCGCGGTAGAGTTTTTCCTTCGAGGGCTCCAGCCTTGAATGCTTCGAGTGGTCGAGCCATTTCTTTGTAGATGTGGTTCCCAGGGGAAGAAGATGAAAGCTGCCGTGCTTCGCGACTTTAAGACTCCACTCAGCGTTGAGGATGTTCCTCTCCCCAAGCCCGCGGAGAGCGAAGTTCTGATCAAGGTTGAAGTTTGCGGGGTGTGCCATTCCGATTTGCACGTGGCCGATGGCGACTGGTTGCAGCTGGCGGGGATCGTGAAGAAACCGTTGATCCTCGGCCATGAAGTGGTGGGGACCATCGTTGAAGCTGGCTCGGCCGTGCGGGGCGCGAAGGTCGGTGACCGCGTCGGCGTGCCCTGGATCCATTGGACGTGTGGGAAATGTGAGTTTTGCCGGGAAGGCAATGAGAACCTTTGCGTTCGCCATCAAATTACCGGTGTGACCGTTGACGGTGGATACGCGGAGTTTGTCAAAGCACCCGCTACACACGTCGCCCGGATTCCGGAGAATCTTGCCGCCGAGCAGGCCGCTCCCCTGCTATGCGCCGGGCTTACGGTCCATCGGGCCCTTAAGCAGTCACGCCTCACGAAGGGGCAACGGTTAGCCGTGTTTGGCATCGGCGGTCTGGGGCACCTCGCTGTCCAGATCGGCCGGGAACTGGGAGCGGATGTAACCGCGATTGACATCAGCCAAGAGAAACTCGCTCTGGCCAGGACGCTTGGAGCCTCCGCGACCCTGAATGCCGCATCGGACAAAGTGGTGCAGCAGTTGCGGTCACAGGGCGGAGTGCACGTCGCTTTGGTGACGTCTGCCGCTAAGGCCGCCTATGACATGGCGTTTTATTGTGTGCGTCCCACGGGAGTTCTGCTCGCCGTAGGCTTGCCCGCGCAGGATATTTGTTTTCCGCCGATCCTGATGGCGGCTGGTGAAATCCGGATTCAGGCTTCGGCGGTTGGTACGCGACAGGATCTGCAGGAAATTCTTGCCCTGGGTGCGGCAGGAAAGGTCCGCTGCGAAGTCGCGACACAGCCGTTGTCACAGGCGAACGAAGCGTTGGAGCAACTGCGCCGGGGGAAGGTGTCTGGCCGGCTAGTGTTAAGCGTCGGTTCGTAGGCTCTTCATCGGAATGCATGTGCGTTGACGTTAGTCGCTATATTGTGATATTGACTATCACTTTGCGCGAAGCTGAAACTTCTGGCCAGGAGCTTTCGATATTGTGGATGCCAGGCAGTTGTTCGACCTCACTGGGCGGGTCGCCATCATTACCGGTGGTTCCATCGGCCTGGGCCGCCAGATGGCAGAAGGATTGGCAGAGATGGGGGCGAATCTCGTGCTGTGTGCCCGCAAGAAGGAGCGCTGTCAGGAAGCAGCTGACCAGCTTTCCGGACTGGGGATCAAGACCCTCGCCCTCGGTTGCGACGTGAAAGATCCGTCCGCAATCCAGGAAGTAGTGGCACTGACTCTCAAGAATTTCGGCCGCATCGACATTCTCATCAATAATGCGGGCGTCTCCTGGGGCGCTCCGGTCGAAGAAATGACGCTGGAGCAATGGAATAAGGTCTTGGAAACGAACCTCACCGGAACTTTTCTGTTCTCGCAAGCCGTGGGCAAAGCCATGATCGGGCAGGGACACGGCAAGATCATCAATATTGCGTCAGTGGCGGGTCTGGGTGGAGCTTCTTCGGATCTGCAGGCCATCGGCTATCACGCGAGCAAAGGCGGAGTCATTGCCTTCACGAAAGATCTTGCCTGCAAATGGGCGGCGCACAATATCCAGGTCAACGCCATCGCTCCGGGGTGGTTCCCCACGCACATGTCCAGCTGGATTCTCGAGCACCGCAAGGAGTCGCTGCTCAAAAAGATTCCGCTTCACCGCTTTGGCGGCGACCATGACCTGAAGGGCGCGGCAATTTTTCTGGCTTCTGAGGCCTCGGCTTATGTAACCGGCCATGTTCTTGTCGTGGATGGAGGTCAGACTGCCTGGTAGTCATCGCTCATGAACATCCCCCTCACACCGGTCCGCTTTCTCCGTTATGCCGAGAAGCAATTTCCAAACAAGACGGCGGTAGTGTGCCAGGATCAGCGATTTACTTATGCGCAATTTGCCGATCGCGCAGCCCGGCTGGCGGGCGCGTTGCGCGCGGCTGGAGTGCGGGCGGGAGATCGAGTCGCATTTCTCAGCATGAATTGTCATCGCCTGCTCGAGGCCTACTTCGGAGTGCTCGATGCCGGAGCGGTCCTGCTGCCGCTTAATTACCGTCTCGCGTCACATGAACTTGCTTACATCCTGAACGATTCTGGCGCGACCAGGCTGTTTCTAGGGCAGGACTTCCTTGGCCTTGTGGATTCTTTTCGCGCGAAACTGACCAGCGTCCGTTCCTGTCACCTGCTCGACGCGTCTCCTCAGGCTGACTGGCTCGCTGCGGAAAACTACGAACAGCTTCTGGCAGCAGCAACGCCACACCGCGCGGAAATCACTTCCTTCGACGAAAATTCTCTCTGCGAGCTTTTCTACACGAGCGGGACCAGCGCCGATCCCAAAGGGGTAATGCTGACCCACAGAAACATCTACCTCCACGCTTTACATATAGCGCTGTTCCACCAGACCAAGTATGAAGACGTCTTTCTGCATACGATCCCCTTGTTTCACGCCAACGGCTGGGGGGCGGCGCATACGGTCACGCTCGTGGGCGCAACCCATGTCATGAGTCCGCGATTTATCCCGCAGGAGATCTTTCGCCTGGTGGAGCGGGAGCGAGTTGGTTCCCTCAGCCTGGTACCTATCATGGCCGCCGCATTGGTGAATTGCCCGGAGCGTCCAAAGTATGACTTGAGCACACTACGGTGGATCACGATCGGAGGCGCCGCGTCTTTTCCCTCGCTGATGCGCGAAGTCGAGCAGAAACTCGGCTGCAGATGTTTTTCCGGATACGGCCTGACCGAGTGCTCTCCCTCTCTCGCCACGGCGGAGCTCAAGCCGGACGTCGCGTGTGAACCCGAAGAGCGCTACGTTCTGCAATCGATGACTGGCTATGCCTATCCGGGAGTGGAGCTGCGGGTCGTGGATTTCGAAGATCGGGATGTGCCTCACGATGGCGAGACCATGGGCGAAGTCGTTGCCCGCAGCGATAGTGTGATGGCCGGCTATTGGCAGCAGCCCGATGCGAGCGCAGAAGCCTTGCGGGGCGGGTGGTTTCACACTGGCGACATGGCCGTCGTCATGAACAACGGCTACATCCTGATCGTGGATCGCAAGAAAGACATTATTGTCAGCGGCGGCGAGAATATCTCATCGCTCGAAGTGGAGAGAACGCTGTTGGCACATCCTTCCGTGCTCGAAGCCGCAGTGATCGCAGTGCCAGATGACAAGTGGGGGGAAGTTCCCAAAGGCGCGGTGATTCTAAGACCAGGATGCGCCACGACGGAGGCGGAGCTGATCGAGTTCTGCCGCGCTAATTTGGCGCACTACAAATGCCCGCGCTCGATCGAATTCTGCGAGACGTTGGTGAAGACTGCGACTGGGAAAGTGCTGAAAAAAGAACTGCGAAAGAAATTTGGAGGGGCGGGGCGCAGGTAGGCGGTATGGACCTGAATCTAACATCCGAGGAAACGCAATTCCGCGACGAATTGCGTTCGTGGCTCGCGGCCAATGTGCCTGCCGACTGGGCCGAGCGGCGCGAGGAATCACTGGAGTCTCGCTTCGAATATCTGCGGTCGTGGCAGAGAAAGTTATTCGAGGCGGGATGGGCCGGGGTTTCCTGGCCTAAACCGTACGGCGGCCGTGGTGCGAATCTCATGCAGCAGGTCATCTTCTGGCAGGAAATGGCTCTGGCCAGTGCGCCACCGATGGCCAACACGCTGGGCTTGGGTCTGATCGGTCCCACCATCATTGCGTTCGGAACCGAAGCGCAAAAGACGCGCTACCTGGCGAAGATTCTCAGCGCCGAAGAAATCTGGTGTCAGGGATTTTCCGAACCCAATGCCGGGTCCGATCTCGCGTCCTTGCAGACGGAGGCGCGACTGGACGGCAACTTTTACGTGGTCAACGGCCAGAAGACATGGAACAGCTACGGTTGGATTGCCGACTGGTGCGAGTTGGTGGTTCGAACCGATCCGAATCTTCCCAAGCACAAAGGGCTCACTGTGCTCCTGGTGGACATGAAATCTCCTGGGATCAGCGTTCGCCCACTTCGCCAGATCACTGGAGAGAGTGAGTTCGCCGAGGTCTCTTTTCGAGATGTGCGGGTTCCCGTCGAGAACGTGGTGGGGATCGTGAATCAGGGCTGGGACGTCGCCATGGGGACGCTGATGCACGAACGCGGCACATTCGGCGCCGGCCTGCAGATCACCTTCCGCCGCAACATGGAACGCCTGATCGAACTTGCCCGCCAATCGCGACGGTACGGAAAATCTGCGGCGCAAGATCCCCTCATCCGGCAGAAGCTGGCCCAGTGCTATGCCGAAATTGAAGTGATGCGGTGGAACCAGATGCGCGCCTTCAGCCGCATCAGCGCAACCGGAGTACCCGGCCCGGAAGGTTCCATCCAGAAGATCTTCTGGAGCGAGTTGAACCAGCGGTTGCAGCAGGTGGCGCAGGAGTTGCTGGGTCCGTTCGGCCAGCTGGCAGGTTCCTCCGAGCACTCCATCGATAAGGGCACTTGGGCTTACGGATACCTGCGCTCGCGCGGCAATACCATCGAAGCCGGAACCTCGGAGATCCAGCGCAACATCATCGGACATTTTGTCCTGGGTTTGCCCAGGAGCTACTGAGAACAGGTCATGCAATTCGGATTGAACGAGAGCCAGGAAATTCTCAAACAGAATGCGCGTCAGTTCTTTGCCGGGGAATGCCCCATGACGCACGTACGGAACCTGGCTGGAAGTGAACAGCCGTATGATCCAGTTCTTTGGTCAAAGATGGCCGCCCAGGGCTACATGGGCATCATTTTTCCCGAGAAGCACGACGGACTCGGTCTCGGCACGGTAGAACTCATTCTCCTGATGGAAGAAGCTGGGCGCGCCTTGCTTCCCGGCCCCTTCTGGTCGACTGTCGCCCTGGCCGGTACGGTGATTGAGGCCGTCGCCAGCGATGCGCAAAAGACGAAATATCTCGCGCGCATTTGTCGCGGCGAGGCGCGATCAACGCTCGCCATTGTTGAAGCCAGCACCTCCTGGGACCCGACCGACGCGAAGCTGGTTGCCGACAATGGCAAGCTGACGGGCGAGAAGCTTTTCGTTCTCGACGCCGACGTGGCCGATTTTATTCTCGTGGCTTCGCAGTCCGGCGTTTTTCTGGTGGAAGCGCAGGCGCCCGGCCTATCCATCACGCCGATGCCGGCTCTGGATCTCACTCGGAACTTCTATGCCGTCGAGTTCCATAACACTCCCGCGGAGAAGCTGGGTAATGGGGCCAATCTAGGGCGTGCTTTCGATGTTGCCACGGTGGCGCTGGTTGCTGAAATGGTCGGCGGAATGCAGCGTGTGCTCGACCAGACCGTCAACTACGCCAAGATGCGCAAGCAGTTTGGCAAGCCGATCGGAACCTTTCAGGCGGTTCAGCATCAGTGTGCGGACATGTACCTTGAAACCGAGAGCTCGCGATCAGCCGCCTACTACGCGGCGTGGGCTCTGGAGCACGACGCTCCCGACGCGGCCACCGCGACGTCGATTGCCAAGATGTACGCGAGCGACGCCTGCCGGACTGTGGGGAACCGGAGCATACAAATCCATGGCGGCAACGGGTTTGCCTGGGAGAATGACTTACACCTTTACTACCGTCGCGCAAAAGCGTCCGAGACGATGCTGGGCGATGCGACCTTTCACCGCGAGCGCATCGCCCGCCTCGTGATTGACTGTGTTCCAGCCGCCGGCTGTGGCAGTGATCGGAGTTCATGATGAGCAATCTGGTAGGACTCAGCAGAAACCAAGAAAACGATATCGCCATCATCACCATCGACAATCCTCCGGTGAATGCCCTCAGCCCCGGCGTGCCGGAGGGAATTGCCGACGCCATCAAAGAGATCAACAACGATCCCTCGGTGAAAGCGGCAGTTCTGATCGGCGGTGGCCGGACATTTGTTGCCGGAGCTGACATCAAGGAATTCGGAAAGATGACCTCCGGCAAGTCGCGCGGTGCCAGCCTTCTGCCACTGCTTCTCGAAATCGAAAACTGTAGTAAGCCCATAGTGATGGCGATTCATGGCGCAGCGTTTGGTGGTGGGCTGGAGCTGGCGATGGCTGGCCATTACCGCGTGGCCTCAAGCGAGGCGCAGGTTGGCCAGCCCGAAGTGAAGCTTGGCCTCATTCCGGGCGCTGCGGGAACGCAACGCCTGCCTCGGCTTGCCGGTGTCGCCAAGGCGCTTGAAATGTGCACCGACGGCAAACCTGTTTCTGCGGCAGAAGGCCTGCAGTTCGGGATCATCGACCGCCTGATCGAAGGCGACCTGCTCGCCGGCGCCGTGGCTTTTGCCCGAGAAGTCGCTGGACGACCGATCCCGAGAACGCGCGAGCGCGGGGAGAAACTCGGTACCGCGGCGGAGAACGCACCGATCATCGCGGTTGCCCGCCAAACTGTCCAGAAGAAGCAGCGGGGTCTGAAAGCGCCACTCGCCGCCATTGATGCGGTAGAAGCGGCAACCAAACTTTCTTTTGAAGAAGGTTGCGAAGTGGAGCGGAGACTCTTCACGGAGTGTCTGTTCTCCGATCAGTCCAAGGCGCTCATCCACGTCTTCTTCGGAGAACGCGAGGTGGCAAAGATTCCGGATGTGCCGAAAGACACGCCCGTCGTGCCCATCCGAAGTGTCGCCGTCGTGGGTTCCGGAACTATGGGCGGTGGCATCGCCATGGCTTTTGCCAATGCCGGTATCCCCGTTTTGCTCAAGGAGGTTGATCAGCCCGCGCTCGATCAAGGTCTTGCCAGGATTCGAAAAAACTACGCCAGTTCGGTCCAGCGCGGACGCTTCACGCAGCAGTCTGTTGACGAACGTCTTGCGTTGATCACACCCACTCTCAGCTACGACAACTTCAGTGCCGTCGACATGGTGGTGGAGGCGGTTTTCGAGGGGATGGCGCTGAAGAAGCAAGTGTTCCAGGATCTGGATCGTGCGTGCAAACCCGGCGCTATCTTGGCGAGCAACACATCCACATTGAGCATCGACGAGATTGCCGGCGTCACTTCGCGGCCGGGGTCCGTTATCGGAACTCACTTCTTCAGCCCGGCCAACATCATGCGCTTGCTGGAAATTGTGCGCGGAAAAGAGACGAGTAAGGAAGTCATCGCGACTTGCATGCAGCTTTCGAAAAAGCTCGGCAAGATCGGCGTACTGGTTGGAAACTGCCGGGGCTTCGTCGGAAACCGCATGTTCGGGCCTTATCGCCGCGAAGCGCAGTTTCTGGTCGAAGAAGGCGCGGAGGTCGAGGCCGTCGACAACGCGCTGGTCGAGTTCGGCATGGCCATGGGTCCACTTGCCACCGGCGATCTTGCCGGACTGGATGTTGGCTGGCGGATTCGCAAGGAATATCGCCATCTGGAAAAACCGGGTGTGCGCCAGCCCATCGCCGAGGATCGCCTGTGCGAGATGGGTCGCTACGGCCAGAAGACTCAAGCTGGCTGGTATCGCTACGACGATCAACGTCGCGCTGCAACTGATCCGGAAGTGAGTGCTCTGGTGCGGAAGTGGGCCGCGGAAGCGAGCATCCCCCAACGCCAGATTCCTGCTTCCGAAATTGTCGACCGGTGCGTCTACGCGCTGGTCAACGAAGGCGCTCGCATTCTCGAAGAAGGTTATGCGCTGCGAGCTGTCGATATTGACATCATTTACCTGAATGGCTACGGATTTCCGGCCTATCGCGGGGGCCCTATGTGGTATGCCGACACCGTGGGGTTGAAAAACGTCTACGACCGGGTATGCGAATTCCGCCGACAGCACGGTGAATTGTGGGACCCGGCTCCTTTGCTGAAGCGCCTTGCCGAAGCCAACCAGACATTTGCCGAGTTCAATAAAGAGCAGGGCGTCAGCGTTTAGCTGCGTGTGGAGCCTTCAGTCGCACAGTTCATTCGCGCACCCCGGTGCGCCAGGGGATTTGGGGAGCTTATGAGAGAAGCCGTTGTGGTTGCCAGCTCGCGGACAGCCCTGGCGAAGTCGTATCGGGGATCGTTTAACATCACGCGTCCAGACGATCTTGCGGCGCACTGCATTAAGGATGTTCTGCGCAAAACTCCCAAGCTCGATCCCGGCGAAGTCGAAGATGTTGTGCTCGGGTGCGGGCAGCCGCATGGCCCGCAGGGCAACAACGTCGCGCGAATTTCCGCCATGCTCGCGGGCTTGCCCACCTCGGTTGCGGGTACCACGATCAACCGCTTCTGTTCCTCCGGCCTGCAGGCGATCGCGCTGGCCGCCTACCAGATCATCCAGGGAGGTAGCGAGGCGGTGATTGGCGGCGGCGTCGAGAGCATTTCCATGACACCGCGGAGTTCGGACCCTAATCCGCGCCTGCTGGAACAACTGCCGGGGCTCTACATGGTGATGGGGAACACCGCGGAGGTCGTCGCCAAACGCTATAAAGTCAGCCGGCAGGCGCAGGACGAGTATTCGCTGCTGAGCCAGCAGCGTACCGCTCGAGCGCAGCTTGAAGGTTTTTTTCGCGAAGAGATCGCTTCCATGAAAGTCACCAAGGCGATTCTGGATAAGAAAACCAGTGAGGTGATAAGTAAGGAAGAAGTCTGCGCCGACAAAGACGAATGCAATCGCCCCGACACGACTCTTGAGGGACTGCTGGCGCTGAAGCCGCACTTTGATCCCGATAGCGGCCAGGGAACAGTCACGGCCGGCAATTCGTCGCAGCTTTCCGATGGCGCTTCGGCCACGCTTCTTATGTCTCGCCAGCGTGCCGATCAGCTGGGCATTCCCTACAAACTCGTCTTCCGTGGTTTCCAAGTTGCCGGCTGTGAGCCGGACGAAATGGGCATTGGGCCGGTCTTCGCTGTTCCGAAGCTGCTGCAGCGGGCCGGCCTGAAAATCGAAGACGTGGGCCTCTGGGAACTGAACGAGGCGTTTGCCGTGCAGGTGATCTACTGCCGCGACCGGCTGGGCATCGATCCCGAGAAACTGAACCTGAATGGCGGCTCGATCTCCATCGGCCATCCGTTTGGCATGACCGGGTCGCGCATGGTCGGAACCATCGCCAATCAGATGCTGGCGCGCAAAGTGCGCTACGGCGTCGTCACTATGTGCGTCGGCGGTGGCCAGGGGGCGGCGGGCTTGTTTGAGCGGGCTGGTTAGGCGGGGAATTATGAGCCGCGTCATTCTAGTCCGACACGCCCAGGCGTCTTTCCTGGAGCCGAACTATGACAGACTCTGCGCCACCGGCGAAGTGCAGGCCCGCCTGCTGGGAGAGTACTGGGCTCGCCGCGGAGTTGCCTTTGGCCATGCCTGGTCGGGTCCTCGCGTGCGGCAGGTGCAGACCGCGCGCATCGTCGAAGAAGCTTATCGAAAACTCGGAAAGGAGTTTCCTGAAGTGGCTGTGGTGAACGAGTTCGACGAATATCCGGCGGAAGCAGTTCTGAAGATAGGACTCCCACAAGTGCTGGAGAAATCTCAGAAGATCCGCGATCTTCACCGGGCTTTCGAGCGCGCCAAGGACTCTGACGAACGAAAAAGAAGCTTCCAACAGATGTTCGAGGTGATCATCGGCATGTGGGTGAGTGGTGAGTTAGCGGTCGCTGGCGTAGAAAGCTGGCCGGACTTTTGTGCGCGCGTTGATCGGGGTATTACGAACATCGCAAACCGCGCCATGCCAGCCGCAGATTCCGTGGTCTTTACCTCCGGAGGGCCCATTGGCGTGGCCCTGCGGAGAGCCTTGCACTTGTCACACGCCGACACGCTGCAATTGACCTGGATGTCGCGCAACGCTTCCTACACCGAGTTTCTAAGTTCTGGCGATCGTTTCACGCTCAGTTCGTTCAATGCGCACCCTCATCTCGAGGACGAGCGCTTGCTTACGTACCGGTAGGAGTTCACAACTTCGGAAAGACTAATGAGGAAGAATTCGGAAACCATGGCTGCCTCTTGTGATCACGCCGTTGCCGTCAGAGCCGGGGAAGAACTTGACCTGGTTCGGCTCAGCGCGTATCTGGGCCGTCATTTCGGCGGACCGGGTCCGGTTACGGTCGAGCAATTTCCCTCAGGTCACTCGAATCTCACATATCGCGTGACCTGGGCGGATCGTGAATTTGTGCTGCGCCGGCCGCCGTTCGGAAGCCAGGTCAAGTCCGCCCATGATATGGGCCGCGAATATCGCGTGCTTTCCCGGTTGCATGAAACCTATCCGGTTGCGCCGAGAGTGATTCTGTATTGCGACGATCTGTCTGTTCTCGACGCTCCCTTTTATCTGATGGAGCCGATTCGAGGCATTATCCTGCGCCGGGAGTTGCCGCCCGGCCTGCTGCTGTCGCCCGCGATGGCGCGTCAGCTGAGCGAAGCTTTCCTCGACAACCTTGTGCGACTGCACGGCCTTGACTACGAAAGCATCGGCCTGGGCGATCTTGGTAAGCCGCAGGGTTACCTCGAACGCCAGGTGAAGGGATGGATCGAGCGCTGTCGCAATTCAGCAACTCATGACGTGCCTGAGGTCGGACCCATCTCAGCTTGGCTCATGCAGCACATTCCGGCGTCGAGCGACGCGACCCTCATTCACAACGACTACAAGTACGACAACGTCGTCCTCGACTCAAATGACATCACAAAAATAGTCGGAGTTCTGGACTGGGAGATGTGCACGCTGGGAGACCCGCTGTCTGATCTTGGCACAACTTTGGCTTATTGGACCGATCCAGATGACCCAGATGAGCTGCAAGAAATGTGCTCTGCGCCCACCACTACTCCCGGAACTTTGACGCGCGCCCAGTTGGTTGAGCGTTATGCCCAGGCGACCGGTCGGGGCGTGCACGACATGATCTTCTACTTGACCTTCGCCCGTTTCAAGGTCGCGGTGATTATCCAGCAGATCTACTACCGTTATGCCCGCGGGCTCACCCACGACGAGCGCTTTGCCACCATGCCCCATCGGATCGCGGTCCTCATGCGTGCCTCGCTGCACTGCGCGGAAAGCGGGACCATATGATTGATTTCCGATTCTGCGTCGTGTCACGCCCGGTAATGCCGCACCAGCCATTCCGCGACACAGCAGGGCTTATCGGCACCCTCGCTCTCGATCTTCACCGAGAAAATGATATCCACGAACTCCGCGGATTCTTTGACCGAAAGCAAGGTCACGCGGGCGCGAATTGCCGAACCCGCCCGCACCGCCGATGGAAAGCGCACACGGTTGAGCCCGTAGTTGACGCGTATCCCGACTCCCTCCCGGACTCGCATCGCCTGCGCGGAAAAGTAGCTCACCAGCGAAAGCGTGAGGAAACCGTGAGCAATAGTGCCGCCGTAGGGCGACTCGCGCTCCGCTCGCTCCGGGTCGGTGTGAATCCATTGCCGGTCTTCGGTTGCATCCGCGAACTTCTGGATGCGGTCCTGCGACAGAACGAGCCACTCCGTCGGAGGCAGTTCGCGCCCTTCGAATTCCTTCACCGACCTTAGATGGTCAATTTCAAAAGGAGGCATCGGAATCATGACGACACTAACAGAAATTCTGGGCAAGACAAAAGGCTCAGCTTTTCTCTTCGAAGATGCCCTCCCCGCCCAGGTGTTCACTCCGGAAGATCTCACCGACGAGCACCTGGCGATCGGCCGCATGATTGACGAGTTCTGGACGAACGAAGTCGAACCCAATCTTCCAGCCATCCGGGAGAAGCAGCCGGGCGTGGCTCTTGCCGTATTGCGGAAGTCCGCCGAACTGGGTCTTACGGGCATGACCATCCCAGAGGAATATGGCGGCATGGAAATGGATTTGCCCTCATTGATGGTCGCCGCCGAGCACATGGGGCGGGATGCCTCCTACGCGGGCTGGCACTCCGCGCACACCGGAATCGGCACACTCCCCATCGTTTACTTCGGCACTCCTGAGCAGAAGAAGAAATACCTGCCCCGTCTGGCTCGTATGGAGTTGCTGGCGGCTTATGCCCTCACCGAACCATTGTCTGGCTCAGACGCTCTGGCCGCGCGGACTCGCGCCGACCTCGCTCCCGACGGGAAGCACTACATACTCAACGGCCAGAAGATGTGGATCACCAACGGTGGCGCAGCCGATTTGTTCACCGTCTTCGCCAAAGTCGGTGGCGAAAAATTCACCGCTTTCCTGGTGGAGCGGGCCTTTCCCGGCGTCAGCAGCGGCGCCGAAGAACACAAGATGGGCATTCGCGGCACCTCCACCACTGCGGTTTATCTCGACAACGTGGCCGTTCCCGTCGAGAACGTTCTCGGAGAAATCGGGCGCGGACACGTCATCGCGTTCAATGTGCTTAATATTGGACGCCTGAAACTTGGTCCTGCGTCCGTCGGCGCCGCCAAGAACGTGCTCGCCATCTCGATCAAGTACGCTAAGCAGAGAAAGGCTTTCGGCTCCGCCATCGCCGACTTCGGCGCGATTCAGCACAAGCTTGCCGAAATGGCCATACGGATTTTCGCGGCCGAATCCATGATCTGGCGCGCGGTCGGACTCATCGAACGCCAGATGCAGGCCGCGTCCACCGAGCCCAGACAGAACTCGATCACCGAGATGCACGCCATCGAGGAGTACGCCGCGGAATGCTCCATGGTGAAAGTCTTCGCTTCCGAAATGCTCGACTATGTAGTAGACGAAGGCGTCCAGATCCACGGCGGTTACGGCTTTCATCAGGATTACGCGGTCGAGCGAGCCTATCGCGATTCCCGCATCAACCGTCTCTTTGAAGGCACCAGCGAAATCAACCGGCTGGTCATTATGGGCATGCCGTTGAAGCGAGCGGCCCGCGGAGAGTTGCCGCTTTTCGAAGCGGCGCGCGCCGTCTTGAACGCAAGTGGGCAGCCCTGCCGCTCGAATGAAAAGCCTTGTGTTACAGAGGAAGATCGCCTCGTTCGCAATGCGAAAAGCATCGCCCTGCTGACCCTTGCGGTTGCCCTGGAGAAATACGGCGCAGCTCTTGAGAAACAGCAGGAAGTCATCATGAACCTCTCCGACATAACGATGGAGGTATTTGCCATGGAATCCAGCCTGCTTCGCAGCAAGAAGCTGACATCATCTGGTAAGAGCGGAAGCGGACCAGACATATGTACCGTCTACCTGCGGGATGCAGTTCCCAGGATTGAAAGGTTCTCACGCACCGTGCTGAGCGCCTGCTGCGAAGGAGACGTCCTGCGCAAGCATCTCGCGGCCGTGCGCAATTATGCCGATCACGTTCCGGTGAACTCCGTCGCGCTTCGCCGCCAGATTGCGGCGCGACCGTTGTCGGGTGAGCGCTACACCGTGTGACCAGAAAGGAAGACCTCATGGCATTCATAAATCACAAATTCACTCTCGCTTCCCGTCCCGTGGGAATGCCGAAGCGCACCGACTGGTCCTACCAGGAAGAGGCGGTCCGCGAATTGCGCGAAGGCGAGCTGTTGATCAGGGTGCGCTTGATATCGCTCGACCCGGCGATGCGCGGCTGGATGAACCAGAGCAGATCCTACGTCCCCCCAGTTGCCATCGGCGAGGTGATGCGGGCTTTGGCCCTTGGCCAGGTGGTTGCTTCCAAGAACCCTGATGTTGCAGTGGGCAAGCATGTCTCGGGTACCTTTGGCGTCCAGGAATATTTCATCTCAGAGGGCAAGGGCCTGATCGAGATTGACCCCCGTGTAGCGCCGCTTCCAACGTTTCTCAACGTGTTGGGCATGACCGGGATGACTGCATATTTCGGTTTGCTCGAAACCGGCCAGCCTCAATCGGGCGACACGGTAGTTGTGTCTGCCGCGGCTGGGGCCGTCGGTTCGGTCGTGGGGTAGATCGCCAAAATCAAGGGTTGCCGCGCAGTCGGCATTGCGGGCGGCGCCGAGAAGTGCCGCTATCTCGTCAACGACCTTGGATTTGACGCGGCCATCGATTACAAGTCAGAAGATGTGACGGCGGCGTTGCGGAAGACTTGCCCGCAAGGCCTCAACATCTATTTCGACAACGTCGGTGGCGACATTCTCGAGGCTGCTCTCGCGAACCTGGCGCGTGGCGCTCGAATCGTAATTTGCGGGGCCATCTCGCAATACAACGTCACTGGTCCCGTACAGGGCCCGCGGAACTATCTCTCCTTGTTGGTCTATCGCGCCACGATGAAAGGCATGCTGGTCTTTGACTATGCCAACCGCTATGCCCAGGCGGTTCAGGAGATGGCGGGCTGGATGGCGGCGGGCAAGCTCAAGTCGCGCGAGGACATTGTCGAAGGGCTTGAAACCTTTCCCGACACGTTCCTGAAGCTGTTCAAAGGGGAAAATCTCGGCAAACTCATTCTCAAAGTTAGTGACTGATTGATCTCGTTTGCCGGCAGCCCAAGTTTTTGATTGCAGCCGCAGTGCAGTGGTTTAGAACGGAAGCTTATATGCCATTCCTGGACAATCAAGGAACGAAAATTTACTGGGATGAGCAGGGAACAGGCGCTCCGATTTTGTTGATCATGGGCCTGGGTTACCCCTCAGCCATGTGGCATCGCACCCGGCCCGTACTCTCTGCTTCGTACCGAACCATCGCATTCGACAATCGAGGCGCGGGCCAGAGCGATGTGCCTCCCGGCCCGTATTCGATCGCCCTCATGGCTTCGGATGCAGCCGCCGTGCTCGACGCCGCTGGTGTTCACCGCGCCCATGTTTTCGGTGTGTCCATGGGCGGCATGATTGCTCAGGAATTTGCCTTGCAGTATCCCGGGCGCGTCTGGTCTCTCATTCTCGGTTGCACCGCCGCGGGGGGACCGAACGCGCAGCGCGCCGAGCCGGCCGCGATCGAGATGCTGAAAGCCCGCACCTGGATGACCCGGGAACAAGCAACCGAGGCCGCAATCCCTTTTATCTACGACCCCACGACGCCGCGGCGCTTAATCGACGAAGATATCGCCAGGCGTAACCCTTGGCCCACCAGCCCCGCCGGCTATCTTGCCCAGCTGCAGGCCATCCTTGCGTGGGAATCATTCAGCCGCCTGCCCCAGATCAAGGCTCCGACGCTAGTCATTCACGGAAAGGCCGATCGGTTGGTCCCGCCGGGCAACGGGGAATTGATCGCGGCGCGCATTCCTGGCGCACAACTCGTGCTGCTCGATGGCGCCAGCCATCTGTTTCCGACCGATCAACCGGAAGCCGCGAACCGGGCTATTCTTGAATTCCTGGCTGCGCAACCTGGCGGCCAAAACCAGGGAAATCGGCCCTAAGTCCTCGGAAGTCATGTTCCAGTGCCGGTCCGCAGTCCCTCTGCCGCTGGGCTCAATTCCTTCAGAGCATACATGGTCATCCATAAAATTCATTTGATGAATCCGAAAAACGCAGCTAGGCTCGTGCCCGATGCGGCGCGCTGAAGAGGCACGGGTGTGCCTTTTGCCGAATTCGGACAAAGCCTAAGCAAGGGGGAAATATGGGTTTTGTACAGAACAATCTGGATGGCTGTACGGCCTCAGGCCATGGGGCACGTTCCAGGAAACGGTTTCCTCTCTATTTCACCACGAAGTCGATCGTAGGTTTCTTTCTGTGCATCATGTTCGCCACCTTGATGGCTCACGCGCAAGGCGTCGGCTCATCGGGGCAGATCAGCGGAACAGTTACCGATGCTTCTGGCGCTGCCGTGCCCAAGGTGACGGTCAGCGTGGTCGAGACCCAGACCGGGCTGAAGCGCACGACCGTCACGAATGATACTGGTCAGTTTCGTGTTGTAGGCTTGTCGCCGGCCACTTACGACGTCAGCGCGCAAACGACAGGCTTTGCCACCGAGATTCGAAGAGGGGTCACGGTTGCCGTCGGGCAGACCGCCATCTCCGACTTCAAGATGAAACCGTCGCAGGTGGCGATTGTGGTCGAAGTGACGGACCAGCCGCCCGTGGTCGAAACGGAGCGCGGCAGCCAAGCGGACAGGATCTCACAGCAATACATCGCCGACCTGCCAATTGACCGGCGCGATTACCTTACGTTTACCCTGCTCGCGCCTGGGGTTTCTGACTCCACCCGGCTGGCGGGAGACCAGGATTTCAGAGTCAAGCAAACTCCGCAAAGCGGATTGTCGTTCTACGGAAGCAATGGCAGAGGGAACAGCATAACCGTGGACGGTGGCGAGACTTCGGATGACAGCGGTGGGGTGCGGCTGACGGTAAGCCAGGATGACGTGCGGGAATTCCAGATCAATCGCAGTAACTACGCCGCCGATCTGGGGGCAGCCACCGGTGCTTCGATCAATATCGTGACCAAGTCGGGCACCGACCGGGTGCACGGCTCCGCCTTTGGGTTTTTCCGCAATGATGCTATGGACGCAGCGAGTCCGTTTTCGTTCAGCCAGGCACTGCAGCCCGGCCAAACCTTCAATCCAGCCAATCCCGATACTGTAGGTTCTCCTATTAAAGACACTCTGAGCCGGCAGCAATACGGAGCCAATATCGGCTTCCCGCTTCGCAAAGATAAGACGTTCTTATTCGGCGCCTTTGAAGGCTTGCGGCAGAATGCGCAGGCCGCGGTCCCGCTGTTGACCGACACCAATATCTTTCGCCCCTCGTTCTCGCAGAACGCCGTGATTGGAGGGCTGACTGGGGGGACCATTGTGCCATGCCTCAGCGGTCCCGTGGGCGCAGCGGTGGCGCAGCAACTGGGTTTGCCGGCTCCGAATCCAACCACGAACGTGCCTGCGGCGGCATGTGCGCAAATCCTGACCGGGGCGCTCACCTTGGACCCGGCCACCAGCCCTTTGGATGCCTTCCTGGTAAATCAGTTCGAGACCCAGGGTGGAGTGTTTCCCTACAACTCGCACCAGTACCTGGCGTCGGGCCGGTTGGATCACCGCTTCAATGAAAACAACGAGATCTCTCTAACCTACAGATATGGGCACGATCTCGAACAGTCGCCGGATGTGCAGTCTCTCACCGCTTTTTCGGCGGGAAGTTCGACTCGCGACTACGACAACAATCTGCAAGTCGCCTGGTACCGCCAGTTCAGCCCGACCGCGCAGAACGAATTGCGGGCGCAGTTCGATTACAACAGCTTCAATGTGATTCCGAACGAACCGGCGGAGGCCGGGCTTCAGATTCCGGGCTTCATCAACAACGTGGGAACAAACATATTTCTGCCCAACATCACCATCCTGCGCCGCTATGAATTCGCGGACAATTTCACCATCATCCGCGGCCGCCACACCTTGAAGTTCGGAGGCGATGAGATACTCCGCGGCAATCACACTGAGTCGCACACCTTCTTCCCCGGACGATTTGTGTTCGGCTCGCTCCCCGCCATCCTGCTGACCCCCTTGCTGCCTAGCTTGACCTCGCTGCAAGCGGCATCCTTTGGGTTGCCAGAGATATACCAGCAGGGCTTCGGAAATCCGACCTACGGCTACTACGCCCGGCCGCTGACTGCGCTCTATGGTCAGGACTCCTGGAAGATCGCGTCAAACTTCACTCTGGATTACGGTCTGCGCTACGAACTCGACACACAATTCGCGCCGTTGACCACGTACAAGAAGGATTTTGCTCCCCGTGTTGCCTTCGCGTGGGATCCGTTCAAGGATCACAAGACGGTGGTGCGGGGAGGTTACGGAGTCTTCTTTGGACCCGTGGATGCCCAAATCCCCGACGTGGACTTGAGCCTGGGAGCTCTGAACCAGAACAAATCCGCGGTCGAAAACGCACCAGGAGGCGGCCAGGTCACGAACCTGGGAACCATTTGTGGGTTCATCGGCCCAGGCACCGGCCCCAGCCCTTGCAATCGAGAAATCTCCATTTACGCAGATGGTTTCGGTGGGTTTTCAAACGGGAGTACGGTGAATATCGCGGGCTCGGCAACGATCTTCCAGACGCTCTTTGCGCAGGGATTGATCCAGTGCACGACACCGACCGCAGGGAACAGCGCCTGCATCACGCCGGCTGCAGTTGCTGGTCCGTTCGGTTCACAATCCGGCCTCACCGTGGCGAACTCCGGTCCGGTCACTCCGGGGCAGGTGCTCTTCGTGAACCAGCCGGGCTACCGCCCTCCCATCGCACAACAGGTCTCGTTCGGAATTGAACGCGAACTCGGACCCGGCTTCTCAATTTCTCTAAGCGGAATTTTCACTCACACCCAGAGACTCCCTGTCGCCATTGATACCAATCTCCTGCCAGCGCCCCTGACTGCAGTGCCCCTGGCTAACGGCCAGACGTTTTCCTACCGCAACTGGAATACGACGGCTGGAGGGGGCGACCCAATTCCGGGCAGCCCCGAGGGACTGCCCTGTAATGATTTGGCCACCCTGGTTACCCAGTGCTTTTCGAATCCGTTTATCGTGCAGAACAACCAATATAGTTCCGAATCCTACGCCCTTTACGACGGCGGCATCGTGGAGGTCAAGAAACGTTTCAGCGATCACTTCACGCTGTTCGGGAATTACACCTATAGCAAGGGCTTCGATACATCCACGGATTTCAATTCCGACTACGGACCGCAAGATCCGACCAACCTCAACTTGGATCGCGCTATTTCCGAATTCGATGAGCGCCACAAAGTTGTGATCGCGGGCGTGTTAGACAGTCCATGGAACGAGAGCGTACTGTCGGGTTTTCAGCTAGCGCCGATTTTCTCTTACCACAGCGGGCATCCTTTCAATTTGCTGGCGGGAGGTGAAGTCAACGGCGACAACCATGTCACCAATGAACGCCCCATTGGAGTCCCCCGTGATACGGGTCTGGGCCCCAATTACGTGGACTTTGACATGCGCTTGAGTTGGCACCATAAGCTTGGAGAAAAAGCTAACCTGCTGCTCACGGCGGAAGGATTCAACCTCGCGAACCGGACGAATTTTGCCAGCGTAAACAACGAGGTGAGCCCGCTTTTTGCCCTGCCCACGGCCGCTCCCTGGTTTGGACAGGGGAATACTTCATTCAACGTTCATGGGATTCGTCCCGGCACCATTGTGAATGGACAGGCGGCCACGCCCAGCACGCCGCTGGCGTTTACATCATCCCTGCCTAAACGCCAGATCCAACTGGGTGTGCGTTTGACTTTCTGAGGCATGCCAACGCCCGAAACGATCTACGAAGTCGCAAATCGAGTCGCGACGATCACGCTGAACCGTCCAGAGAAGCTCAATGCCTGGACGGCCACGATCGACAGCGAAGTCCGGTCCCATATGGCCGAGGCCGAGCGCGATGACCAGGTGCGGGTCATCGTGCTGACCGGCGCGGGCCGCGGATTCTGCGCCGGTGCCGACATGTCACTGCTGACTTCGGTCGCCTCGCAGGGAATCCAAAGCGATCAGGATGCGGCTGCGCGGCTGGGCGGAAGCAGCCCACAAAAGCCGGGAATTCCGCCGGACTTTCAGAAAAAGTACTCGTATTTCCTGGGAATCGAAAAACCGATTCTGGCCGCAATCAACGGTCACGCCGTGGGTCTCGGCCTGGTGATCGCTCTTTATTGCGATCTGCGTCTGGCTTCTGACGCCGCCCGCTTTTCCACCACCTTCGCCCAGCGCGGACTGATCGCAGAATACGGCATGGCCTGGATGCTGCCCCGCATCGTCGGTCTTCCCAACGCCCTCGATCTTCTGTACTCGGCCCGCACCGTTGACTCTGCTGAAGCTCTCCGGCTCGGGCTGGTAAATCAGGTCTTTCCTCACGACACCTTCGTCGAAAGAGTAAAGGAGTATGCCGGGGACCTCGCCTCTCGCGTCAGTCCGCGCTCCCTGCGCGTGATCAAACGTCAGGTTTATGGAGCGATGTTCCAGACTCTGGGGGAATCCTTCGATCTCGCGCTGACAGAAATGATCGCCAGCTTGAAGAGTGAGGACTTTAAGGAAGGAGTCGCGCATTTTCTGGAAAAGCGCGCTCCTGTCTTTAAGGGCAAGTAAACCGGAACGCGGGCTTCATGCGGCTTCAGACTTCCCCGACTTGTACTTGCGCAGTTCCAGCTTGGCGATCAGTGCGCGATGCACTTCGTCGGGCCCGTCCGCGATGCGCAAGGTTCGAATCGAGGAGAACAGCTCAGCAAGAGGGAAGTCCTCGGAAACGCCCGCCGCACCGTGCATCTGAATTGCCTGATCAATAATGTTGAGCGCGATGTTTGGTACGACAACCTTGATCTGCGAGATTTCGCTTTTGGCGCCCTTTGCGCCTACCTGATCGATCATCCAGGCCGCTTTCAGCGTGAGCAGCCGCGCCTGTTCGATCATGATGCGGGCATTGGCGATGACGTCTCCATTTCCTCCCAGCTCCGCCAGCGGTTTGCCAAACGCCACCCGCTTCAACGATCGCCGGCAGAGCAGTTCGAGCGCGCGCTCCGCCGCGCCCAAGGTGCGCATGCAGTGATGAATGCGCCCCGGCCCCAGGCGGCCCTGCGCAATCTCAAATCCGCGTCCGGGTCCGGCGATGATATTGTCCACCGGGACGCGCACGTTGCGGAAGTTCACCTCACCGTGGCCGAAGGGAGCGTCATAGGCGCCAAAAACCGGCACCATGCGCACGATCTCAACTCCGGGCGTCGCCAGCGGCACCAGAACCATCGAGTGCCGTTGATATTTCGGCGCTGCGCTGTCGGTCAACCCCATGAAAATCAGCAGGCGGCAGTGAGGATGCCCCACGCCCGAACTCCACCACTTGCGTCCGTTCAGCACCACATGCTCACCTTCAATGGCGGCCGTCGCCTGCATGTTGGTCGCGTCCGAAGACGCCACACCCGGCTCGGTCATGCAGAAAGCAGACCGAATTTCGCCCGCCAGAAGCGGCTTCAGCCAAAGTTGTTTCTGCTCTTCTGATCCGTATTTGACCAGAACCTCCATATTTCCAGTGTCGGGGGCGTTGCAATTGAAGACCTCCGGCGCAATGGAACACCGTCCCATCATTTCGGCCAACGGGGCGTATTCCACATTCGTCAGGCCCGCTCCGTACTCTTTCTCGGGAAGAAACAGATTCCACAGGCCTGCAGACCTGGCTTGGGCCTTGAGATCTTCCATGATCGAAGGCTGCTTCCAAGTACGCCAGTCCGCGACATTCTGGACTTCACTGCAGTATTTGGCTTCGCAGGGCAACACCTGTTCCTGCATGAATGTCCCGAGCCTCCGCAGGCAGTCCTGGGCGCGGGTTGAGGGGGCAAAATGCATAGTGGGAGTTACGATAAGTTCCGCATAAGTTACACAGCCTAGCGATTCCCACAAAATTCATCAAATGAATCTTACGAATTCAGTAATATATGTTTCGTGCATTTGAGCCAGGTTGATCTCAACCTCTTTGTCGTACTGGAAGCAATTTACCGGGAGGGCAACATTACCCGGGCCGGCTACCAGTTGAACCTCACCCAGCCCGCCATCAGCCACGCCTTGAAGCGCTTGCGCGATCTCTTGAAAGATCCTCTATTTGTCCGTCGCGGCGCGTATATGATCCCCACGCCCTTTACCCGCAACATGATCGATCAGGTCCGGCAAGCGCTCCAGATCCTGGAGGTAAACCTTCGCGAAAGTCACAAGTTCGATCCCACGCATACCCGCCGCAACTTTCACATCTCTCTCTGGGAATATGTCGGAACTCTGATTCTTCCCACTCTGCTGCAGCGTATGGAGCGCGACGCGCCTGAGATGTCGATTACCACTTCGCGGGTCAAGCGCAGAGACCTGGAAGCGGAACTGGCGAGCGGCTCCCTTGATCTCGCCATCGACGTCCCGATGACGACCAGCGAACCTATTCATCAGGAACGGCTGATCGGGGAGCCGTTCGTGGTGATGGCTCGCACCGGGCATCCCGGGATCTCCCGGACCCTCGATCTCGACACCTATTTAGCGCAGTCCCACGTGCTGGTTTCCTCCCGACGCTACGGCCCCAGTCTGATTGACGTGGAACTGAGTCGCCTGGGCTTCCGCCGGAAGATTGTCTTGCGCTGCCAGCATAATTTTGCGGCCTGCCGGGTGGTTCGCGATACCGATCTTCTGCTGACCTTGTCTCATGGTCATGCGCAGATTCTGAATCCCGGGTTCGGCAACTGCGTCTATCCTTTTCCCGTGAAAACAGCTCAGCTCGAGGCCCAGATGTACTGGCATGAGAGCGTGGAAAATGACTCCGCAAATCGCTGGCTTCGCCAGCAGATCAAGAGCGTGCTCAGTCCGCAACCCCGCGCCGCGACCGACTCCCGTAGATCTGCTGCGCGAACGAGTCGGCGCAAGCGACGGCGGTGATCGGACTATGTATCCAGACTACTCCCCCGTCTCGGCCGCGATGAGCGGCCGGGAGAAGTGACTCCTTTCTGATCTTCGACAGGTTTTGGCAAGCGTTCGGGACTTACGGCGAGCTTCGCCTAGACCTGAAGCACATCGCCATCGCGGGCCACCATCTGGTAGAGCACCGGACTCACGATACGGCCCAGGAACAGCCGTGAGATGAGTCCCGCCACTATCACGATGGCGAAGGGCTTCTGGGAGTCGGAGCCAACGCCGGTGGAGAGCGCCGCAGGCAGAAGACCCAAGCAGGCCACCAGCGCCGTCATCATGATGGGCCGGAGGCGGATCAACGAACCCTCCAGAGTGGCCTGGCGGACGCCCTGCCCTTCGAGACGAAGCTTATTGATATAGGAAACGTCGATGATGGCAGTCTCCGCGGAGACGCCCATGAGCACCAGCAGGCCGAGCACCGAAGAAACGCTGAAGGAGGTGTGAGTCAGCTTGAGAGCCAGCAGCGCGCCGACCGGTTCCGTCATTACCACGCCGATGACCACGGTCACGGGGAATTTGAAATTGCCATAGAGGGCGAACAGGATAATGAAAATCAGGAGCACCGCGAGCGGGCCGATCACCGCGAATTGCTCGCGGGCGGCCAAGTATTCGCTGTATTCGCCGCCCCAGTCAAGGCGATATCCCTGCGGCAGTTTGACCGATGACTCGACGGCCCTTTGCGCCTCGTTGACGGCGCGGGCGAGGTCGCGGTCCTCGATGCTGAATTGGACGCCGATGTAACGCGAATTATTCTCGCGGTAGATGAAGGATGCGCCGTTGCCCTGACGAATGGTAGCCAGTTCGGAAATCGGGACCTGCTGCCCGGAAGGAGTGGGCACCAGCAGATTCCCGATGGCATGTTCGCTGGACCGGTATTGGGGCTTCATACGCACCACCAGGTCAAACAGTTGCTCGCCCTGGATGACTTGAGTCGCGGCCTGTCCGCCCACTCCGGCTTGAATTACTCCCTCGACGTCGGAGACATTGATGCCGTAGCGCGCGATTTTTTCGCGGTTCACGTCGATCTGCACGCTGGGCTGGCCAAGTTCGCGAACCACGGTGAGTTCGGTAAATCCCGGAACCTGCTGCAGCACGCGCTTGATCTCGACCGCTTTGTTTTCGAGGATTTGCAGGTCCGGGCCAAAAATTTTCACGGCGAGAGCGCTCTTCAATCCGGTGAGCGCCTCATCCACGGCGTCCTCGGCGGGCTGAGTGAAGTTGAAAATCACTCCGGGATACGATTCGACCCTCTTCTGAATATCCTTGGTCAGCTCAGCCTTGTTATGGATCGGCCCTTTTCCCCACGACGCATCCTTATAAGGCTTCAACCCGACATAAAATTCGCAATTAAAGAAGCCAGTGGGGTCGGTGCCGTCGTCGGGACGGGCCAGTTCGGAACCCACTTCAGTGACCATCGGGTAGGCCATTAGAATTTTGCGGATCTGAGGAGCAAACTTTGCTGCTTCTTCGAAGGAGATGGTATAGGGCATGGTGGCGCGGACCCACATGGCTCCCTCGTCGAGGTGGGGCATGAACTCGCCGCCGATAAAAGGAACTAGAGCCAGCGAAGCAAGAAAAACGACGGTGGCGATCACCATCGTTAGATTCGGACGGTCCAGGCACCAGCGGAGTTCCGAGGCGTACTCATCCTTCAGCCATTCGTAGGCCCGGTTCGTCTTCTCCTTCACACCCTTTGTGAACCAATATGAGGCGAGCACGGGAACGAGAGTAAGAGTAAAGATCAGCGAGCCCAGGAGCGCCCAGGACATAGTTTCCGCCATGGGATGGAAGAGTTTGCCGGAAGGGCCGCTGAGGGCGTAGATGGGAATGTAACCCGCCAGGATGACCGCAATCGAATAAAAAATAGGCCGGTCAACGTCGCGCGCCGCAGCCAGGATTACATCCTGAAGTTTGTAATCCTGGCCGTCGCGGGCAGCCAGTTCGCGATGGATGTTTTCCATCATTACGACTGTGCCGTCGATGATGATTCCGAAGTCTATGGCCCCGATGGAAAGCAGGTTCGCCGGAATACCGCGCGCATGCAGGAAAATGAACGAAAAGAGCAGACTGAGGGGAATAGTCAGAGCGACGATGATGGCGGCGCGCACGCTGACCAGAAAGAAGATCAGGACAATCAAGACCAGGCCCATGCCGAGGAGCATGTTGTGCTCCACCGTGTCGATGGTCAGCTCCACCAGGTCGCTGCGGTCGTAGTAGGGACGGACTTTTACATCCTTGGGCAGGAGGTCGCGGTTGATCTCCTTGGTCTTTTCTTCCACTCGCTTAAGGACATTCTGCGTCTGCTCGCCGGTGAGCATGAGAATGACGCCCTCGACCCGGTCGTCGTCCGTCTGGAATCCGAATTCTCCCAGGCGGGGAGCATGGCCGATGGTGACCTCGCCAATGTCGCGGATGCGCACCGGCACTCCGTTGTTGTTGCCCACGACGATGTCGCCGATGTCCTCGGTCCTGGTGACCAGCCCGAGCCCGCGCACGTAGAAAAATTGCGAACCCTGGGAATAAAATCCGCCTCCGGCGTTGGCGTTGTTGGCGGAGAGAGCATTCAGCACTTGCGGTAGCGGAATGTGATAGCTGTAAATCTTGGCCGGATCAAGCAGTACCTGGTATTGCATGACCGTGCCGCCGAAGCCGGAATCATCGGCCACTCCGGGGACGGATTTGTAGGCGCGCTCAATCACCCAGTCCTCATAAGTCTTGAGCTCTTGCGGCGAGCGATCGGGACTCTCGATCACATAGCGATAGACGAGATTCGACGGGCTGGACAGGGGAGCCAAACTCCCGGTCACGCCCTGCGGCAGATTGGCGGTGGAGAGGCGTTCAAACACGACTTGCCGGGCAAAATAGTTGTCGGTGTTGTCCTCGAACGTCATGATCACGTCGGACAAGCCATAGAGCGAGATCGAGCGCATAAAAACCATGTGCGGCACGCCGTTCATCTGCAACTCGATGGGCAGCGTGACCAGGCGCTCGATTTCCTCAGCCGCGTGCCCGGGCCACTGGGTGATGACTTCGACCAGTGGGGGCGAGAGATCCGGGTAAGCGTCTACAGGCATCTGCTGAAACGACAGTGCGCCAAGGACCAAGACGAGCAACGCCAGCATCAGCACCAGGAAGCGCTGACGCAGAGCGAATTGAACGAAGTGGTGAATCATCCCCGGTCCCGTTTCCTCAATGCTGCAGCGAATTCTGGAATTGCAGGAAAAGACTGCCGTCGCCAACCACGCGGTCTTTCGCCTGCAATCCGGTGAGGATTTGCGTCTTTCCACCCTGGGTTTCGCCGAGCGTGACGACGCGCCGGGCGAATTGTGTGGGGCCGGTTTGCAGGTAGACGTAGGGCATGTTTTGGTCGTCGCGTAAAACGGCGGAATCGGGAACAAACAGCGCGTTGGGAATCACGCCGGCCTGGACCTCGGCGGTTACATACATCTCCTTTTTTAGTTCCTCGCGGGGATTGGACGCTGCGATGCGGGCTTGCAGGGTTCGGGTGTTGGGATCGAGCGCGGGAGAGATGTATTCGATTGTGCCGTGCACCACGTCAGGATACGATTCGTTGCTGATGCTCACCGGGTTTCCGATATGAACGTAGGCCAGGTCATTCTGATAGATGTTGACGAGAATCCACACCGAGCTCATGTCGGACAAAGTGAAACATTGAGTGGCGCCGGCTGCCAGCAGTTGGCCCGGGGAGCACTGGCGGTCCACTACCTCGCCCGCGACCGGCGAATAGAGCGGGACCTCCGGTGAAGGGGGCTTGGTAACGATGGTTTCAGGATCGGCGATGCCGAGGATGCGGATGGCGTCGGCGCTGGACTCAAAGTCGGCCTGCGCCTGGGTGCGGGTGGATTGGGCCTGCTCGAGATCGGCTTGCGCGATGGCGTGGTGAGCGTAGAGATCCTGCGCCCGCACATAGAATTTGTCCGCGAGTTGAAAGGCGTCGCGGGCCTTGAGATAAGAAGCGCGCAGCAGGGAATAGTCGGGGCTGGCCACGTAAAGCAGGGCCTGACCGGCGTGCACGTGTTCACCCTGCACCACAACCACGCGACTGACTGGCCCGCCCACCTGCGTGATCACGGGTGTGGTCTTGAAATCGTTGTACTCGACCGCGCCCGTCAAGCGGAGAATGCGGGGCAGGGGGCCCTGCTCAACCGTCACCACTCGGATGTGCGGCATCTGATCACTCGGCAGGGCGAACAATTCCGCTTTGGAATTCGGGTTTTCCGATGTAGAGAACGAGGTCATTTTGCTGGCCTGTTCTCCTGCTCCTCCGCAACCCGCCAGCAAGGCGGCGGTCGCGTATACGACCGACAGGGCAGTCAAGCGCTGCCAGCGTCTCGTGCAGAGATTCATGGCAGGTTCCTCGTTCCCACCGCTTCCTTCAGCTGTTCCAGAGCGGTCATATAAGAGGCTAGCGCCTGGCGATAAGCCAGTTCAACTGCCCGGTAACTGCGTTCGGCATCGAGAAAATCCAACAGACTGGCGGCGCCGCGTTTGTAGGCATATTCGCTGATGTCGCGCGAATCCTGAGCATCCTTGCGATATCCGGATGTGTAGAGCAGCACGATTTCGTCGTTACTCCGCACCGTTTCGTAGGCATCGGCAACGTCGGAAAGCACGGCGTCGCTGGCGGATTGCTCCTGTTCCTGGGCCTGAGTCAGAGCGTAATTGGTGCGCATGATCTCGCCCTGATTGCGGTTGAAGATGGGCAAGTCAAAACTGGCGAAAATCGATCCGGTAGTCTCGCCGGAGACGTGAGAAACGTCGTAGGTGCCGGTCACGTCTACCTTGGCGTTGGCTTTGGCCAGAAGGATTTGGCTTTGGGCCGCGGTGATTCCCAATTGCGCAGCCCGATAGTCGGGACGCTCGCTCAAACCCTTCATCTGCAAGTCCTCCAGCTTGATCTGGAGAGGCTGATACACCAACTCCCCGATCACGTCGAAGTTAGCCGGGACTGCGTCATAGCCGAGGAATTGGCGGAGGCCGACCAGAGCCTGCGCCCTGGCCAGCCGGGCGGACGAGACGTCGGTCTGGAACTGGAGAAGCTGCAGCTTGATCTTAAGAAAATCTCCTTCACTCAGCGAACCCGCCATGAACTGCGCCTTGCTGATATCGACGGTCTGCTGAAAACTTTTAAGATCATCGAGAGCAAACTGGAGGGTCGATTCCGCCAGTAAGACGCTGACGAACTGCTGACCTACGTTGAAGGCCAGGGTGCGTTCGGCATCGGTGGTCTGGGCGCGGGTGACCGCCGTCTGATCGCGGGCAGCCTGCAGGCGACGCTGCCGCTTGTGACCGCGCTCGAAGAGATAGCTGAGCCCGATATCAAATTGCTGAGTCTGGTCTACGTTCTCTCCGGAAAAATACTGCGGGCTGAAAAATGGAATGAACTGAGTGTCAACCCCAAGAATCGGATTGGGACGCAGATTCGCTGTGATCTCCTGCGCTTGATTTTGAAGAATCAGGGTTCGGGCGGCCTTCAGCGAATGGTTATGCGCCAGGGCCAGATCGACGGCCTGATCAAGGCTGATCAAGGTCCTATTTTGCCCACTGCTCGCCCCCACGAGCAGAACGAAAAACGTCGCAGCCGGCGCCAGCAACCGAAAGCGTCTGGAGCACATAAGAATTGAGATCAAAACGTCACGGACGGTTACGCCACGGATCCCGAACATAGGCTCGAACCTAGCGAGCATTTCGTCGAGACCCGTTGTCCGTATCACCCTCCCGGATAAAACCGTGGCCCATCTCAAGGCTGCATTCTAATTCAGACACTTTACGATTTGCGTCTGCGTGCTGTCTCGGGCAGATGTCATGTAGCCCATGCGCCGGCTTGCGGTACGACTCCAAGGCAACGAACCGACGCAAATTCGCTGGCGCCGTAGGGCGATACCGCTCACAACCCTGAAGTTTGGCCCGCCACTTGGGCGGTTGGTCGGCAGCCCTTACGACGGAGAACTGAGCGTCCGGCGCGCAGGACATTTGGGCGGAATTATAACCGAAAGGTCGGGCGGCCTGCGTTTAGCCTGCCAGCCGGTCGTGATCTACTTTAGCGTTCCGAGCGAATCCGCTCAGTGCCTGCCAGCCGGGTAGTGGCTAACAGTGGGCTGCTGCCCCTTAGCCTCGGCCTCCAATAAGCAACGCTGCAATAGGCCCCTACCGCCAACTGCCGCCGCAACCGACTCCAGGACTGGCAGCGCTTGCAAGGGTGGGAATGAAGCGATGATGATGTCAAAGCCAACTGATTGAGATAATGTTTATTGCGGCAGGCCGGGATGGCGAAATTGGCAGACGCAGCGGACTTAAAATCCGCAGGGCCGAAAGGCCTGTGGGGGTTCGATTCCCCCTCCCGGCACCAATGTTAACTTTAGTTGATCCAAGGATTTGTCCGGGCTGCGATTCTGCGCAGAAGCTGGGCCGTCTTTCCAACCAAAAGGTCCAGTGTGTCTATAGTGTGCTGATACCCAGCGGTCGTCATCGGACTGCCTCCCACTGAGCGAGTTGTTGTACAGCTTAACGAAATCGTCGTACTAAGAGATTATGGCGGTCTGACCGATACAGACCTAGCACATAAAGAGTGGCTTTACCCTTTGTCGAATAAATAACCTGTCGGATCCTGAGCAGCGGCTCGTTGCGCGCAACCTTCAGAAGATTTGCCGTCGCCGGCGCCGCGGCGGTAGCGTCCATTTCCTCGTCGGCGTAGGCGATTTGAATTCCGTAATCGGCCTCCAAAATGGAAAACAACGATCCGCGGGCGACCGTAGCCCGTGTGATGCCCGAGAACTCTTCGGCCGGCAGATAGCAGGTTTCGATCGCGAAGGGTTCATCCGCTGCCAGTCGGAGTCGTTCCAACTTGAGCAGACGAGAGTTGGCCGCTAAGGCCAACCGGGCGGAAACTTCTTGCTCGTTATCAACCACGCCAAACGAGAGAACCTTCGAGCAAGCGACTAAACTTCGACTCGCCATCTGCTCGGTGAAACTAGTCAGCTTGTTGAAGTGGACTTTGGGCGGCGCCACAAAAGTTCCAGCGCCACGCCTGCGCTGTACCATGCCCTCCCGTTCGAGCGCAGTCAAGGCATGACGGGCCGTCATCAGGCTCACCTGGTGTATCTTTGCCAACTCGCGCTCGGAATCGACTGCATCGCCAGGCTTCAACTGCCCGTTTTCAATGCGCTTCATGATCGTGGCTTGGATCTTCTGATATGCGGGCATTCCGTTGGAGCGGCGGTTGGGCATGAATTTCCTTAAGCATTCGAATCAGAAATGGCGAGTTTACTTCTACTAGTGTTTAAATCTATCTTGACCTCTCCTGGCGCTATAGAGCCGGTTCCACCGAGGGCGAGCGGCAACGAAGGCTCCCGGTGCCGTACGATTCTCCTCTCTACTATAGAGCTTTCAGCCCGGGCCATAACGAACCATACCACCAATGAGGGTTCCCCTTTAACCTTTCCTTATGAAACCTAAAAAAGTGATATGCACCATGAAATCCCTGGATACGCGCATTTCATCGCACGTACTCTCGTGGGTCCGTCGAGAATAAAGCCAAGTTTCCCACAGGCTGACGGCCCAACCATCCGCTTGCTCAAGACCAGGCTCGGCAGTGCTATAGCTTAAACGTCAAATCGTCTGGGAACTGAAAAGAAGCAGGTTTTTTATTTTCTGCTTGACGCCCTCCCCGAAACTACTATATAGCATTGTCCTAATATTATTGCACTAGGAAATTGAATTCTGTTCGACCAAGCGTCTTCCGGAGGTTCTGTGATGCGAAAGTTAATGGGGGTGGGGATTCTGCTACTGGCCGGACTTCTGGGCGCGCCGCGGCCAGCGCAAGGTCAGGAGGTCACGGCGGCGATTGTTGGTACCGTGTCGGACCCCAGCGGTGCGCCGATCAAGGGCGCGAACGTTGTTGCCAGGGACGCCGAGCGTGGCACTGTCTGGAGCGCGCAGACTAATGACAGCGGCGCATTCAACATATTGCGCCTTCCAGTAGGGACGTATACGGCGGAGGCTACGGCTGCTGGGTTTGAAAAGACCGTATACCCGGCCTTCACGCTGGTGCTCAACCAGACGGCGAGTCTCACCTTTCAGATGAAGTTGGGCAAGGTCTCGGAGACGGTCGAAGTGTCCGGCGCTGCCCCGATTTTGCAGACCCAGGATGCACAAGTCAGCACGATCATTGACGCCCGAACGACTGAGTCGCTGCCGCTGCTTTCCCGTAACTATCTGCAACTGGCCTTGCTGGTTCCCGGAGCCACAAACCCGAACCCCCAATCGCTGAATCAGGTGCAGCAGATGCCGAGTTCGGGTCGCCCTTTGATCAACGGGAACCGCGAACAGGCGAATGCCTACTATCTCGACGGCGTCGTGAACCAGGAAAAGAACAATAACGAAGTTGCATATCAGCCTCCGCCCGACGCAATTGAAGAGTTCAATGTTGTCGCTCAGAACCCGTCCGCGGAATTCGGCGATTTTCAAGGCGGCGTGATCAGCGCCACCACAAAGTCGGGAACCAACCGCTTTCATGGCACCGCGTACGAATATCTTCGCAATAACGCTTTTAACGCCAACACCTGGGCTGCGGGGTTGGCCGAGGGCGGCCCCTCCACTCCTGGCATCTCCGGCACGAATGGCGTGCTGGATAAGCCAGTCTTGCGCTGGAACGAGTTTGGCGGCGCGGTGGGCGGCCCGATCATAAAGGACAAGCTATTCTTCTTTGCGGATTTTCAGGCCCTACGCTCACACAGAGCAGGAGAGGCCGGCTACAACCTGTTTACTCCTAGCGAAGTAGCAGGAGATTTTGGGCAGCTGTGCACGGACAATGGCGGAGCCTTCACGGCGGGCGTGTGCAGTGGAGGGACAGGCATCCAGTTGGTCTTTCCCAACGGTCCGAATGCGGGGCAGCCGATTCCCAACAACAATCTGACTGCTGCCGGGCTGACCGAAAGCTCGGTCGTGCAGAATCTGACCGGCCTTGCCTCCTACCAAGCCGCGGCCGCCCTCATGACCAATACCGTGAACGGCTCTAACTATTACAACTCGACCACAACCGGTTTCAACAATAATCAAGGCGATCTGAAGATCGACTATGTGGCCACGCAGCGCGATCATGTTTTCTTCCGCTGGTCCCAGGAAAGCATCACCAACCCGACGAACGCGGGATTCATTTTGGAGGATCCTGGTACTGCCAGCAACGAGCCGGTGAGCAGCGGGGTCATCAATTGGACGCATTCCTTCGGCACCAACATCCTCAACGAGGTCCGTTTGGGTATCGTTGACACCCGTTACGGTCAAACCGACTTCAATCCTGCAGATGGCAATTTGGGTCAGCAGATCGGCATCGCAAACGCGAACGAATTCCTGCCGGGCCTGCCAGCGCTGTCATTCGGGTCCGTAGGTTTTGGAGAAAACGGCCTCGACCAGACTTTCCATTCCGGCAGCGGGGAGCTTGAAGATGTCCTGCTGATCACACATGGCCGGCATTCGTTGCACGTCGGATTTCAGTTCTGGCGGGACCGGCTCAACTATGTATTTCCCGGCAATAACGGATCTCTCGGATCGATCAGCTCATCGGCTCTAACGGGAAGTGGCGCCGCCGATGGCTGGCTGGGCTTACTCGGTAGTGGCGGACGAGATGCGGGCTTCGCTGAATTCGGTTTGCGCGGCAATGTTTTCGGGGCATATGTGCAGGACGACTGGCGGGTCACCGATACTCTGACGGTCAACCTTGGGCTCCGCTTTGAGGATCACACCCCGCGCTACGAAATCGGAAATCGGGAAGTCAATTTCGGGCTATTTAACGGGAACCTCGAGCAAGAGCAGAACCACCACGCTCTCTATAACAATTATTTGGGAATTGGCGATTGGGAGCCTCGCCTGGGCTTCGCCTGGTCTCCCTCCAGCTTCCACGGAAAGTTTGTAGTCCGGGGCGCGGTCGGCACCACTTCTTACGTCGAGGGCGGCGGTGCCAACCAGAATCTCACCGCCAATTGGCCGTTGACCAAGATCAGTTCCTTTGTCGGCTCGACCAGCGTGCTCACCAATCCCTTCCCTCAAACTACGCCGGCCTGCGCTGCTGTCACGCAGTCCTGCTTTTCCGGGCCAACCCGAGGTCTGAGCACGGTGAAGGTGTTTCCTTCAAACTTGCGTCCGGCCACCGAAACCCAGTGGAATTTCTCGGTTCAGCAGGAATTGGATAGCCGGACCACCTTCCAGCTCGGTTATGTCGGTTCCTTCGGCACTCACCTGTTGAACCTCATGGATTATGCCCAGGGAGAACTTGTCAACGCGGACGGCAGCGTGACTCCGCCGGGCGTGGTCGGAGCCCAAGTGCTGCCTTCAGGCTATCTGAACGGAGTCTTCTCGAACGCATCTACCATCCCTGCAGGCGCTTTTCCACTCTATACGGCCGGTCCAGGCTCGAACTCCAATCAGAGCTACAATGCGTTGCAGGCCGTGCTTAAAAGGAACCTCTCGCAAGGGTTAGACGGTCAAGTTTCCTACGTGTACTCGAAGTGCCTCAGCAACTCGCCGGGATATTACGGCACCTCGAGCTGGGGCGGCAATGGCACTCAGACCTCAATGGGATTGCCGGGATGGCAAAACATCTACGACGCCCGCTCCGACTGGGGCCCATGCTATTACGACACCACTCATGCCTTGAGCGCGTTTGCGAGCTACGCGCTTCCGGTAGGACGAGGCAGACAGTTCGGTCATGACATGAACGCGGTCACTGATGCCCTCGTCGGTGGTTGGGAAATCTCTCCACTCGTGTCCTGGCACTCCGGGTTCGCCCTCACGCCAATTCTGGGAGGGTTCGGCGATCCCTCGGGTGCAGACGGTGCTGGCATCCTCTTCGACGTGTCTCGACCCAATTGCAGCGGTTCTGTCAGTTACCCGAAGCAGAAGGCGGGCGCCCCTGGGGCCGGCTACATTCAATGGTTCACCTCAAGCGCATTCAGTCGACCGGCTGCCGGCTCGTACGGGAACTGCGGTGTAGGTTCCTTGCGGGGTCCGCGCTATTCCGATGTGGACTTAAGTGTTCACAAGGATTTTCGGATTACTGAGGGCACGGGATTGGAATTTCGAACCGATTTTGTGAACCTCTTTAACCACCCCGTTCTGGATTTCGCTGGCGGCCCGAGCGCCTTCGCCCTGTCTTCCGGCATCATGGGCGAGATCAATCAATCCCAAGGAGAGCGGAACATCCAGTTCGCGCTGAAGTTCCACTTCTGACCGTTGTATCATTGGGCAGGCATCTCGGATGCCTGCCCTTTTTTATGCTCAGACCCGTCCATTCGGTTCTGGCTGGTCCCCTTCTTTGGGTAGCCCTTCTTTCGCCGTCGGCTGCGCAGGTTCTCCGACCAGCGCCGGCAGCAGATTTTGCGGCTGGCGCCAAGCGAGGCGTCGACTTGGCCAAAAGCGGCCGTTGTAAGGAGGCACTTCCGCTCCTGAAGAAAAGCACAGCCCACGTCTCCAGCAAAGAGCTCATGCGCGATGTGGATTTTGCCGGAGTCCGCTGTGCCATGTTTGCTGACCAGCCGGACACGGCCATTGATTTTCTGCGTGCTCTGAATCGAGAATTCCCGCGCGATCCCGACGTTCTCTATCTGTCGGTCCACACTTATTCGGATCTGTCGACCCGCGCGTCAGCCCAACTGGCAAACGCGGCGCCAACTTCCTACCAGGCGCAGGAGCTCAACGCCGAAACCTTGGAGATCCAAGGCAAATGGGACGAGGCCGCGGCGATATACCGGCTGATCCTGAAGCAGAACCCCAGCTTGCCCGGGATCCATTACCGGCTGGGGCGAGTTCTGGTGTCCAAGCCGGAATTTGGTCCCGCTGCCGCCGAGGAAGCCAAAGCAGAATTCGAGCAGGAACTTCAGATTGACCCTCGCAATGCGGGAGCCGAATACGTTTTGGGAGAAATGGCAAAGCAGAATCAGCAGTGGGATGACGCCATTCGGCACTTCTCGCGTGCAGCCAGTCTCGACCCTGGTTTTGGCGATGCTTTTGTCGGATGGGGCGGGTCCCTGGTCTCACTGAAGAAGTTTTCCGATGCGGTCCCGCCGCTGGAAACCGCCGTCAAACTGGAATCTGGGAATCCCGCAGCGCACTACCTGCTGGCCATTGCCTATGCCCGAACCGGACGCAAGGAAGACGGCGACCGGCAGTTCGCAATTCAGCAGAAGTTGACGCAAAAGGGTGCGGCGGGAGAGGCTCCCACAGAGTCACAGCAAAAGCCAAACTAGCCAGCTAATATGGCGGTCCGTCGAATTTCCAAATACAGAACGATTCATTGAAGTGAAGAACTCGCTGACGCAGCCAACTCGAGGGCTCTCCGAATTTTCTCGCCGTCGTTTCCTCTGGGGCATCGGAAGCAGTCTTATGCTTCCACGACTGTCCCGCTTCTCCGGCGCATTGCCCACCGTGGTTTATCCGTTCGAAGAGGTCCCCGCCGCCTTGAGCGGCATCACCTGGACCCATTCCAATGGGAAATCTGCGGAGAAATATCTACCTGAGACCACGGGAGCCGGGTGTGCGTTCCTCGACTACGATGGCGACGGGTGGATGGACATTTATCTGGTGAATAGCGGAAAGTGTGACTTTTTCAGTCCCAATCCACCTCTGCGCAACGCCCTGTACCGAAACAATCGCGATGGCAGTTTTACCGATGTTACCGAGAAGGCTGGGGTTGCGGCGGGTGGTTACGGCCAGGGGGTTGCGGTTGGCGACTACGATGGAGACGGTTTTCCTGACCTTTATGTCACACAATATGGACGAAGCATTCTTTATCACAACAATGGAGACGGCACCTTCACCGACGTCACCGAGAAGGCTGGAGTTGCCGCGCCCGGGTGGTCTTCCAGTGCGGTTTGGTTTGACTTCGACAATGACGGAAGGCTTGACCTGTTTGTCTGCCGCTTCGTGGACTTCGATAAGTCCAAACACTTGCCATGCGAGGCAGACAATAAACCGGGTTATTGCATTCCTAGGCTCTATAAGCCAATGGCTAGCTGGTTGTTTCGCAACAACGGCGACGGTACGTTTACCGATGTGAGCAAGAGCTCAGAGATCGGCAGGTATCTGGGGAAAGCATGGGGCGCCGTAGCGACTGACATCAATAACGACGGGCGCATGGATCTGTTTGTCGCCAATGACACCACGGCAAACTTCCTGTTTGTGAATCGCGGGGATGGCAAGTTTGAAGAAGTAGGAGCACAGGCAGGAGTCGCATACAGTGAGGCAGGCCGCCCACGTTCGGGAATGGGGGTGGATTCAGCGGATTTCAATCAGGACGGGTGGATGGATCTTTTCGTCGCCAATATCGATCACGAGATGTATTCCCTGTACCAGAACAACCACGATGAAACGTTTGATGACCAGGCAATCCCAACCGGCATCGCCTCCGCCACGCGCCTGATGAGTGGCTGGGGATTGAAGTTTCTGGATTACGACAACGATGGGAATCTCGATCTGTTTCTCTCGAACGGGAATCCCGACGACCTCATTCAGGTGTACCACAAGGATGTGGCGTACCAGGAGCCACTCCTGCTGTTCCGGAGCACGGGGAAGGGGTTTCAGGATGTCAGCGAACGTAGTGGTCCAGTCTTTGCTAAGAATCTCTCGGCTCGCGGACTGGCGGTCGGTGATTTCGACAATGACGGCGCGGTCGACGTGCTGATCTCTGTGAATGGCGGCTCGCCGCTTCTCTTGCGAAACAAAGCGGGGAATCTGAATCACTGGCTGGGCATAACCCTGGTCGGCACAAAGTCGAATCGCGATGCTGTCGGCGCACGCGTTACGTACAAGGCTGGCGATCTAACCCGAAGCAGGATGAAAGTAGGAGGTGGCAGCTTCTTGTCTTCGCACGACCCCCGGTTGGTTCTTGGACTGGGCCAAAGGACAAAGATCGACCTCCTCGAAGTGAGATGGCCGCAACCCGGCCACCCACTCGAACGTTTCTCCGATCTTCCCGTCGATCGTTACATAACAATTGTCGAGGGCCAGGGCAAATGGAAGTGACAGAGGTGAGCCTTGCCCGAGAAAACTGCTGCCCTGCAGGATGGGAATGAGGGTCACTTCCATAATCGGCTCGATCGCAGTTTTATTGGCGGTCCTGTGTGTCGTTGATCAAGGAAGGACTCGGTGGCCGCAAGGGTCACTACGCCCGGCACAAAGTCCGGCTGCATCGCCTGAGGGAGATGACATCTCACGTTCGCGCGACAACTACGTCGGGGATGCTGCATGCGGCTCGTGCCACCGAGACAAGGTTAATGCCTTTCACGAAACGGCTCATTTCCTCACTTCCAGACTGCCCGATAAGAACTCTATCCTCGGCAACTTCACGCCGGGTGCCAACGCGCGTACTACTTCCAACCCCGAGTTGTCTTTCCGAATGGATGCGCGGGAAAATGGCTTTTTCCAGACCGCAGTGCAAGGCATGCCTCCATACATCACCGAGCGCACTGAGAGGTTTGACCTGGTAATAGGGTCCGGGGAGAAGGGGCAGACATACTTGTTCTGGAAAGGAGATTCACTTTTTCAACTACCCGTTTCCTACTGGACTGAACTGGGGTGGGTCAACAGCCCGGGATACCGCGACGGCGTCGCGAATTTCGATCGCCCGATCGTTTCACGATGCCTGGATTGTCATGCAACCTACTTCGAGTCGGATCCACCTCCCCCCAATCGATACAGGAAAACGCACATGGTTGTGGGCATCACGTGTGAAAAATGTCACGGGCCGGGACGCGAACACGTGCAGCGTGAAGGCTCTAAAGCCCGAGGATCATCCGGCTCAGCCATACTCAATCCTGCAGGATTTTCCCGCGACAGACAGATGGATCTCTGCGCCTGGTGCCACGCAGGCCAGGGCGTGATCGTTGCTCGAGCCTTCTCCTACCTTCCCGGCCAACGGCTCGATAAATATCTTGAACTGCCCCAGCCCGCCGTCAACGCCGAGGTTGACGTGCATGGCAGCCAGGTCGAATTGCTTGAAAAAAGCCGCTGCTTCCGGTCTTCCGCAATGACATGTCTGACTTGCCACGATGTTCACACTAGCCAGCACAATCTGGCACTGTTCTCAGAGCGCTGTTTGACTTGCCACAAACCGGGAACCGCGATGTTCCCCAAGCTGGCGCACCAAGTGCGGAGCAACTGCATTGATTGTCACATGCCAAAACAGGAGACCAACCTCATCGTTTTTGACTGGAACGGTAAGAAGGCCAGGCCCCAGGTTCGTAATCATTGGATAAAAGTTTACGCTGCACCAGTTCAGCCCAACTGACTCCAAGGAAATCTACCGGCCCTGAGGATTTCACGAGGCATGCTTCCCCCGTTCTATCGTAATGCGGGCTCCATAAAGGATATGGCGAGTGTGTCTCATCTATGCCGGGATCGCTTTGGCCGTGCAGTCTTGGATGCTTAGTCTGCGCCTGAAAAAGTACTAAGGATAAAGCTAAACGAGTTTATCCAGAAGGGGATTGACTAAAGTGAAATTCAGGTCGCTATGTTTTCTATTGCTGACGACCCTCCCGTTGCCGCTGTGCGCTTCCGCGGATGATTCATCGCGCGCACGTGACTCCTTGCTATTTACCTGCGAGGACAAGCCATTTGTAAGTGTCTCTGCGACGACACCAGGTCACGACGGCTTCCCCGCGGTGGAACTCGTGCTCAAAGATCCCTCAGGACGAGTGTCAGGCTTCGAATCTGGCAACAACCCAATT
>Ga0070733_10000304_pt1 | contig 41623 bp, 37 predicted proteins | sample Coa_R1_9_FD_66450 | JGI IMG/M metagenome (GOLD analysis project Ga0070733, IMG submission 66450) | Surface soil microbial communities from Centralia Pennsylvania, which are recovering from an underground coalmine fire - Coalmine... | ecosystem: Environmental > Terrestrial > Soil > Unclassified ... | reverse complement strand
CGGGCGCCGAAGAGCGCCGTCCCCAGGCGCACCATGGTGGAGCCGGCCGCGATCGCGGCCTGGAAGTCGGCGCTCATGCCCATTGAGAGCGTGTCGAGGCCGAGTCCGCTCGCATTGAGTTGCTCCTGCAGCGCGCGCAACTGCGCGAACCAGGCGCGCTGGCGCGCAGGATCTGCTTCCTGCGGCGGAATGCACATCAGGCCGCGCAGCTTAAGCCGCGGCAGCGCCGCCACCGCGGCCGCCAGCGCCGGCAGCTCGGCGGTGGCGACGCCGCCCTTGGTGCTTTCCGCAGCGAGGTTCACCTGCAGGCACACATTCAGGGGCGGCGCGTGAAAGGGACGCTGGGTCGAGAGGCGCTGCGCGATTTTCAGCCGATCCAGCGCGTGCACCCAGGCGAAGTTTTCCGCGATCGCCCGCGTCTTGTTGGTCTGCAGCTGTCCTATGAAGTGCCAGGTGAGCGGCAATTCCTGCAGCGCCGCAATTTTCTGCAGCGCTTCCTGCAGGTAACTCTCGCCGAAGTGGTGCAGACCAGAGCGCGCCGCGGCGGCGAGCATCTGCGGGGGCTGGGCCTTGCCCACGGCCAGGAGTGTGACCGACCGCGCATTCCGTCCGGCCGCGACGGCGGCCTGAGCTACCTGTTCGAGAACCACGTTGATGCGCTCGGGCAAATTCTGCGGACTCATTAACATATTGGACCTGTTACCCCTCCGTTATACTGCCGGCGCGCCCGAAGTGCAGGCCCGTATGCGCTTTTCTGCAGCTTCGCACGCGCTGTTCCCAGGGAGCTTCAATGGCCGTCGATATCGCGCAACTGCTGGCATTCGCCGTCAAGAACAATGCCTCGGACCTGCATCTGTCTTCGGGCGTGCCGCCGATGATTCGTGTCGACGGCGACATGAAGCGCATCAACATGCCACCGCTGTCGCACAAAGAAGTGCATTCCATGGTGTACGACATCATGAATGACAAGCAGCGCAAGGCCTACGAAGAGTTCTTCGAAACCGATTTCTCCTTCGAGATTCCCAAGCTGGCGCGCTTTCGCGTCAACGCCTTCAACCAGAACCGCGGTGCGGGCGCCGTGTTCCGCAACATTCCGTCCGTGATCCTGTCGCTCGATGACCTGGCAGCACCGAAGATCTTCCGCGACCTGTGCATGTTGCCGCGCGGCCTGGTGCTCGTGACCGGACCCACCGGCTCCGGCAAGTCCACGACCCTCGCCGGCATGGTCAATCACTGTAACGACAACCGGCCGGATCACATCATCACCATCGAGGATCCGATCGAGTTCGTGCACGACTCCAAGCGCTGCCTCGTCAACCAGCGCGAGGTGCACCGCGACACGCTCGGCTTTAGTGAAGCCTTGCGCTCGGCGCTGCGCGAGGATCCGGACGTTATCCTGGTGGGCGAAATGCGCGACCTCGAGACCATTCGCCTGGCGCTCACGGCGGCCGAAACCGGCCACCTGGTGTTTGGCACGCTGCACACATCTTCCGCCGCCAAGACCATCGACCGCATCGTCGATGTCTTCCCGGGCGAGGAGAAGGATATGGTGCGCTCCATGCTGTCCGAATCGCTGCGCGCGGTGGTCTCGCAGACGCTGATGAAGAAGAACAGCGGTGGCCGCGTGGCGGCCCACGAGATCATGATCGGTACGCCGGCGATCCGGAACCTCATTCGCGAAGGCAAGATTGCGCAGATGTACTCCTCCATCCAGACCGGCGGTGCGCAGGGGATGCAGACCCTCGATCAATGCCTCACGGAGCTGGTGGCCAAGGGCGTTGTCAGCAAGGAAGAGGCGCGCTACAAGGCACAGAACAAGGACGCGCTGTAATGGATCGCGACCAAGCCATCAAGCTGATGCAGGACCTGCTGCGGCGGGTAACCGAGAAAAAGGCCTCGGACCTTTTCATCACCGCCGGGTTCCCGCCGGCCATCAAGGTGGACGGCGAGATCCGTCCGCAGAGCGAGCGCGCGCTCAGCATGGAGCAGTCCGCGACGCTGGTGCGCGCCATCATGAACGACCGGCAGACCAAGGAATTCGACGCCAGCAAGGAATGCAATTTCGCCATCGCGCCGCCGGGCATCGGACGCTTCCGCGTCAGCGCCTTCGTGCAGCAGGGCGCCACCGGCTGCGTCATTCGCCTGATCAACGCCAAGATTCCGACCTTCGAGGAACTCGACCTGCCGCCGATCATGAAAGAGGTCGTGCTGACCAAGCGTGGCCTCGTCCTCATCGTCGGCGGCACCGGCTCGGGCAAGTCCACGACGCTCGCCGCGATGGTCGGTTACCGCAACGAGAAAACCCGCGGCCACATCGTCACCATCGAGGACCCGGTCGAGTACGTGCACTCCCACAAAGGCTGCGTGATCACGCACCGCGAAGTGGGCGTGGACACGGACACCTGGCAGGCGGCACTCAAGAACACCCTGCGCCAGGCGCCGGATGTCATTCTCATCGGTGAGATCCGCGACCGCGAGACCATGGAGTACGGTATCCAGTTCTCCGAGACCGGCCATCTGGTGCTGGCGACGCTGCATGCCAACAGCGCCAACCAGGCGCTCGACCGCATCATCAACTTCTTCCCGGACGAGCGCCGCGAGCAGCTGCTCATGGACCTGTCGCTGAATATCAGGGCGCTGATCTCGCAGCGCCTGGTGCCGCGCGAGTCGGGCGCCGGGCGCATCGCGGCGATGGAAATCATGTTGAATTCGCCGCTGATCCAGGACCTGATCTTCAAGGGCAAAGTGGCCGAGATCAAGGACGTGATGTCGCGCTCGACGCGCCTCGGCATGAAGACCTTCGATCAGGCGCTGTTCGAGCTCTATGAGGCCGGCTACATTTCCTACGAGGACGCATTGCGCAATGCGGATTCGAAGAATGAGCTGCGCCTGCGCATCAAGCTCGAGGGCAAGCGCGAAGCCAAGAACGTCGAGGACGCCGGCGCACTCAAGATGGTCGAGGAAGAACAGGGACGCAGCCTGTGAAGGCGGCCAAGGACGTCGACGCCGCACTCGCCGAGACCACACCGCAGCAGGCCGTCAGCAGCGCCGACGCGGTGACCGCGGCGGTCACCGGCCGCTACGCGACTCTCAACACCAAGCCGCTGTTCAAGCTGATGGTGGAGAAGAAAGCCTCGGATCTGTTCTTCACCTCGAATGCGCCGATCAAGATCAAGATCGAAGGGCAGATCATGCCCGTGAACAAGCAGGTGCTGGCACCGGAGACGGTACGCCAGACCGCGTTCGCGCTCATGTCGCCCGAGCAGCGCGAGCATTTCCAGAGCGAGTGGGAGCTCGACTTCGCGGTGTCGGAGCCGGGACTCGGCCGTTTCCGCATCAACGTCTTCATGCAGCGCGGCTACCCGGCGATGGTGCTGCGTTACATCACCGCCGACATGCCGCGGCTGGACTCGCTCGGCCTACCTGAGATCGTCACCGACCTCACCCTGCTCAAGCGCGGTCTCATCCTCATGGTGGGCGCCACCGGTTCGGGAAAGTCGACCACGCTGGCGGCGATGATCAACTTCCGCAACGAGAACGCCTCCGATCACATCGTCACCATCGAGGACCCGATCGAATTCCTGCATACCAACAAGCGCTCGATCGTCAATCAGCGCGAGGTGGGGCTCGATACCAAGACCTACGCGCGCGCGCTGCGCGGCGTGGTGCGCGCCGCACCGGATGTCATTCTCATCGGTGAGATCCGCGACAAGGACGGCATGGAGGCGGCAATCAACCTCGCCGGCACCGGCCACCTGGTGCTCGCCACCATGCACGCCAACAACTGCGCCGAGTCGCTCGATCGCATCATCAACATGTTCCCGCGCGAACAGCACAACCAGATCTTCCTCGACCTGTCGCAATACCTGCGCGCCATCATGGCGCAGCGCCTGGTGATGGGTAAGGGCAGCCGGCGCGTGGCCGCCGTGGAAGTCATGATCAACACGCCGCACATCAGCACGCTCGTCAAGAAGGGCGACGTGGTGGCCATCAAGGAAGCCATCAGCGCCAGCAGCGAACGCGGCATCCAGAGCTTCGATGTCGCCCTGCACGAGCTGCACAAGCAGGGGAGGATCGTTCTGGAAGAGGCGCTCGCCAACGCCGACTCGCGCGCCAATCTCGAGGCCAAGATCAACTTTGGGTGAGGCCCGCAGGGCCGAACGCCCGCGTGGATGCCGGGCTCGCGACGGCGCTAATCGAAGACGCTGTAGGCATCAAACACCGGCCCGTCCACGCACACGCGCTTCATGGCGGGGCCTTGCGGTGTGCGTACCTCCACCGTGCAGCCGGCGCAGCCACCGACCGCGCAGGCCATGAACTCTTCCAGCGACACCTGGCACGGCACCTTGTGCCTGCGGGCGAGCGCCGCGACGACCTTCAGCATGGCGGTCGGCCCGCACGAGAAGATCTCGATGTCGGCGAGCTCGGCGGGCCTGAGCGTGCTGAGCCACGCGGCCGCAAGTTCGGTAACAAAGTCCGGGTAGCAGCCGGGGAAATCCGCGCGGCTGGCGAGCCGGCTCGCGACGTTCCATTCCTCGAGCAACGGCATGCAGGCGACGGTGCCGGCCGGCATGCCGGGTACGATGATGGTCGAGGGCCGGGCGCGAAAGGGGAACGGCACTTCCGACCCCATGAGCACCAGCGGCTGCCACGCCGCGCGCTTATCGGCGCGCAGCGCCTCCGCCAGGAACACCATGGGCGGAATGCCGACGCCGCCACCGACCAGCAGCACTCGCGGCCGTTCCGGATGGGGCGTGAACGGACGCCCGATCGGCCCGAGCACGCTCACCACATCACCCGCCTTGCGGGCGGCGAGGGCGTGCAGCCCCGGACCCACCACCTTGTAGAGCATCTCGATCCATCCGGCGCCCGGGTTGGCGCGCATGATGGACAACGGGCGGCGCATGGGGATGGTTGCATCACAGGTGAGATGCGCGAAGCTGCCGGGTCGTGCGTGCGCGGCGCACTTCGGCGCCGCCACGCGCAGCACGAACTGTTCCGCGTCATACGCCAGCTGCGAAATGACGCGCGCCTTTTCCAGGAAAATGCTGCCGCGGGTGGCGGAGGTCATCGCCGCCCGCCCAGAACTGTCTCCAGCACCGCCATGCGCACCGCGACACCGTTGCGAACCTGGTCGCGGATGACGGACTGCGGCCCGTCGGCGACCCCGGAGGAGATCTCGATGCCACGATTCATGGGTTGCGGGTGCATCACGATCGCATCCGGGCGCGCCAGCGCCAGGCGTTGAGGTGTGAGTCCCCAGGCCGAAAAATACTGCGCGCCGTCCGGCAGGTCGGCCTCGCCCATGCGCTCCTTCTGGATGCGCAGCATCACGATGACATCGGCGCCCCTGAGTCCGTCTTCGAGGCGGGTGTAGCGCGTGCAGCCGGCGAATTCGCCGGCATCGGGCATGAGCGCCGGCGGCGCCACGAGGCGCAGTTCCGTGACGCCGAGCGTGCGCAGTGCCTGCCAGTCCGAGCGCGCGACGCGCGAATGGCGGATGTCGCCGACGATGGCGACCGCGAGCCCGGCAAACCGCGGCTTGCTTTGGCGGATGGTGAGCGCGTCGAGCAGCCCCTGCGTCGGGTGCGACAGGTGCGCTTCGCCTGCGGAGAGTACGCTCACGTGCGGCGCGACGTGCGCCGCCACCAGCTGCGGCACACCCGCTTCGGCGTCGCGGATGACGAACGCGTCCACCTGCATGGCTTGCAGCGTGTACACCGTGTCGAGCATGCTCTCGCCCTTGACGCGCGATGACAGCTGCATCTCGAGGTTCACCACCTGCGCGCCCAAGCGCTTGGCGGCGAGCTCGAAACTCACGCGCGTGCGCGTCGACGGCTCGGTGAAAAGATTCGCCACCGTGGCGCCGGTCAGCGCCTCACTCATGGCGGGCGGCGCGCCCAGGGGCCGCACGTAGCCCTGCGCACGCTCGAGCAGCGCTTCGAGCTGGGTGCGCGACAGGCTCTGCAGCGTCAGCAGGTGACGCAGCGAGCCGTCGGGCCGCAGCTGCTCAGTCGTCAGGTCCGGCATCGCATCCCCTCAGTTCTTTTCGCCCGCGAACCAGCGGCCGAGAATCACCGCCGCCGCCGCACTGTCGACGTCGGCGCGTTGCACGCGCCGGCGCCGCTGACCGCTGGCGCGCCGCGCCTTCAGCGCCTCGTTCGCCTCGAGCGAGGAGAAGCGCTCATCGACCATGTGTACGGGCAGGGCGAAACGGCGTTCAAGTTCGGCGGCGAAGCGCCGTGCGGCGGCGCTCATGCTCCCTTCGCTCCCGTCGGCATTATACGGGGCTCCGACCACGAGGATCTGCGGCGCGAGGGCACGCACTTCACGCGCAATGGCGTCCCAGTCCGGGCCTGAGTCGCCGGAGTTTGCGGCCGGTCGCGGCGCCGGTACACGCGTCAGCGTGTCGCCGGAGGCGATGCCAATACGTTTCAGTCCGAAGTCGAAGGCGAGAACGGCGTGGGCGGTCATGCCCTGCTACGCATGACCGGCTTCCGGACTCAGGCGCTCGACGTCCACGCCCAGCAGGCGCCACGCCCCGGCCCAGCGTTCCTGGAACGGCAGCTCGAATACCACGCGTGCATCGACCGGCATGGACGCCCAGGCGTTGTCCTTCAGCTCCTGTTCCAGCTGGCCGGACTCCCAGCCCGCGTAGCCGAGCGCAATGAAGGCATCCGAAGGGCCCTCGCCGCGGGCCATGGCGGCCAGCACGTCGCGCGAAGTGGTCACCTGGATGGTGTCGGAGACCATGTGGGTGTGATCCCACTGCCCGCCCGGGCGATGCAGCACAAAGCCGCGGTCGGTGTGCACCGGTCCGCCGCGCAGCACGGGTTGCTCCGCGATGTGCTCGGTGGACGGCTCGAGCTTCATCTGCGACAGCACGTCGGAGAGTTTCATGGGCAGGGGCTTGTTGAGCACAATGCCGAGCGCACCCTTGTCGGTGTGCTCACAGATGAGCGCCACCGTCTGCGCGAAATTCGGATCCGCTAGCTGCGGCATGGCGATCAGCAGGTGATTGGTAAGGCTGCCGCGCGGTTCTTCCAGGCTTACAGTACCGGCCCCCGCGCTCTCGCTCGCGGGCTCGGGGCTTGGCGCCGGCCTGTGCTTGTCGGCCATGCCTTTAGTATGGGCATGGCGCCTGACAGTCTCAAGGAACCGTTGTCACTTTGCCGCGCCCGACCCGGCCGCCCTCGAATTGCCATTCGTAGGAGAAACGCAGTCCCCGGTACTTCGCCGCGACCTCGGGCGGGAAAGCTTCGAAGGGACTGGCCAGCTTCAGGATGGCGAGCGCCGCCTGGTCGAGCTCCGGGTCGCCGCTGGAGCGCGTGATGACCGACTGCTCGAGCGTGCCCTCCGCCGCGATCTCAACCTCGAGCACCGGGTTCGCGGCCGCGTTGCTGGCGCGCGCTGCGCTCGGGTAGTTGATATCGCCGATGCGCTCCACCTTGCGGCGCCAGGCATCCAGGTAAGGCGCGACGATGGACGCGCGGGTGTCCGGCGTGACCCACAGCTCATCACGCTTCGGCCCGCGCAGCTGCGCCGGACCCTGCTCGTCCTCGGGTCCGGGCTGCGCGGACGGGGGTTCATCCACCAGCAGCGGCCGATTCCTGGTCGTACCCGTGTTGCCGGTGTCGGCGAGATAGCGCACCCGGGTAGTCCAGGCCGTGGTCGTGAGCACCTGCTCGTCGGCACTACCGGCCGTGTCGCCACTGTCGGCGAGTGAGTTGCCTTCGGCAGTACCGGCGTGGGATGGCAGCGGCACAGTGGAGGAGCGGTTGTGCGGGGCTACCGCCGCGCGCGTGTTGCCCGAGCCGATCTGGGTGCGTTGGGCGAGATAAGTGGCGTTCGGGTTCCGGTCGGCTTCGGGGAGTTCGTCCGACACCAGGAGCACCTCCAGGCCCGGAGCACCGCCTTTTGCGGCCGCGGCGGCGTTGAAGGTGACGCCGATAATGATGAGACCGTGCAGGAGCGCGGCGAGGAACAGCATGGTGAGGAGGCGATCCCAGACGGGCGCCTTACCTTCACGCAGCATGAGCGCCCGGCGGGCCATGTCGCCTATTGGCGGAAATCGCCGCCGGCGATTTCCGCAGACGCCGGCGGCGTTGCCGTGGGCAAAAGGCGCGGCTTTTGCCCGCGGCTCCCGAGGCGCTTCTCCACCGCGGCGATGAGCAGGTCACCGATGTTGGTCCCGAACTGCTTGTCGAGTTCGCGAATCCCGGTAGGACTCGTGACGTTGATCTCGGTGACGAAGCCGCCGATGACATCAAGCCCCACGAACACCATACCCCTGGCGGCGAGCGCCGGCCCGATCTCGCGCGCGAGCCAGCGATCGCGGTCATTGAGCGGCCGGCCGACGCCCCTGGCGCCCGCGGCGAGATTGCCGCGGTGATCGGTAGCGGCAGGGATGCGGGCGAGGGCGTAGGGAACCGGCTCGCCGTCGATCAGGAGCACGCGTGAATCCCCCGAAACCGCGATGTCGGGAATGTAGCGCTGCGCGATGGCGAAGCGCCGCCCGTAGTCGCTTAAGGTCTCAAACACCACCCGCGCGTTCAGATCCGCCTGGCCCAGCACGAATATCGAACGCCCGCCCATGCCGTCGAGCGGCTTGACCACGATCTTGCCATGCTCGGCGAGAAACGCGCCCATCGCGTCCATGTCGCGCGTGATGAGCGTCGGGGCGCAGCACTGCGGGAACCAGGCCGTGTACACCTTCTCGTTCATGTCGCGCAGGCCCTGCGGCCGGTTGATGATCAGGACGCCGTGGTCCTCGGCACGTTCCAGCACGTAGGTGCTGTAGATGTACTCGGTGTCGAACGGCGGGTCCTTGCGCATGAGAATCGCATCGAGCGTGGCGAGGGGCGCGAGCTGTGGCTCACCCAGCGTGTACCAGCTGTGCGCGTCGCCGCGCACCGTCAGCGGCCGCAGGTACCCGAACGCCACCCCGTCGCGCAACGACAGGTCGCGCTGCTCGAGGTAGCTTAAGGCGAAGCCGCGGCCCTGCGCGGCCAGCAGCATGGCGAGTGTCGAGTCCTTCGCGTAGGTGATGGCCCCGATGGGATCCATCACCACGCCCAGTCGCTTAAGAGCGCTCATCCGGTGGATTATGCTCAGTGACCAGCGGATATGTCTTCCCCGCCGGCGGATGCCCCGCGCGACCTTCAAAAAACGTGACGCGCACGGCATAGCAGGGGGTGCACCGATATGTTAAAACCGCGCTGCGCTTGGGCCCTTGGCTTGGGGGGCCCACGAATGCGCGTGGCCTGACGGCTAGCGGGGCCGTTCTTAGCGCCTGGCTCTCTAATTGTAAGGAGATCTCTCCGCGTGACCGGCAGCAACACGAAGCTCCAGGGTCTGAAGGTACTCGTAATCGATGACAGCAAGACGATCCGCCGCACGGCGGAGACATTGCTGGCGAAAGAGGGGTGTGAGGTCTTCACCGCGATCGACGGGTTCGATGCGCTCGCCAAGATCGCCGATCACCAGCCGGACATCGTGTTCGTTGACATCATGATGCCGCGCCTTGATGGCTATCAGACCTGCTCGCTCATCAAACACAACAAGGTGTTCCGCGCCATCCCGGTGATCATGCTGTCTTCCAAGGATGGCCTGTTTGATCGCGCCCGGGGCCGCATCGTTGGATCGGAGCACTACCTCACCAAGCCATTTACCAAGGATGAGCTTCTTTCAGCGATCGAGACCCACATCGGGAGATGATGGCATGCCCCTGATCCTGATCGTCGACGACTCGCCTACCGAGCTGCACGTGATGCAGAAGGCCCTCGAGAACCACGGCTACCGCACCGCAGCGGCAGCCGACGGCGCCGAGGGCGTGCGCCTGGCGCGCGAAATGACGCCGGACCTGATTTTCATGGACATCGTCATGCCGGGGATGAACGGCTACCAGGCGACGCGCGCGCTCGCCAATGATCCGCGCACGCGCACGATCCCCATCATCATGGTTACTTCCAAGGGCCAGGAGACCGATCGCATCTGGGGACTGCGCCAGGGCGCAGTGGACTACATGGTCAAGCCCGTGTCGCCCGATCAGCTCGTCGCCAAGGCGCAGGCGACGCTGTCCGCCTGACGGCCGAAGCATGAGCGAAGTCCCGAGCGCACCCGAAGTTCATTTGAAGGCCCTGCGCGACCGGCCCTTCGAGCTGCTCGCGGAGCTCGAGCGGCGCGGCCGCGCGGTATCCGCGACGGCGGACCAGCAGGCAAGCACCGGGCGCGAATGGGTCGGCGTGGCGCTGCGCATGGCCGGGGACCTGTACCTGGTGGCGCGCGAGGAGACCCGCGAGGTGCTCGGCGTGCCGGCCAGCACGACCCGGGTGCCGGGCGCGAAGGCCTGGATTCGCGGGCTCGCCAACGTGCGCGGCCAGCTCCTGCCGATCGTCGATCTGCGCCAGTTCCTCGGCAGCGGCGTGACCCCTATTACCCGCAATACGCGCGTCGTGGTCGTGAATCACCGCGAGATCCCGGCGGGCCTGCTGGTGGATGAGGTGCTCGGCTTCCGGCGCTTCGCGGAAGGGGAGTTCACTGGGGATGCGCCACCGACGGTGGCGCGGTGCGAGCGCTACCTGGCGGGCGCCTTTCGCCGCGCGCACGAACAATGGCCGGTCTTAAGCCTGCGTTCGGTGCTCGAGAGCCCGGCGTTTGCGGAGGCCGCATCGTGAGCCCGGCGGCAGTGCAGGCGCGGCAGACCAACGGGCTGGCGCTGCTGCTGGGTCTGGCGGCGCTGCTGGTGGGCTTGAGCGGCGCGCTCTATTACTTTTTGCAGACGCGCAGCACGGTCGCAGCCGTGGCGCTTCCGGTGGATGCACTCGTGGGCCTGGCGCTGGACGCGAATGGCGCCGTGGCGGGCGACACGGCGGCGCTGGCGGGCTTCCAGCAGCACCAGAAACAACTCGAGGACGCCGCGGCACACGACCCCGGCGCCCCCTTCACCTCGGACGCGCGCTTCACCCGCCTTATGAGCAATGCCAACGCGGTGCTGCGTTCGCGCAGCGCGCTCGCCGACGCCGGCAACGCCGCGCGCGAGACCGGCACCCTGGTGCCGCGCCTCATCAATGAAGCCGGCGCACTCGCCGCCAGCCTGCCGCCGGGTTCGGCAGCCGCGACCGGCGCGCTCGAGCGTTTCGAGGCGCGCGCGCAACGCCTGCAGCTGGACGTGGCGGCGCTGACACAGGGAGCCTCCCCCAGGCAGGCCGCGCAGCGCATTGCCGAAAGCAGCGACTACCTGGGTCAGGTGATCGCCGGTCTTGCCGGCGGCAGTTCCAGTCTCGAGCTGCCGCACGTGACGGCGCCCGAAGCGGCCCGGCACCTGAAGGCACTCGACGGGATCTACACCGACCTGAGCGGCAGCCTGCGGCGCGCCGTCGCCGCCGCTCCTACCTTGCCCGCCGCGCAATCCGCCGCGCACGCCATCGCCGCGGACGCGGGTGACCTGGCCTCCGATGCGAGCGGCGCCGGACCCGCCGCACGCGGCACATTCTTAAGCTGGGTGCCGCTGCTGCTCCTGGTGCTGGGCCTGGGCCTGTTGCTGGCGGCGCTCATAAACGCATTGCGCATGCACCGCACGCTCGAGCGGCAACGACGGCTGGCGGAGGCACAACGCATGGAGAGCGATCGCAACCAGCAGGCGATCCTGCGCCTGCTGGATGAACTCTCGAGCCTCGCCGACGGCGACCTGACCGTGCAGGCGACCGTCACCGAGGACATCACCGGCGCCATCGCCGACTCCATCAACTACGCGGTGGACGCGCTGCGCGGGCTGGTTACCACCATCAACGGCTCGGCGATCCAGCTCGATTCCGCAACACGCCAGACGCAGGCGCTCTCGGGCCACCTCGCCAAGGCGAGCGGCGCGCAATCCAAGCAGATCGCCTCCGCCACCGAGTCGGCCGCGAGCATGGCGGGCTCGGTGGAAGAAGTCTCCGGCAACGCCGAGCGCGCCGCCGACGTAGCGCGCCACTCGGTGGAAGTCGCGCACAAGGGCGGCGATGCCGTGCGGCGCACCATCGACGGCATGAACACCATTCGTGAGACCATCCAGGAGACCTCCAAGCGCATCAAGCGTCTCGGCGAGAGCTCCCAGGAGATCGGCAACATCGTCGAACTCATCAACGACATCGCCGAGCAGACCAACATCCTGGCCCTGAACGCCTCGATCCAGTCCTCCATGGCCGGCGAGGCCGGGCGTGGCTTTGCCGTTGTGGCGGATGAGGTGCAGCGGCTCGCCGAACGGGCGGCGAACGCCACCAAGCAGATCGAGGTGCTGGTTCGAACCATCCAGACCGACACCAACGAGGCGGTGGTGTCGATGGAGCGCAGCACCACGGACGTGGTGGGCGGGGCGCTGCTGGCGGAAAACGCCGGTGCCGCACTGGAAGAAATCGAACAAGTGTCCAACCAGATCGCAAGCCTGGTGCAGAACATCTCCGGCAGTGCCCGCCAGCAGACAGGAGCTGCGCAGAACATTGCGCGCAACATGCAGGTGTTGAAGGACATCAGCGCCCAGACCGCGGAATCGACCAACGCCACCTCCGCGGCGATCGCCAAGCTCGCGGAGCTGTCCGCGAGCCTGCGCAAGTCCGCCGCGGGTTTCCGCCTGCCCGGCAGCCCCGCGACTGAACGCGCCACCTCCTCGAGCGGCATCGTGCGCCGGATCGAGGAGGCGCCCCTGAACACCGCCAAGGTGCGGCAGATCTCCATGCTGGGCGGCAGTTAAGCTCCCGTGCGAAAGCCACTGCATGCCTGAAGTCGCCTCCCAGACACTGGATCTCGTTGGCCGTGAGGTGAACGCGACGCTCGCGGAAGCGCGCGGCGCACTCGAGAGCTACGTCGAGCAGCCCGATAACGTGTCGCTCCTGGAGCGCTGCGAGCAGAATCTGCACCAGGTGCAGGGCGTGCTGCGCCTGCTCGAGATCTATGGCGCGGCGCTGCTGGCCGAAGAAATGGAGCACGTGGCGCGCTACCTGCTCGAAACGGCGAGCGAGCGCAAGGGCCAGGCCGAGAGCCTCGACGCCCTGATGCGCTCCATGGTGCAGCTGCCGAGCTATCTGGAGCGCGTGCTGGCCGGTGGCCGGGATCTGGCGCTGGTGCTGCTGCCGCTCCTGAACGACCTGCGGGCGGTGCGCGGCAGCGCGCTCTTATCCGAAGGCACGCTGCTGCTGCTCAACCTCAAGTCCGACAAGCAGGCCCAGCCGCTGACGGGCAGCGAGGGCGAAGCCTCGATGACCGTGGAGCAATGGTCGCGGCGCCTGCGTGCGCGCTACCAGGTCGGTCTCATCGGCTGGATTCGCGGCGAACGCAGCGAGCAGAACCTCGAGGTGCTGGCCGCTGTCGCCCGCAAGCTCGAACAGATTGCCACTCGCCAGCCGGTGTTCCAGTTGTGGTGGGTGATTGGCGCGCTGATCGAGGCGCTGCAGGAAAACGGTCTCGAGGCCGGCCAGTCGGTCAAGCGGCTGCTGGGCCTCGGCGATCGCGAGATCCGCCGTCTTTACGAGCAGGGCGAGGCGCGCTATTCGCAGCATCCGCCGGTTGAGCTGCTCAACAACCTCCTCTACTACATCGGGCGCGCGGAGTCCTCCGGCGGACGGGTGAGCGCCGTACGCGCCTCGTTCCGCCTGGCGGAACTGCTGCCAGTGGACGAGAGCATCGAGCAGGAACGCGAGAACCTGTCCGCGCCGAGCGTGAAGCTCATGCAGACAGTAGCCGCGGCGATCCGCGAGGATCTCTCCAAGGTCAAAGACGCGCTCGATATCTTCGTGCGCCGCGGCGGCGGCCAGCCCCAGGAACTTTCCCCGCAGGTTGAACTGCTGCGCAAGATCGGCGACACCCTCGGGGTGCTGGGCCTGGGCGACCTGCGCAGCAGCGTTCAGACCGAAACCGAGCGGCTGACGAAGATCGTCAACGGCACGTTGAAGCCGGACGAGTCGACTCTGGTTGATGTTGCCGCGACCCTGATAGGTGTCGAGGACAAGCTCGACGCGAGCCTGGTCGGCATGATTTTGCCGAAGGACAAGGATCTGCCGCAGCCCTCGACCGACGGGGAATTCCAGCAGGTGCAAGCGGCGGTACTGCGCGAGTGCATCGTGAATCTCGCGCGCATCAAGGAGGCGGTCATCCAGAGCGTCGGCGGCACCCTAGATGCGGCGGGCCTGGACAGCTGGCAGGACCTCATGCGCGGCATCAAGGCGGGCCTGCTGTTGCTCGGCAAGTCGCGCGCGGTCGAAGTCATGGACGGCATCACGACGCAACTGAAGCGCGTAATGCAACCCGGCGTGCACGTGCTGCCGCCGGGATTCGTGGACCGCCTCGCTGATGCGATCGTCAGCGTCGAGTACTACATGGAGACGCTGCAGGCCGGGCGCGCGGATCCCTGGTACATGCTCGATAACGCCCAAGGCTGCGTGCAGGCGCTCGAGCAGCAGCCCACGCCCGCGGTGCCGACGGTGGCGCCGGCTGCCACCACCACCGGCTCGACGCGCGTGCTGCCGCCACCGGGAGCCACGGCGGCTGCGGCCACGATGGTGCTGGCGGTGGGCGATGGAGCGGTCGCGCCGACGCTCGCACCGTCCTCCACCGCAAGACTCGCCGCGCTCGCCGAGAATGCGGATCCGGAACTGGTGAAGCTGTTCATCGAGGAGGCGCGCGAGGAACTGGTCAGGATCCAGCGCTACTTCCCCGAATGGGATCACAATCCGCTCGAACGCGAGGCGCTGATCACGGTGCGCCGTTCGTTCCATACGCTCAAGGGCAGCGGCCGCATGGTCGGGGCGCGTGAACTCGGCGAGTTCGCCTGGTCGGTTGAAAATCTCGTCAACCGCGTGCTCGACAACACCCTCACCCGCTCGCCGGCCATTCTCGAAACCCTGCGCGCCGCGGTCAGTGCCTTGCCCGAACTCGTTGAACACCTCGAGACCGGCGCCGCGCCGCGTGCAGACATCGCCGCCATCGTCTCGCGGGCGCATGCGCTGGCCGCCGGGCGAGCGGGCGGTGCCACGAGCCGCGCGCCTGAAGCGGCCGAGGAGGACAGCGCCCAACCGCCGCCTGCGGGCAGTGCCCGCCCGGCACCGTCGCCACCGGCCAGGCCTGCGCCACCGCCACCCCAATCGGCTGGCACGGGGCTTTTCCCGACGCAGGCGACCACGGTGGTTGCCGGTGCCGCGCCACTGGCCCCAGCCGCGCTGCAGATGCGCAGCGCCGCGCCTGCGGCCGCCGCGGCGCCACCGGCACTCCAGGACGACACGCTGCGCGACATCTACGCGCGCGAGACCGGCACGCACGTGGCCACCGTGCGCGCCTGGCTGACACGCGAGGCGCAGCTGCCCGAACCGCATGCGCTGCCCGAAGAGGTCTACCGCGCCTGTCACACCCTCTCCGGCAGCTCCAAAATGGCGCAGGCCCGCCACGGCATCCGGCTCGCGGAGCCGCTCGATCACTGGTTGCGGCGCGCGTTCAGCAGCGGCCTCGGCCTCGGCACCGCGGATCTGGCGCTGCTCGGGGACTGCATGAGCGCGATGCAGGCCGTGGCGTCTCACCTGGATGAGTCAACGGGCTATTTTGTCAGTCACTGGCAATTGCTCGAGCGGATCGGCCAGGCTGACAAGGCGCTCGACCAGCGCGTCACTGCGGCGGCGACGGCAACACCATCCGCCGCCCCGGACGCGCAGGCTGGCGCGGACCAGGCTGCCGATGAGTCCGCGGATTTCGATCCGGAAGTGGCGGCGATTTTCACCGATGAGGCGACCGAGCTCATCGATGCCTCCGAGCACGCGCTGAGCGACTGGCGCACGCAACCCCGGAGCGCCGACTATCGTCTCGCGCTCAAGCGCCCATTGCATACCCTCAAGGGCGGTGCCCGAATGGCCGGTATCTCGGCGATGGGCGACCTCAGCCATGAGCTGGAGAGCCTGGTACTGCAGGTCGATAACGGCACGGTGGTGGCCAACGGCGCGCTGTTCGACACCATCCAGGCGAGCCTCGATGAACTGGCGCGCATGCGCGAGCAGGTGGCCAATGGTCGCCGGGTGGCGCCGGCGCGCGCGATCATCGCCCGCATCCAGGGCCTGTCGCGGCCCGCCGCCTCAGGAACGCCCGACGCAGTCGCTCCGGCCAGCGCGCCACGCGAGGCGGTGGCAACGCCGCCGCTGACCATCGCACCGCTCCTGCCGCCGACCCCACCAGCCCCGGTGGCGGGCACCGCGGACTCCGTGATGCTGGCCCGGCTGAACGCCGAGCTGCTGCTCGCCAACAAGCCGCAAGCGCCTGCTCCAGAAGCGGTCGCGCAGCCGCAGCCCGAGTCCGCGGTGCCGGCAGCCGCGGCACCGCCGGCTGGCGTTGTGGCAGCGCAGGCGGCGATTCCTGCCAGGGGCGCCGGCGCTCCGACCATCGCGTTCGCGCGCACGCGCGGCGACGAAGCGCAGGCCGACGAGGGCTTGCTTCCGCCGCAGCCCGTGCCACCCGGGCGCGAACCGGTCGCTGCCGGCGAGCGCCAGGAAATGGCGCGCGTCGACGCGGACCTGCTCGACCAGCTGCTCAACATTTCCGGCGAGGCCAGCATCGCGCGCGCGCGCCTCGAGCAGCAGCTGGGCTCGTTCGATTTCAACCTCGGCGAGCTGTCGCGCACCGTCACACGCCTGAAGGAGCAGCTGCGCAGTCTCGAAATCGAGACCGAGGCGCAGATCCTGCACAAGCATGAGGATGAAGGCCCGCACCGCAGTGAATTCGATCCACTCGAACTCGACCGCTACTCCTCCATCCAGCAGTACTCGCGCGCGCTCGCCGAGACGGCCAACGACGTGGCGAGCATCCAGCAGCTGCTGGAGAACCTCGCCAAGGACACGCAGAACCTGCTGCAGCAGCAGGCGCGCACCATCACCGAACTGCAGAACGGTCTCATGCGCACGCGCATGGTGCCCTTCCAGCGCCATGTGCAGCGCCTGGCGCGCATCGTGCGCCAGGCGGCCTCCGACACGGGCAAGCGCGCCGAGCTCACCGTCGAGGGTGCCGCCGGGGAACTCGACCGGCAGGTGCTCGAGCGCATGCTGCCGCCGTTCGAACACATGCTGCGCAACGCGGTCGTGCACGGCATCGAGCAGCCGGATGAGCGCGTGCAGCGCGGCAAGCCCGACACCGGCCGCATCCTCCTGGAGCTGCATCGTGAGGGCGCCGAAGTCATGGTGCGGCTGACCGACGACGGCGGCGGCATGAACCTGAGGGCGATCCGCGACAAGGCCCAGACGCTCGGCCTCATCGCGCCGGGGCAGACCCTGAGCGATGAGGATGCCATGCAACTCATACTCGAGCCGGGGTTCTCCACCGCCGGTGCGATCACGCAGCAGGCGGGCCGCGGCGTCGGCATGGACGTGGTCGCCACCGAGATCAAGCGCCTGGGCGGCGCGCTGCACATGGAGACCAAGGCGGGCGAGGGCACCGTCTTCACGGTGCGCCTGCCGCTCACGCTCGCGATCAGCCACGCGCTCGTCGTACGGACCGAAGAGGAGTTTTATGCGCTGCCGCTGCCGACCGTCGAGGGCGTGCTGCGTCTGTCGAAGGCCGAAGTCAGCGCGCACCTGGGGCGCGACGCGACGCTGTTCGACTACGGCGGCCAGAAGTACCGCTTCCAGCACCTCGCGACCTTCGTGGGCCTGACGCCATCCGAGCTCACCGGCCAGGATGTGACCATTCCGGTGGTGCTGGTGCGCGCCGGCGAACACTCCACCGGCCTGGTCGCGGACGAACTGGTGGGCAGCCGCGAAATCGTCGTGAAATCGGTCGGCCCGCAGATCTCGGGGATCCGCGGCATCTCCGGCGCCACGATCCTCGGCGACGGCCGCATCGTCATCATCCTCGACATCAACGCGCTGGTGCGCGCGGAATGGCGCGCCCGCGCCAGTGCGCCGGCGGCGGCGGCGCCGAAGGAGCGCGGTGACCGGCGCACCTTCGCGATGGTGGTGGATGATTCGATCACCGTGCGGCGCGTGACGCAGCGCCTCCTGGAGCGCAACGGCATGCGGGTGATCACCGCGCGCGACGGAGTGGACGCGGTGGCGCTGCTACAGGACAACGTACCCGACGTGATCCTGCTCGACATCGAGATGCCGCGCATGGACGGCTATGAAGTCGCGGCCCACGTCCGCAACGATCCGCGCCTGAAGGACGTGCCGATCATCATGGTTACCTCGCGCGTCGGCGAGAAGCACCGTGCGCGCGCCATTGAACTGGGTGTGGATGACTACCTGGGCAAGCCCTACCAGGAGGCGCAGCTGCTCGATGCGATCGCGCCGCTGGTGGAACGGCGCCGCGCCGCAGTGCGCGCCCAGGCGTAAGGACCAGCTATGGCAGAGCGAGTCACCGAGATCTACAGCCTGTTGGTGCCACTGGTCGACGGGCGCCTCATCATCCCGCGCGCCTGCGTAGCCGAAGTGATCGGCTTTCAGACGCCGGCGGAAATGACCGGCGCGCCGCCGTGGTACATCGGCACTGTGCCGTGGAACGGCAAGGCCGTGCCACTGGTGTCCTTCGAAGGCGCCTGCGGCCAGATGATCCCGCCGGCGAGCGGCCGCACCCGGGTCGTGATCCTGCACGCGCTCGGCACGCGGGTCGAAGGCGGCAATTTCGCGCTCGTCAGCCAGGGCTTTCCGCAGCTGGTGCGGGTGAGCTCAGACGTCGTGCGGCCCGACAACTCGCGCGTGTTCGCTGAACGCATGCCGGTTATCTGCCAGATCCGCATGGTGAACGAAACGCCGCTGGTCCCGGATCTCGAGCGCCTGGAAGAGATGATCGCGGACGAGACCAGCATCAGCGCGTGATGCGCCCGCGGCGCCCCTCCTCAGCCGCTGTGCCAACGGTCCTCGCCGTCGTCCTCGTGGGCGGCTGTGTTGCCCGGGACGCGGGACGGGAAGTCAGCATCGAGAACCGCACGACGCGCGCCGAGGCTGCACTCATCGCGGCCGGGGACCCGGACTCGCTGCAGGCGGCGGCCATACTCGCCGATGACCCGGACCGTCGCTTACAGTTGATCGCGCGCGCCGCCGCGGCGGCTCCCGCTCGTCCTGACATCGCCTGGTGGCACTTGCAGCTGTGCAACCGGGTCGCGAGCTGCGACCCGCAGCCGGTTGCGGCGCAGCTGCACGCCCTGGACCCGGGCAACGGCGCCGCCTGGTCGGTGGCGCTCGAGCGCGGCGCCAAGCTCAGGGACCCGGCGGCCCTGCAAGCAGCGCTCGCGGCGATTTCCAACTCCGAGCGCTTCGGCATCTATTGGAATCAAACCATCGTTCACACCGCTGGCGCCGTGATCAGGGCGCGGGCAATGGAAGCGAAGAGCGCCTTCGCGGCGGCGATCGGCGCGGCCGCCGCGCAGAGCGTTCCGTACAAGCAGATGATGGACTTCTGTCAGGGCGGCTCGCTGGAAAAACCCGAAGTACTCGCCATCTGCCGCCGCCTGGCAGCCGTCCTGCGTCACGGCGACACCTACCTCACTGAGATGGTTGGTCTTATCGTGGCGACCCGCGCATGGCCCGAGGGTAGTGCCGAGCACCGGGCCGCGCTCAGCGCCAGGCGCGTGGCCCAGTATCGGACCCACGAGGACGATACACTCACAACCCGCAGGGTGCTCGATAACCTCTCGGCTCAAAGCCGCCTGGACATCCTGGCGGCTCACGATACCGAGCAGGAGGTCGTGCTTGCGGATCTGACCCGTGCGGGTTTGAATCCGGATCCGCCCCAGGAGCGTGGCCTGTGGCACTGGAGCCGCTAGGCGCGCAAACCGCTACGGTTACGCTTGCGTCGTATCAATTCCCCGGTGAACACCGTATTGACACGACGCGCTCTTGCGTTGATGGTGTTTATCGGACCCTGGAGCGCATCACTTGAGTACAAGCCTGGCCTGAGAGGGGACCGATGTTTCACGGAGGGATCAGCCACGCGCAGCTGATGCGCGAATCCACCGATCGCGTTGAGATCGCGCTGCACGGTAACGAACCGCGTGAGCAGACAGTTGCCAGCCGCATCCGCGATGACGTCGGTGCGTGGCAGCGTTGGGAGAGCGAGCATTCGGGGCTGATGCGGCGGGTGGCGGACAGCGGCCGCCTGCGCGACCAGCTCGCCGCGCTGAAGCAGACGGCTTTCCAGTTGATTCACCGCAAAGCGCTGTTCGAATACCTGCGTGACAACGCCGTACGTGGCACGGCTCGGATGCGGATCCTCACGCACTTCCATCCCGCGCGCGGCTATTCAAACGCGCTGGTCGCCGAGCATGGCATCTACCTCCGCTCTTTCTGCAGCCATTTCTGCGCGAACTACATCGGCGGCGACGTCGCTCAGGATCTGGAATTTCTCGAGCCGATGCGGCGCTATGAAGAACTCTACGCGCAATATTTCGCTGCCTATTGCAGCGTGTATTTCCGGGCGCAGGATGGTGAGAGCGACCCGCAAGCCGCGCTGCTGCCCTTGATCAAGCAGCAGCTGGACGAAACTCGACGAGCGTTCCTCGACCCGCGCCGGGAACGAGCGCGCTTCAACCGGGAGCTGGAGCTGCGTCGCAGGACCGGTGACACGCAGCCCCTCGACGTGCGAAGTCTGCGCGCAAAATTGGCGCGCTAGCGGATCCTGCGCCGAACGCCTAGAAATCTCCGAACTTGCGCTGCAGGAGCGTCAGGGCGGCAATCGCCGCCGTCTCGGTGCGCAATACCCGCGGACCCAGGCGTACGGGGGTAAAACCTGCCGTGCGGGCGAGGTCCTGTTCCGAGTCGGTGAGGCCGCCTTCCGGCCCGATGAGCACCGTGACGTGGGTGACGGGCGGCGGAACATCATCGAGTCGCAGTGCGGCTCCCGGGGAAAGCAGCACGCGCGTGCCGGTGACCGCACTCCTTGCCTGAGCGGTGAGCTCACGCAAGGTCAGTGGCGCTGCCACCGCCGGCACGCGGTTGCGGCCGCTCTGCTCGCAGGCCGCGATCGCGATAGCACGCCAGTGAGCGACCTTGCGCGCGGCCTGCTGTGGATTCAGCCGCACGACGCTGCGTTCCGTCAGCACCGGCACGAGTGCTGACACGCCCAGCTCGGTCGCCTTCTGCACCACCAGGTCCATGCGTTCAGCGCGTGATACGCCCTGCGCCAGAGTAAGGCTCAGCGGCGACTCGCGCTCCACAGCACACGACTCACCGATCGCCACCGTTACGCCGCCGGCCTGGGATTTTTCGATGTTGCCCGCGTATTCGCCGCCCCGGCCATTAAAAAGAGTCAGCGCATCTCCGGGCCGCAGACGCAGCACGCGGGTGACGTGGCTCGCGGCGCTGCCCTCGAGTGCCACGCGCGCACCGGGCGCGAGCGCGGCGTCCACGTACACGCGCCTCAGGCGCACGTCGCCCGCTCTATACCTTCGCGTGCGACCCCGACCATCAGGTCGATTTCCGCCGGCGTGATGACATACGGCGGCATGAAATACACGACGTTGCCAACCGGGCGCAGCAGCACGCCGCGCGTCAGCGCGTGCCGATAAATTGCGAGCCCGCGGCGCTCAGCCCACGGGTAGGGCGCTCGCGTCGCCTTGTCGGGCGTGAGTTCGATGGCGACGATCATGCCGCGCTGGCGCACTTCCGCCACGTGCGGGTGATCCTCCAGTTCCCGGGCGCGCGCCCCCATGTGCGCCGCCAACGTGCGATTGCGCTCGAGCGTGCGATCCTCGCGAAAGATCGCCAGGCTCGCCAGCGCCGCGGCGCACCCCAGCGGGTTGCCGGTGAAACTGTGTGAGTGCAGGAATGCGCGCAGCTTGGTGTACTCATCGTAGAACGCAGCGTATATCGCCGGCGTCGTCATGACCGTCGAGAGCGGCAGATAACCGCCGGTAAGTCCCTTGGACAGGCACAGAAAATCAGGCCGTATGCCCGCCTGCTCACAGGCGAACAGGGTGCCGGTGCGTCCGAACCCGACGGCGATTTCATCGGCGATCAGGTGCACCTGGTGGCGGTCGCAGGCGGCGCGCAGCAACGTCAGGTACAGCGGGTCATACATGCGCATGCCGCCCGCGCATTGCACCAGCGGCTCCACGATCACGGCGCAGGCTTCGTGCGCGTGCGCCGCAAGCGCCGCCTCCATGGCGGCGAATTTGCGGCGCGAGTGATCCGCCCAGCTTTCGCCGCTTTCGCGCTCGAAGCAATCCGGCGACGGCACGCTGATGACGTCCATCAGCAGTGGCTGGTAGATCTGCTTGTAAAGCTCGACGTTGCCGACCGCGAGCGCGCCGAGTGTTTCGCCGTGATAGCTATTGGTGAGCGTGATGAAGCGGCGCTTGTGCGTGCGGCCGCAGTTGCGCCAATAGTGGAAGCTCATCTTCACGGCGACCTCGACCGCGGATGAGCCGTTGTCGGCGTAGAAGCAGCGTGTCAGACCCGGCGGGGCAAGCTCCGTGAGCGCTTCCGAGAGCGCGATGACCGGCTCGTGCGTGAAACCGGCGAGGATGACCTGTTCGAGTGCCTCGAGCTGCCTGGCGATCGCGGCGTTGATCCGCGGGTTGGTGTGGCCGAAGAGGTTCACCCACCAGGAGCTGATGGCGTCGAGGTAACGCTTGCCGTCATAATCTTCGAGCCATACCCCGCTGCCGCGCCGGATGGGGATCATCGGCAACTGTTCGTGATCCTTCATCTGCGTGCACGGATGCCAGACGTGCGCGAGATCGCGCGCGGCGTAGGCGCTGTTGGGGGAGCTCATGACGCGATTGTGGCACAAGCTCCGTCAGCGTCGCCGTTCACAGACGAGTTGCAGTCGGTTCTGCGGGCGTGAAAGCTTGGGGTCCGCAGGGGATCTACCATGTTGTGCAGTTGCGCGAGTCGTGCCGGGACGCTGTCGCTGTTGCTCGCCGCGCTGCTGGCGGCGTGCGGTGGGGCGGGCACCGTGGCCACCGCACCGCCGCGCGGCGGTGGCGGCGGCAATCATGTGCCGACCCAGCGCACCGACGTCGCCACCTACAAGAATGACGCGGCCAGAACCGGTCAAAACCTGACGGAATCCATTCTCACTCTGGCGAACGTGAACGCGGCGGCCTTCGGGCTGCTGCGCTTCCTGCCCGCCGACGGCAAGGTGGACGCCGAGCCGCTGTATCTTGCGGGGCTCAGCGTGCAAGGCGCAGTGCACAACGTGGTGTTCGTGGCCACGGAGAACGACTCGATCTACGCCTTTGACGCGGACAGCGGTGCACTACTGTGGCACGTGTCGCTGCTACGCTCCGGGGAAACTGTCAACGACCTGCCGTCATACGGTTGCACCCAGGTGGCACCCACTATCGGCATCACGGCGACACCGGTGATCGATCGTTCCGCCGGTGCGGACGGCATCCTTTACGTCGTCGCCATGTCTGTGAACGCTGCCTCCTCGACCTATCACCAGCGGCTGCACGCCCTGGACCTGAGCAGCGGGGCGGAGCTGCTCAACGGCCCGGTAGATATTTCTGCGACCTATCCCGTGCGCGGCGGCACGACCACCTTTGAGCCGGCGCAGTATGTGGAGCGCGCCGCGCTGCTGCTGTCACGCGGGGTGATCTACACGAGCTGGACATCGCATTGCGATGCGGCGCCGTACACCGGCTGGGTGATCGCCTACAGCCAGAGCACGCTCGCCCGCACCGCGGTATTCAACGCTGCGCCCAACAGCGGCGGAACAGGTCCGGCAATCTGGATGAGCGGCGGGGGACCGGCCGCCGATGCCAGCGGCAACGTGTATCTGCTGACTGCCAACGGTGCATTCGAGACGGCGCTCGACGCCAATGGTTTCCCGGACCAGGGAGACTACGGGAACAGCTTTCTCAAGCTCTCGACCGCTGGCGGTACTATTACCGTGGCCGACTACTTCACCATGTACAACGAGGTGAGCGAGTCCGGCAATGACGAGGATCTGGGTTCGGGCGGCATCCTGCTGCTGCCGGATATGACCGACTCCGGGGGTACCGTGCGCCACCTGGCGGTCGGCGCAGGCAAGGATGGCAACCTGTACGTCGTTAACCGCGACTCGCTCGGCAAGTTCAGCGCCAGCGGCAACAACATCTGGCAGCAATTGTCGGGCGTGCTCGGGGGCGGCATCTATTCCACGCCCGCTTATTTCAACGGCGCCGTGTATTACGGACCAACTGCCGCAGCCCTGCTCGCCTTCTCCGCCAGGAACGCGCGACTCGGAAGCACCCCGTCCTCGGCCTCGACCAATATCTTCAGTTATCCGGGCACGTCGCCGGCACTGACCGCGAACGGCAGCAGCAACGGGATCGTCTGGGCACTCGAGAACTCCAACCCGGCCGTGCTGCATGCCTACGATGCCAGCAATCTCGGCCACGAGCTGTATAACAGCTCCCAGGCCGCGGGCGGGCGCGATCAATTCGGCGCCGGCAACAAGTTCATCACGCCGATGATCGCCGACGGCAAGGTGTTCGTCGGCACGCAGAGCGGGGTTGCCGAGTTCGGCCTGTTGAATTGACGCCACTGCCAGCGCGCCGAGTCGGGCGCTGTGACCCCGCGGCGGGCCGTGAACTTGACTCCTGGCGGTCCGCGCGCTTGGATGACCTTCTGTGCACACCGCTCCGCCGACCATCGATCTCGCCACCGGACTGCTGACCGGGGTGCCACAGGTGCTGTCACCGCATTTTGACGCCCGGCCGACGGGCGCCGTGCCCGAGCTGCTCGTGGTGCACGGCATCAGCCTGCCACCGGGTGAGTTCGAGGGCCCCTGGATCGATCGGCTCTTCACCGGCACACTGCCGGCCGACGCCCATCCCTCGTTTCGCGAGCGGGCGGGCTTACGCGTCTCCGCGCACGCACTCATCCGCCGCGACGGCCGCATCACCCAGTACGTGCCGTTCGGAATGCGCGCTTGGCACGCGGGCAAATCGCAATACCGCGGTCGCTCAGGCTGCAATGATTTTGCAATCGGCGTGGAACTGGAAGGTACGGACGACACGCCTTATACCGACGCCCAATACACGCAGCTTGCGGCGCTGGCGACGGCGCTGCTCGCGGCCTATGGCTCTCTTAACGAAGAGCACATCGTGGGCCACAGCGACGTGGCTCCCGGGCGCAAGACCGATCCGGGCCCCTCGTTTGACTGGCCGCGCTTCCGGGCGCTGCTGCGCGCGCAGCTCGCCGCGCGTTAGATCACGTCAGGCTGGCTTGGTGCGCTCGTGTCGCCACAGCACTTCCGTGCCGCGCTCGTGCCGCGCGAGCACGCGGGCGAGCACGAACAGCAAGTCCGACAGCCGATTCAGGTACTGCGTCACTGCCGGGCTGACTGGTTCAGCACGGGCGAGGGTGCAAACGCGCCGCTCGGCGCGCCGTGCGATGGTGCGGGCCAGGTGGCAGGCCGCTGCTGCCGGCCCGCCGCCCGGAAGAATGAATTCCTTCAGCGGTGGTAGCGTGTCGTTAAAGCCATCGAGCAGGCGCTCCAGGTGCATCACCTGTTCCGGCGTGATGGCGCGATGGCCCGGAATGCACAGCTCGCCGCCCATATCGAACAGCTCGTGCTGTATTTCCGTGAGCCCGCTGGTAACTGCGGCCGGGAGGTTGGCTACGGCGAGCAGCACTCCGATGGCGCTGTTGAGTTCGTCAACGGTGCCGTAAGCCTCGACGCGCGGGTGATCCTTCGGTACCCGCGTGCCATCGCCCAGGCCCGTGGTCCCGTCATCGCCCGTGCGGGTGTAGATCTTGCTCAGGCGGTTTCCCATGGTCGTTATATCCTAAGCCAATATGGCATCCAGGGAACTGCACGCAGCGCTCGAGGCGGCCCAGGCGGCGGCGGAACTGATCCGCGGCTACTATCAGAAGCGCTTCGCGGTGCGAATCAAGGCGGACGCTTCCCCGGTGACCGAGGCGGACGTGCGCGCGGAAGGACTCATCCGCGACACGCTCAACCGGTACTTTCCGGGTTACGGTTTCTATGGCGAGGAAACCGGCCAGCACGCCATGGGTGCCGAGAACGTCTGGCTGGTGGATCCGATCGACGGCACCAAGTCGTTTGTGCGCGAGACGCCGTTTTTCTCAACGCAGATCGCGCTCTTGCGCGCGGGGCGCCTGGTGCTCGGGGTCTCGAGCGCCCCGGTGTATGGCGAACTCGCCTGGGCCGAGGAGGGCGGCGGCGCTTGGCTCAACGAGCGCGCGATCCGCGTGAGCGCGGTTACGGCGCTCGCTGACGCGGTGGTCTCGAGCGGTAATCTCAAGTCCCTGACGGTCGGTCCCAGGTGGAGCCGCTACGGAGAGCTCATCCGTCGCGTGAACCGCATCCGCGGCTACGGCGACTTCGCGCACTACCATCTGCTCGCGCGCGGTGCGCTCGATGTCGTCATCGAGTCCGACGTCAACATTCTCGACATCGCCGCGCTCAGCGTCATCGTGCGGGAAGCCGGGGGGACGTTCACCGATCTCGACGGCGGCTCGGTCGGCCTCGAGACTACGAGCGTGCTCGCCACCAACGGCGCGCTGCACTCAAGGGTGCTGGACGCGCTTTAGGCGCGCGGACCGCAGCCTCGCGCGCAGGCGCGAATAATGGGTCAAACGGGTGACGAATGGCGTCCGTAGCGCGCACTCGCTCGGCGCAAGTCTGACGCAAAATGTCTACATGCCGGGCCGGCGTGTATACAGTTTGCGTTACAACCGCGCCGCAGCACATGCTGCGCAGCGCCTCCGGGCCGCTGGCATCGTGAACTTTTTCCGCCCGCAGCAACTCGCCCGCGCCGGACTCACTCGCGATCAGCTTCCACCCCTGATCCGCCGTCGGGTCGTTGAGCGGGTTTCACGTGGTCTCTACCACCTGGTTGGCGCAACGCCCCACCCGTACGACTCACCCGCGATGGCCTGCGCCCGCGTGCCCGACAGCATTGTCTGCGTGTTGTCGGCGCTGCACGTGCACGGCATCGCCCCCGCGGCACCACCGCAGGTCTGGCTTGGCATACCACACAACGCCCGTCGCCCGCGGCTGCGGGAACTGAACATCCACATCATTCGCTTCAGTGGCGCGGCCTGGAGTTACGGCGTGGACCTTACCGAAATCGTTGGCGTACCGGTACGCATCACGAGTCCCGCCCGCACGATCGCTGACTGCTGTCGGTTAGCGCCCCTGCTGGGCGCACAGGTTGTGGTTGTGGCGTTTCGCGAAGCGCTTGCACGGCAGATCGTGAGTTACCCGGATCTCGTGCGAGCCCAGCAGGCACTGCCCTCGCGCCGGCTGCGCGCGCTGCTGGAGACGCTTTAGGCACTGACGAATACGCGCCGGCCGTCCTTAGAAAACTCCATCATGGGAGCGACGTACAGCTCGCTCAAGCTCGCCGCGGTGAGCGTCGTGCTGGTCGGACCTGCGGTCCAGCGCCCATCACCGTGCAGCAGCAGGACCTGATCGGCAAAGCGCGCGGCCAGAGTCGGATCATGCAGTGTTGTGATCACGGTGCGGCCGGAGTCGGCGAGGGTTCGGAAGAGCCTCAGCACCGCGATCTGGTGATGCGGATCGAGATGATTGGTCGGCTCATCGAGCAGGAAGATACCGGGTTGCTGCGCGATGAGCGCGGCTACCGCCGCCCGGCGCTGCTCACCGCCGGAGAGGGTGTCGGTGCGGCGGCTCGCGAAGTCGCTCATGTCCACCGCCGCGAGCGCGGCGCGCGCGATGGCCTCGTCCGCGGCGGTTTCCCATTGCCACAACGCCAGGTGCGGGTGCCGGCCGATCAACACCGTCTCCATGGCGGTCGTGACAAACGCGTCCTCCAGGTCCTGCGGCAGGAGTCCGAGGCGCAGCGCTATCGCGCGGCGCTTCAGCGCGCTGAGCGGCGCGCCGTCGAGCGACACGCCGCCGCCGGCGCTCGGACGCAGGCCGGCGAGGGTATGTAGGGTGAGGGTCTTTCCCGAGCCGTTGCGTCCGAGAATGGCGAGCACTTCGCCCGGGACAAACCGCATGGAGAGCTCGCGCACGAGCTCGCGTGCACCGGCGCGCACACTCAAGTTTACGGCGGCAAGACCTGCCGCACGCCCAAGGCTCGCACTGGCCAGCGGCGCCGCGCTGTTGCCGTGCGCCTGATTCATGGCCGCGTCCAGTGGATCTCCCGCGCGGTGGCGGGGCCGACGACGACATTGCGCAGGCTCGCCGGCATCTCGGCCTCCTGCGCTGACAGCGCGCGGCGGCCCGCCATGATTTCCGCATTCTCCTGCGGGTAGAGCGGCGAGCGCTCCGGGTCGGCGAAGCCCGCAGGGTAGAGCGGCAGTTCCGTCGCCAGGTCGTACTTGTCGGTCGCACCCACGGTGTGCATCAGCTCGTGGGCGATGACGATGTTGTTGCTGCCGGCCATGGTGCCTGCGGCAAATGCGTGCACGATGCCGGCGAGGCCCTTCTGCAGGCCATGCGAGTCGGGCACGTGCGTGAGCTTCGCAGGGTCATGGTAGAGAACGAACATCCGGATCCGCGGTGGAGCGCGCCCTGGCACCCGGCTCGCCCGGGCGGCGAACCAGCGCAGTTTCAGACTCCACCATGCGACGCCCAGGGGACCCGCGCCCGGTTCGAGCGCCGGCGGCAGCCGCGAACCTTCGGGGTAGAGTTCGACGTGCACCGGCTCATCCACTTTCACCCCGTAGCGGTGGGCTTCGCGCGTGAAGAAATCCTCGATGCCCGCAAAGTCCTTCACCGACAGCCCTTCAATGTAGCGCTGTGCCTGCGGCGAACCTTCAGCATTCAGCGGGAAAATGCCGACCCACAGAGTGTCCTGCCAGCTCTGGGTTGCCACGCGATCGAGCCACGCCTGCGTCGCCACGGCCGCGAGCACCAGCAACAGGACCCCGATGCGAATGGCTTTCCACACGAGATCTGCGCGCCGCCGTCTCTAAGGCTGCAGACGCGTGACCGACCAGGCGCCCGGCTCGAACGTTTCCCCACGGGCAGCCAGCGTCCGGGTCCAGCGGGCGCGATCGTGAATGCGCGCCGCACCTTCCGACCACAGCTCAACCGCGTCCGCCCACAGTCGGTAGCCGCCCCAGTGCGCCGGGCGGGGAATGTTGACCTCAAGGTTCGCATCCACACCCTCGGTTCCCGGAATCGGAACGCCGAGGCGGCGAGCCTCCTCGGCAACCGCAGCTTCGAGGACCGCCCGCGAGGCGACCGGTTCGCTTTGGGCACTTGCCCGGGCACCGAGGCGCTTATCCCACGATCGCGACGCGAAGTACGCATCGCTGTCTCTCGCGGGGACAAAGCTGATGAGGCCTTCGATGCGCACCTGGCGATGCAGTGCGTCCCAGTGCATGACCGCCGCCGCGCGCGGGTTGCTTTGCAGTTGCCGGCCCTTGCTGGAGAGGTAGTTGGTGTAGAACACAAGGTAGCCTGGGTCCGGCACGATGTCCTTGCACAACACCACGCGCGCCGACGGCTTGCCGTCGGGCGTGCTCGTCGCCAGCACCATGGAGTTGGCGTTCGGTTGCCGGTGTGCCGCCAAGGCGTCCGCAAGCCAGTGGCTGACCACCGCCAGAGGCTCGGCGGGGAGCGGGTCAGGCAGCAGCTCAGTGTGGTCGGCCATCCCGCCAATGTTAGTGGGTTTTGGGCCGGCGCGACGACTGCGCTTGCGCCCCCCTGCGCTCCCCGATAGAAAGGTAGGAAGCTTCAGGAGACTCTTTCCCATGAACCAGGGCATCGTAACGCTGGATGACCTGCGCCAGCGAGTGACCGAACTTGACCGGGCCTTGATTGCCCTGGTGGCGGAGCGTAAGGCGGTGAGCGAGGAGGTCGCGCGCGTGAAACGCGCCACCGGCAAACCGACACGCGACTACGAGCGCGAGCGCGACGTGATTATGGCCGTGCGCGCAGTGGCTGACGAACGCGGCGTGTCCCCAGCGCTCGCCGAGCAACTCCTGCGTCTTCTCATCCGCTCATCCCTCACCACCCAGGAGCAGGCGAGCGTGGTGGCGCGCGGCGCCGGCAGCGGGCGGCGGGCGCTGGTCATCGGCGGTGCCGGCAAGATGGGCGGCTGGTTCGTGAGTTTCCTCGCCTCGCAGGGCTTTGCCGTCGAGGTCGCGGATCCGGCGCCCGCGGCCCAGGGCGTGCAGCACGTCGCCGACTGGCGCAGCACGGATCTGAAGCACGACTACATCGTGCTGGCGACGCCGCTCGCGATCACCGACGCCATCTTGAGAGAGCTCGCGCTGCGGCGTCCCGCGGGCGTCATTTTTGATGTCGGGTCGCTCAAGTCGCCGCTGCGCGCCGGCCTCATGGCGCTTAAGTCCCACGGTTGCAAGGTGACGTCGGTTCACCCGATGTTTGGTCCGGATACGGAGCTGCTCTCCGGCCGGCACGTCGTGTTCGTGGACCTGGGCAATGATGCGGCGCTGACGAGCGTGCGGGAACTGTTTGCGTCCACAATGGCCGAGCAGGTCGTCATGAGTCTCGACGATCATGACCGCCTCATCGCCTACGTACTCGGCCTCTCGCATGCGCTCAATATCGCCTTCTTCACGGCGCTCGCCGAAAGCGGCGAGGCCGCGCCGAAACTGGCGCGCATGTCGAGCACGACGTTCGATGCGCAGCTGGACGTCGCCAGCCGCGTCGCCCAGGAAAGTCCCGAGCTGTATTATGAAATACAGAGCCTGAACGACTACGGCGCAGAGTCGCTCGAGGCTCTTTCCAAGGCCGTGGAACGCATTCGCACCGCAGTGTTGTCGCGCGACGACAAGGCCTTCATTGCTTTGATGGGCCGCGGGCGCGATTATCTGGCGGACCGACGCTCGGTTACCGAGCGCCGCGCCTGAAGGACCAGGGGAGTCGCCTGCCATGACCCGATCGCATCTGGGGTCGCTGCCCAGTGACGCGCCCGCCGACGACCTGCGCGCGCTGCTGGACGAAAACCACGCGCTGCAGAGCCGGCTGACGGCGCTCACCGACGAAGTCGGCCGCAATGATTCGCTGCTGCGCAAGACGCAGGAGCGGGAGCTCGAGCTATTGCGCGCGGCGACGCTGGCGCAACTGTTCGAGCGCCTGATCGACGGCCTGCGGGGCTCCTACCAGCTCGATGGCGTGGCGCTGCTGCTGCACGATCCGCAGCACGAAATCCGTCACCTGCTCTCCGGCGATGGCCAGGTGCTCGAGCCTATGCCCGGCGTGTGTTTCGTCGATGCCCTCGTGACGGTCGCACCGCAGCTCGCCAACCTCGAGCGCCCCTGGCTCGGCCCTTACCGCAAGGCCGACCACGAGTTGCTGCTGCCGGGAGTCGCGCGACCGGGGAGCATCGCTCTCATCCCGCTGCGCCGTAGCGAGCAGCTCGAAGGAGTGCTGGTGTTCGTGAGCGCCGATCCGCAGCGCTTTTCCCCGGAGCTGGCGAGTGACTTTCTCGCGCACTTAGGTCTGGTGGCCGCGATCTGCATGGAGAACGCGGTCAATCGGGCGCGTCTCCTGCGCAGTGGCCTCACCGACTTTCTCACCGGCTTCCACAACCGCCGCTACCTGCATGCGCGCCTGCGCGAGGAGATGGCACGCGCGCAGCGCGCCCACCAATCGATCGTGTGTCTCATGATCGATGTCGATCATTTCAAGCGCATCAACGACCAGTTTGGCCACCTGGCAGGCGACGCGGTGCTGCGTGAAGTGGCGCACCGTATCGACGCGGAGATGCGCATCAGCGACACCGGCGCGCGCTTCGGCGGCGATGAGTTCGCCCTGGTGCTGTCGCAGGCGACGCTGGCCGAAGGGGAAAAGGTCGCGGCGCGTGTCCTGCACGCCGTGCGCCACCTGCCCATCGCCATCAATAAGACCACGACCGAGACGGTGACCTTGTCGATCGGCGTGGGCCTTGCCACCCCGGGTCCCGGCCTGCGCGACTACAAGGTGTTGGCTGAGCGGCTGATCGCCGAAGCCGACGCCGCGCTCTATCGCGCCAAGAGCGCCGGGCGTAACCGGATCGCGACCTCGCCGAACGTGGTCGGTTAGCGCGCCCGCCCGCGCAGCAACACCATGAAGAGCGGCGCACCCACCAGCGCCATGATCGCCCCCACCGGCAACTGGCGTGGAGCGGCGATGGTGCGCGCCACCAGGTCCGCAATCGCGAGCAGCATGCCGCCCGCGAGCGCCGCGGCCGGCGCCACGATGCGGTGATCACTGGTGCGAAACGCCAGCCGCACGGCGTGCGGTGTGATGAGCCCCACGAAGCCGACCGTGCCGGCGCTGACCACCGCGATGGCGGTAAGGGCTGCGCAGGCTACGAACAACAGCGTGCGCCAGCCCTCGATCGCAAGTCCCACGGCGCGGGCACGCAGCTCGCCCGCGGCGAGCACATTCAGCGGCCGGGCCACGAGGATCGCGAGTATTACGGCCAGCAGCGCGGTGCTGGCGCTGAGCCACGGATTCACGGCCCACTCCAGATCCCCGGCCAGCCAGAACACCATGCCGCGAACGCGCGAAGTATCCGCGGTGGCGAGCAGTACGCTCACCAGCGCCCCACAGGCGCTCGCCAGCACGATGCCCGTCAACAACAGCCGCGGCGTGCCGCCGCCGCGTGCCAGCAGGTACACCGCGGCGACGGCGCACAAGGCACCGGCGATCGCGGCCGACTGCACCAGCACCGCGGCGAGACCTGCGATCATGGCGAGCAGCGCCCCGACCGCCGCCCCGCCGGAGACCCCGAGCACGTACGGGTCGGCCAGTGGATTGCGGAACAGCGCCTGCAGCAGCACGCCGGCGAGCGCCAGCAGTCCCCCGACGCCGAAGGCCGCCAGCACGCGCGGCAGGCGCACCGCGACCAGCACATTGCGCGTGGCCTCATCGCCTGAGCCCGCCAGCGCCGCGAGCGCCTTGTGCACAGCAATGCCGGAACTGCCGATGAGCAGTGCCGCGACAAACACCAGGACCGCAAGCACGGCGAGGCCGGCGAGGCTCAGGAGCGGACTGCGTGAGGCGAGGGTCGGGGCGAGCATGTCGTTAGCGTCATCGAATTGCGCACAAAAGGCCATCCCCGCGGCGGGGGCGCCTTGTGGCAGACTCCAAAAATGCGCATGAGTGACGACATCGACGCAGATGGCTTTCGCACCAACGTGGGCATCGTGCTGCTGCAGCGCGAGGAGGTTTTTCTCGGCCGGCGCACTGGCGCACGCGGCTGGCAGTTTCCGCAGGGCGGGGTACGGGTCGGGGAGAGCCTCGAGGCGGCCCTGTTCCGCGAACTCGACGAGGAGATCGGCCTGGCCGCGGACGCGGTGGAGCTCATCGGGCGGACCTCGCAGTGGCTGCGCTACCGGCTGCCAAAGCGGTATGTGCGTCGCAACCAGCAGCCGCTGTGCATCGGCCAGAAGCAGCGCTGGTTCCTGCTGCGCCTCACGCGCGCCGATGCGCAGTTCGACTTCACCCGTACGGCCGAACCCGAATTCGACGCGGGGCGCTGGGCGCCCTTCTGGGAACCGGTGAAGGAAGTCATCTACTTCAAACGAGCCGTTTATGCGCGCGCGCTCGCCGAGCTGGCACCGCTCGCCTTCCCGCAGGGGCAACCCGCGCTGCCCGAGTGGTGGGCCGAAATCACGGCCCACGGCGCTGGCCGGGCTATGCCGGCCTCCGCCTGACCAAAGTGCGCTTCGGCTCCATCACGTCCATATTCTCACGCAGCGCCACGCCGCCGCTGGTGGTGTGGCAGCGCGCCCCGGCGCTGCGCATCGCCCTCTTCAGCCTGGGTGCGCTGATTGGTCTGTTGGCGTTCTACATCGTCTACGAGCTCGGCCGTTACAACGCCGGCTACGATCGCCAGGCAGCGGCGGAGCAGCGCACGGAGCTGGCGGTGCAGATCGAACATCTGGAGAAATCCAACCGTGAGATGCGCACCAAGCTTGCGGAAGCAGACACCATCCGCGTCGGCCGTGCGCGCGAGCAGGCGCAGGTTGCCCGCGACATCGGCGACCTGCAGGCACAGGTCGGCCGGCAGTCCCAGGAGCTCGCCTTCTACCGTGGCGTCGTAGCGCAGGCCGCCACCGCGCTCGGCGTGAAGATCGAGCAGCTGCGCGTTTCCGCCGGGGCGCGGCCGAACGAGTACACCGTGCACATGGCGCTCGTGCGCTCGGGCCGCGCCGAGTCCGAAGCCTCCGGCACCGTGCAAATGAGCCTTGATGGCACGCTTGCCGGCGCCGCCCGCACGCTGGACCTCGCGGCGCTCACCGGCGGCAGACAACGCGAACTGCGCTTTGGGTTCCGCTACTTCCAGGATTTCGCTCAGGATGTGACCTTGCCGGCAGGCTTCAAGCCTGATCATCTGGCGGTTGAAGTGCAATCGAGCCGCAAGGACGTGGCGCCTCTCTCGCAGACCTTCCTGTGGACGGTTGAAAACCCGCCCTAAGAACTACTAACCGAAAGTCAATAGCAGTATGTTCACCCGCGATCCCAGACAGCCCCGTATCGACACGCTGATCGGCAAGACCGCGCGCGTGCATGGTGATGTTGAGTACCAGGGTGGGCTGCACTTGGACGGACACATCACCGGCGACGTCCGCTCGGACGATTCCGCCGACGCCAGCCTCTCGATAAGCGAATCTGGCTCCGTTGAAGGCACGGTGCAGGCGTCGAACGTGATCCTCGACGGCCGCGTGAAGGGCGATATCCGCGCCCGGGAGCGCGTGGTGCTGGGAGCGACCGCGCGGGTGGAAGGCGACGTTTACTACGGCGTCATTGAAATGACGGTCGGCGCCCAGATCATGGGAAGGCTGGTGCAGATCACGCCGCAGCCGGGCTCCGGACGGCCCGGAGGTGCTCCGGGCCCTGAAAGCGGCAGTGGATCACGGTGAAGGACCCGCCGCTTTGACCCGACAGCGGCCGGCTTCTAGACTCTGTACAGTGGCGCTATGAGCACGACCGATACCATGCAGGATGCACCTGCCCTCACATTCACCGACGCGGCGGCCCGCAAAGTCGGGGATCTCATCCGTGGCGAGGGGAATCCCAAGCTGATGCTGCGGGTATTCGTGCAGGGCGGCGGTTGCTCGGGGCTGCAGTACGGCTTCGAGTTCGACGAGCAGATGCAGGATGGCGACGCCTGCGTCGAGAACCAGGGCGTGAAGCTCATCGTCGACCCCATGAGTGTGCAGTACTTAGGCGGCGCCGAGATCGACTACCGCGAGGGTCTGGAAGGCGCGCAATTCGTGATCCGCAACCCGAACGCAACCACGACCTGTGGCTGCGGCTCTTCCTTCGCAGCAGCCTGAAGCGACCCCAAGCGTGCCGCCGGCGCCAGGTCGATCCAGAAAACGCCGCTCCGCTCCCCGCTCCGCCCCGCGCACCAACCACCGTGCGGTGCCGGACGTTCTCGCCGCCGTCGACTTAGGCTCCAACAGCTTCCACATGGTGGTCGCGCGTTACTCGCACGGCCAGCTGGTCATCATCGATCGTCTGCGTGAGATGGTGCGGCTTGCGGCCGGGGTGGCCGAAAACGGCCGCATCGACAAGGACGTCGCGGCACGCGCCCTGGCGTGCCTCGAGCGCTTCGGCCAGCGCCTGCGCGACATGCGCGCCCGCAGTGTGCGCGTCGTCGGCACCAATGCGCTGCGCGTCGCGCACCGCAAGCAGGCCTTCCTCGAACGCGCCCGCGCCGCTCTCGGACACCCGATTGAAATCATCTCCGGCATGGAAGAGGCGCGTCTCATTTACCTCGGGGTCGCTCATACCATGCCGGGTGAGCCGGGCCGGCGTCTGGTGGTCGACATCGGCGGCGGCAGCACCGAACTCGTCATCGGCGAAGGCCTGGCGCCGCTCGAGCTCGAGAGTCTGCAGATGGGTTGCGTGTCCTTGAGCGAGCGCTTCTTCCGCGACGGCAAGATCTCGGCGCGGCGTTTCGAGCGCGCGCGGCTCGCCGCGCGGCTGGAACTCGAGCCGGTGCAGGCTGCCTTCCGCCGGCGCGGCTGGGAGCGCTCCGCCGGCAGTTCCGGCACCGTGCGCGCGATCGGCGAGGTCATCAATGCGCTTGATCCGCAGGCGCACTCCATCACCCCGGCCGGCATCAATCGCGCGATCGAGTACTGCGTGGACGCCGGCCATGTCCGCGAGCTGGCGCTGGAACCCATCACCGAGGATCGCCGGCCGGTATTTCCCGGCGGACTGGCGATCCTCGCGGAAGTGTTCAGCGTGCTGGGCGTGAAAGACATGCGGATCGCCGATGGTGCGATGCGCGAGGGGCTCCTGTACGACATGCTCGGCCGCTTCCGGCACGAGGATGCGCGCGACCGCACGGTGCGCGCCATGCAGCAGCGCTACCACGTCGATGGCGGCCAGGCCGAGCGCGTCGAGGCGACGGTGCTGAAATTCCTGTGGCAGACGCGCGAGGTCTGGCGTCTCGAAGAGCCGCTGGCGGAGAAAGCGCTGAAGTGGGCCTCGAGGCTGCACGAGATCGGCCTCGACGTATCGCACAGCGGCTATCACCGCCACGGCGCCTACCTGCTGGAAAACGCCGACATGTCGGGCTTCCCGCGCGAGGAGCAGCGCCTGCTCGCACGCCTGGTCGGCGCGCATCGCAGAAAGCTCACGCTCGAGGGCGTCGAGGAGCTGGTGCCGCCCTGGGATCGCAGCGCCGTACACCTGATCGTGCTGTTGCGCCTGGCGGTGCTGTTGCATCGCGGACGCAGCTCCACCGCGCTGCCACCGATCGAGCTTAACGCCACGCCGCGCTCGCTCGAAGTGCGCTTCCCTGCCCGTTGGTTGAAAGAGCACCCGATGACTTCGGCGGATCTGCAGCAGGAAGTGGATTACCTGCGCGCCAGCGGTTTTCGATTGCGGGTGTTGAGTCGGGGCAGAAGGTGAACGCAGGCACGAACGGCAGCCGCCTCAGCCCGACGCCACCGCACTGCCGGCCGCATATACGGCCAGCAGCTCGGACTGCGCGTTGAAGGCCTTGTCCTTGCCGGGACTCAGGCGCTGGTAGCGGCCGTCGGGCAGTAACTCCCAGGCCTGGCAGTTGTCCTTCAGACACGCATCGAGATCGCGCAGGATGCGCTCCACGAGCTCGGGGGCGCGGATCGGAAAGGCCACTTCCACGCGGCGAAAAAAGTTGCGCTCCATCCAGTCGGCGCTGGCGCAGAACAACTCCGGCTCGCCACCGTTCCCGAAATAACACACGCGCGAGTGCTCGAGAAAGCGCCCGACGATCGAGCGCACCGCGATGTTCTCCGATACGCCCGGCACGCCGGGTTTGAGCGCGCACACCCCGCGAATGATGAGATCGATCTTTACCCCGGCGCACGAGGCGCGGTAGAGCGCCTCGATGGACTGCGACTCCACCAGCGCGTTCATCTTGGCGATGATGCGTGCCGGCCGGCCGGCCCGGGCGTGCTCTGTCTCGCGCGCGATCCTGGCGAGCACCATCTCGTGCATGCCGAAGGGGGACTGGGTAAGGCGCGCAAGCTTGGGCGTCTGCGTCAGGCTCGTGAGCTGAAGGAACAGTTCATGCACGTCATGTCCGAACTCGTCATCACAGGTAAAGAGGCCGTAATCCGTGTACGCGCGTGCCGTACGCGGGTGGTAGTTGCCGGTCCCCAGGTGGCAGTAGCGGCGGATGCCGGTGGCCTCGCGGCGCACGACGAGGGTCAGTTTGGCGTGGGTCTTGTAGCCCACGACCCCGTACATAACGTGGGCGCCGGCTTCCTGCAGGCGGTTGGAGAGCTCGATGTTGGCTTCCTCGTCGAACCGCGCGCGCAGTTCCACGATCACCGTGACATCCTTACCGGCGTGCGCGGCGGCGACCAGGGCATCCACCAGCGGGGAATCGTTGCCGGCGCGGTACAGCGTCTGCTTGATCGCGAGCACCTGCGGGTCCGCGGCCGCCTGGCGCAGGAAGTCCATGACCGGCGCGAAACTCTGGTACGGGTGAAACAGCAGCACGTCCTGCTGGCGGATGGCGGTAAAAAGATCGGTGCTGCCAACCAGGCGCTTCGGCAACCCGGGCGTGAAGATCGGGTACTTGAGGTCGGGCCGCTGCACGAGGTCATACACCGCCGACAGGCGGTTGAGATTGACCGGACCTGAGACGTGGTACGTATCGAGCACGTTGGAGGAGAACTGTGCCTGCAGGAACTTCACCAGATCGTCCGGGCAGTCGCTGGAGGTCTCGAGGCGCACCGCAGAACCATAGCGGCGGTGCGCGAGCTCGCCCTCGAGCGCGCGCCGCAGATCGTCGATTTCCTCCTCGTCGACGAACAGGTCGCTGTTGCGCGTGATGCGGAACTGGTAGCAGCCGATCACCTTGATGCCGCTGAAGAGCTTGTGCACGAAGGCCTGTACGATGGTCGACAGCAGCACGCAGGCGCGCCCGGATCCCACCCCCGGCAGCGGCACGACGCGCGGTAGCGAGCGCGGCGCCTGCACGATCGCCAGTTCGCTGTCGCGATCGAAGGCGTCCTTGCCCTCCAGACGCACGATGAAGTTAAGGCTCTTGTTCTGGATGCGCGGGAAGGGTCGTGCCGGGTCCAGTCCCAGGGGGCTCAACACCGGTTCGACTTCGCGCTCGAAGTACTGCTCGAGCCACTGCTCTGCCTGCGGCGTCCACTGCGCACGCTCCAGGAGCGGCGCCCCTTCGGCAGCCAGCGCCGGCAGCAAGAGCTCGTTCAGGCAGCGGTACTGGTCCGCCACCAGGCGCGTGGCGCGCTCGTGCAGCGCGGTGAGCTGTTCGGGGATGGACATGCCGTCGGCCGCGGGCGGGGAGCCGCCGAGCTCCTGTAACTGCTTCAATCCCGCCACCCGGATCTCGAAGAACTCGTCCAGGTTGCTGCAGGAGATGCACAGGAACTTCAGGCGCTCGAGCAGCGGCACCGATACATCGAAAGCCTGGTCGAGCACCCGCTGGTTGAACTCGAGAAACGACAGTTCCCGGTTGATGTATTGCTGCGGAGCCTTGAGATCAGGGGTGTCCATGGGACTGCCAAGGATACCAGCGCAAAACGACGGTTCGGTGATGCCGGCCGAAACCGACCGGGTACGCTAGCGCGAAACGAGCTGCGGACCGGCCGGGACATCGAGCGAGGCCAGCAGGGGCGCCGAACGGGTGACAAAGTCGTCGCGCCAGCGCGCGTCGATGGGCTCGGCCGCGGGCAGGGTCACGGTCTGGGGGTTCTTGAACACCCCGTTCACGCGGTATTCGTAGTGCAGGTGCGGACCCGTGGCAAGCCCGGTCATGCCGACGTAGGCGATCACCTCGCCCTGCGTCACGTGCGCGCCGGCGCGCGTGCCGCGCGCGAAGCGCGACAGGTGGCCGTAGACCGTGACAATGCTGCGGGAGTGTTCGATTTCGACCAGGTTCCCGTAGCCACCCTTGACGCCGGCGAAGCGGATGCGGCCATCGCCCGCGGCGCGCACCGGGGTGCCGATGGGGGCCGCGTAGTCGACGCCTTTGTGGGCGCGGATACGGTTCAGAATGGGATGCAGGCGCGCGGAGTTGAAGCGCGAGCTGACGCGTGTGAACTCTACGGGCGTGCGCAGAAACGCCTTGTGCAGGCTCCTGCCGTCGGGAGTGTAGTAGTGCGAGTCGCCCTGCGGATCGGTGTAGCGCACGGCCTGAAATTCCCGTCCCTGGTTCACGAACGCGGCGGCCTGGATGGGGCCATCCTTTACGTACACGCCCTCGCGCCAGATCTCCGGATAGGTGACCACGAAGGAGTCGCCCGGCCTCACGTCCAGCACGAAGTCGATGTCCCAGCCGAAAATGTCGGCGAGCTGCACCGCCGTCTGGTCATGAGCCCCCGCAGCTTCAACCGCCTCGAAGAGCGAGGTGTCTATGCGTCCGCGCACCGTGCGCACGCGCATCTCCAGGGGGCTTTGCAGTACGCTCGCTTTGAGGCCTGAGGGGTCGCGGACCACCTGCAGGGTCTCACTTTCGTTCAGCCGGCGCTCGAGGCCGAAGAGCTGGCCATCTTTGTGCGTCAGGCGCAGCGATTCACCCGGACGCAGACTGTCCAGGCCCGCGCGCAGGCCCGGGAGGCTGCGCAGGGAGGCAAGGTCGGCGAGGTTGAGCTTCAGGCGTCTGAAAATGCGGTCCAGCGTGTCGTTGTGGGTGACGATCACGTCGATGCGCGACAGCGCGAGTTCCAGGGAGGGCGTAGCGGCGAGCCGCGCACCGGCTGTGGGCGCGGGCGCGGCGGCGGGGGAGGCGGATGGCCCCGTGTTTACAGCCGGCGCGACTGGGCCGGAATCCGGGGTCGCCGTGGCTGGCGGCGCGGGCTCGCCGGATCCAACTGCAAGGCCGCCGTGCAGGAGCGACCAACCGACAACCGCGCATGCGGCGGCCTGCAACCAGAAAATCGGGGAGGGCATCCGGGGGAATTTGAAGTGCGGCGCCATCGACAACTCTTATCCGGATGATTTAAAAGGGCGAAACGTACCGGAGTTAGGACCCTCGGGTCAATGTATGTTAAACGCCGGAACGCGAACTAATGACAAGGTACCTGCCGCGCCGGATTGGTTCTTGGGCGCGCTTCACGGGAATAAGCATGAATTTCGAGGAGCAGATCGCAGAGCTGGAGCGCGGTGCACACGAAGTGCTCACCGGCGCCGACCTCAGGAAGAAGCTGATGCGCGGTGTGCCGCTGAAAGTAAAAGCGGGCTTTGATCCGACCGCGCCGGACCTGCATCTCGGGCACACGGTGCTCCTGAACAAGATGCGCCAGTTCCAGGAGCTCGGCCACGAGGTGACCTTTCTCATCGGAGATTTCACCGGACTCATCGGCGATCCCACCGGGCGCAACGCCACGCGCCCGCCCCTGACAGCGGAGGAAGTCCAGGCCAACGCGCGCACCTACGAAGGCCAGGTATTCAAGGTGCTCGACGCCAAACGCACCCGCATCGATTTCAACTCACGCTGGCTCTCGCCGCTCACAGCGACGGACGTGGTGAAGCTCGCGGCCCACTACACCGTGGCGCGCATGCTGGAACGCGATGACTTCTCCAAGCGCTACCAGGCCGGGCAGCCTATCTCCATCCACGAATTCCTGTATCCCCTGGCACAGGGGTACGACTCGGTCGCGATGCGCGCGGACGTGGAACTTGGCGGCAGCGACCAGAAATTCAATCTGCTGGTTGGCCGCACGCTGCAGGGAGCCTACGGGCAGGAACCGCAGGTGGTGCTCACCATGCCGCTCCTGGAAGGCACGGATGGCGTCAACAAGATGTCGAAGTCCTTAGGCAACTACATCGGCATCACGGAAGACCCGGACAGCATGTTTGGCAAGCTCATGTCGATATCCGACACGCTCATGTGGCGCTACTTCGAGCTGCTGTCGTTCCGCCCGCTCACCGAGATCGCGGCGCTGAAGCGAGCGGCAAGCGAGGGCCGCAATCCCCGCGATATCAAGTTCGAGCTGGCGAGCGAGATCGTAACGCGCTTTCACGACGCCGCGGGGGCCGAGCGTGCGCAGAGAAATTTCACCGCGCGCGTGAGTGAAAAAGCAGTGCCGGATGACCTGCCGCTGAAGGTGATCCAGGTGGACGCCGCGGGCCTGCGGTTTGCGAACCTCCTCAAGGAAGCGGGGCTTGCGGCCAGCACCTCCGAGGCCAATCGCAAGATCGAGGAGGGCGCGGTGCGGATCGATGGTGCAAGAGCCACCGACCGCGGGCTGACCCTGAAAGCCGGCGCCGAACACGTGATCCAGGTGGGCAGCCGCCGCTTTGCCAGGCTTAAGCT
>Ga0070733_10000303_pt1 | contig 41729 bp, 39 predicted proteins | sample Coa_R1_9_FD_66450 | JGI IMG/M metagenome (GOLD analysis project Ga0070733, IMG submission 66450) | Surface soil microbial communities from Centralia Pennsylvania, which are recovering from an underground coalmine fire - Coalmine... | ecosystem: Environmental > Terrestrial > Soil > Unclassified ... | reverse complement strand
ACATGGATGTTTCCTGGCACGACTGGAGCATCGCCAAAGACATCTCCCGCGACGGGCAATTCGTCCTGTTCGAAGACGCCAGCGATATCGCCGGGACCGACTACGAAGTAGGCATCCGCAAGCTGGATGGTTCGCTGCCGACGCGTCTCGGCGCCGGAAGCGCCGGCAGTCTGTCTCCCGACGGGAAGTGGGCGATCTCGATTCTGCCCAAGGGCGCTGACTCCGTAACTCTGCTGCCGATTGGCGCGGGACAACCCCGGTCGCTGCACATCAATGGGCTCGAACGGGTGCAGAATGCCGGGGCAAGATTCCTGCCCGACGGAAACGCCATCCTGCTGAACGGAAACGAAGCCGGAAAGGCTGGACGATGCTACATCGTTGATCTGGCGACGGCTCAATCGCGAGCGATCACTCCCGAAGGCACACGCTGCGGCCCAGTCTCACCCGACGGCAAGTCCATTGCTGCAGGATCGCCGGATGGGCTGACGAGAATCTATCCGACCGCTCAGGGGACGGTTCGTGCGCTTTCCTCGATCGAGCCCGGCTTCGTCGCCGTGCAGTGGTCAGAGGATGGCTCGGCATTGTACGGCTACCATGACGGCGAGCTGCCCAGCCGTATTTACAGAACCGGGATTGCGACTGGCAAACAAACCGTGGTGCAGGAATTGCATCCCGGATCGCCGGCTGGCGTAGTGAATGTAGCGCCGGTAGTAGTGAGCCGCGATGGCCGACGTTTTGCGTACAGCTACAATCAAACCCTTTCAGTGTTGTACGTCATTTCCGGTGTTCATTAGCCTGTGTAGTTGACTTGGCGTCCGACACGGGCCGCAACTAGTCGAGCGATCCCCGAAAATCTGCGGCCACGTAATGGAAGAAGATCGACGTCGAGGTCTGTGCGCGCCCTAACGCTTGCCGGAAATGCGGCAGCCGAGTGCCGCGGTACGCCAAGCCGTCGCCGAGGCCTTGATACACCTTGACGATTCCATCGGCAGTCTCCAGTTGGATCGGCCAGGGAGTCGCCGCACGCGGCTCAGGAGAGAAATCCAGACAGAAGGTGACGCTGAATTCGCATTGCTCGCGATCGGTATGCTTGGGCAGTTGCGCTCCGCCCAGATAGGACGCCAGATAGACGTATGAGGGTTTTATCGGCTCGCCGACAACTTCACAAACAATTGGGGTGAGCTGCCGGTGAAAGAATCTCGCGACCGGTTCGTTATAGGCCACATAGCGATGCGCACTTTGCCCGTCCCCGAGGGGAATGCGGCCGACGCGGATAAGATAGCGATAGTAGCGCCGCAAAGCGGCCACATGAAACGGGTGAATCAGGCGCGGGAGCGGTGCGTAGCCGCGGTCGCGGAACATCGGCGAAGTGAACTCCAGTTTCTCGCGGCGGCGAGTACCCGTATTCTGCTTCTGAGAGATTAGTATGCCGGCAGCGAACAGACGTTGGATGGCCGCCGCCGGGTGACCGCGAGCGATCTTCTGTCCGGGCTGCAAGCCGCTCAGCAGAGATCGCGTGCGCTTGCCCAGCCAGAATGGAAGCAGGCATTCTGCCGAATCACGCACCCACGCAATGCTTCCCTGCAGGGCAAAGGCGGAGAATGGTTCGTTCTGCCCGGCTAACTCTTCCGGCAGACGCGAGCCGTCGAGAATCTCACACGCGGGATTGAGAAACAACTCACGCGTGGACTCGCCCGCACTCGGCTGAGTCCGCACTGATTGCGGGATCAGATGCAGCGGCAACTCGTCCAGCAGGCAGTAATAGCGATCCGGAGGGAGTGTCGCATCCGCGGTCAAGCGTGAACCTGCGGCCGGCGACACTCCTCCCATGAGGCTTTCGACCCACTCGATCCAGTGCGAGTTGTCTAGCGTCTCAGCCATCCATTCAGTGTGAAGCGACTGTCCGCAAACCTCCCTGACGGGCACCGAATAGCCGTGACCTCGTGCATAAGTTCACAGGGGAAAAAGACGATCTGGTTCTGACGAGGGATGATCGTCTGAAAGGTACCTTCGCTGACGTACGTTTCCCCGCTACGACGGGCGTCGTGAATGCGAAGCTCGCCGCCCGCGAACGGACAGGGTTCGCGATGGAAGAAGTAAACGAAAGTCAGGTGGCGCTGCGCAACCTGATCGCTGCCGTTGTCATTGTGGAAACGGAAGAAGTCGCCGTGGTTGCTGGCGGTGATCTGCGCCTCCACTCCGGCAACAGGGAACTCCGGCATTTCCAGTTGTTCGAGAACCGCGGGAAGCACGCTCTTGATGCGATCGAGAATCACATCCTGATGCGGCCCCAGATCCATCAGCAGCTTCGACCGGCGATGTTCATAGTTGACCACGCCCTTTTCCGAAGTCGGCGACACCACTTCGCTGGTCTCGAATTCAGATTCGTGAGCGAGCGTGAATTGCATCAACTGCTCAAGTTCTTGCGGAGCCAAAAATTCATCTAGAACCACCGACCTTGCCGGCAACATATCCGGCTCGGCCAGGGCAAGCGCAGTTTCGGCGACGATGTGTGCGTTCCTCCCGGGAGGCTGAGGCTGCTGCGACGGCGGATTGCCGGTGCTCGGGGGTTGAGGCTGATTGCCCGGAGGCTGGGGTTGTCGCGCGGTCGGCCTCGGCAGTTCGGACGACGTCGAGAGGCCGGGCGGCTGCGGTTGTTGTCCGGGTGGTTGCGGTTGTGGCCGGTCGGTCCCCGGGGGTTTCGGCTGTTGCCCGGGGGGTTGGGGCTGACGCGCTACAACTGCTCTGGCTCCGGCCGTACTTGATTCCAAGGGATAGGGTCCGCTTACGAGTATCCTCTCGACGACGTTGGCTCCCAAAATCGAGAATGCCCGCTGCGCTACCGTCTCCCCGACAGCAAACGATATCGCTTTCTCCACCGCGGCCTGCGTCTGGAGATCTTCGGAGCAGGCAGTCCGGGCGTGGTGTAACAGGTTGGCTAAAAGCGACCGCTCCTGGGTGCTGAGGATGCGGTCGTCCTGCATCAAAGTGGCTGAGAACGAATCGAGAATCTGTCTCGGCGTCATGGAGACACGCCTCCCTGCGTGTGCCTGACCTTTCAATCTAACTTTGAGTGGGCCCGCTTACGGGGGGAAGCAAGGCGAAGATATAACGCGGAGCGGTTTATTACCAAGAAAAAAAGTAGGAGGGATTGACCCTTCAGCGAAGGGTTGCGGCGCCCACCATGGACTGAAAAATCTTGAAGCCGTCCGTGCAGCCCAGTTCCGGCTCGGCCGAACGCTCGGGGTGCGGCATCATTCCGACCACGTTCCCGCCGGCGCTGCAGATGCCGGCAATGTTGTCGAGCGACCCATTCGGATTCGATTCTGGCGTGATCTGACCGCCGGGAGAACAATAGCGAAGGACGACCCGGTGGTTGCGCTGCAAATCAGCAAGAGTCTCAGGATCGCAGAAATAATTTCCTTCCATGTGGCCGATCGGGATGGTTAACACTTCACCCTTCGCGCAGACATTGGTGAAAGGTGTGTCCGGGTCCTCGACCCGAACATTCACCGGACGGCACACGTACTTCAGGCCGACGTTGCGCATGAGCGCGCCGGGAAGCAAGCCGGATTCGCATAGAATCTGGAAACCGTTGCAGATGCCGAGCACCAGCCCGCCGCCGTCAGCAAACTTCCTCACCGACTCCATCACCGGCGAGAATTTGGCGATCGCTCCCGTGCGCAGATAGTCGCCATAGGCGAACCCACCGGGCACAATAATGGCGTCGCAGTTCTCCAGATCGTGCGATTCATGCCAAAGAAACGTTGCCGGCTGATGGGCAACATGCTGGATGGTCCAGTACGCGTCGTGATCGCAGTTCGAGCCCGGAAAGATGATGACCCCGAATTTCATTGTGCGCGCGCCCTTGAATCTGTGGATTTAAGTTAAGTCTAGCACGGGTAGAGCCGCGGATTTCGTTGGACTCAATAGGATGAAGCCTGACGAAACACTGCCGCGATTCAGTTTAGTGAGATTGTTTCTCGCCTAGCGCTGGGGATGACAATGGCGGTAGATCGGACTGGGCTGACGGCTGAAGGGCGGCATCCCAAGATGCCGGAGGGGCGCTCGTCGCGGTTTGAGCCGACCTGGGATCGTAAGACTCCGGCGGGTATCCTTTCGCCTGAACCAGTGCCCAATGCCACTCCTGACCGGGCGCGAGTTCGAGATTTAGCGGAGCGCTGAAGACCGTGGTCGAATCCGGCGGCGCTGCCGCGCGCATTTTGTAAAGAACGGCCAGATCAGGGTTCTTCTCCGGGCGAACCTGCGAGACCACGGAGTCCTCCGCCCCGGAAAATCCGGGCTTCTGGATTATCGTCAGGGCCACGGTTACTTCGCTCAAGTGCCAGTCGGTTCCGTTAAACACCGTGACCGTGAGTGCATCGCCTTCCACCGTGGCGGGTCCATGCAGCTTGGAGAGTTCGCCCGCGGGAAGATCCATTTGCGAGTACGAACCGGACAAGAGCGCTTTCGTGTTTGCGCTAAAGGCGAGGCTGCAGGTCACATCCCGCGCCGAAACGTGGAAAATCTTGCTCTCGCCCGCCATCAGGAACTTAAGCGCGGAATCGTCGGAATTGCGGCTCGGTGCCTTGTGCATTACCTGCGGCAGATTGTCGTTGTCAATGATTTCCGGGTCAGCGCCCTGCGCTCGCTGTAAATTTCGGTTACGCAGGCTGCGGGCGACATCGCCGAGAGGGACGTCGTTAGGATCATCCTGTGTCTGCGCGCGCAGATTCCCCGCGAGAAGAAAGAAACAAAGAACGAATGGCCCGACCAGACGGAAACGCCGGTTGCATGTACGAATTGTGCTCAACGACGAGGCCATCGGGTGACGGGGATAATCCCCAAGGAAATTGTATGGAGAGAAGGGGAAAAGGAAGAGATAACCGGGGCACTCTTTCGTGCTAGCCCTTCAGAGAGTAACTAACTGGATACAACGGCAGGCAGAAAGCTGTGGGCGCGCGATGACGAAATGGAAGCGCAACGGGTGCGCGCGCCCAAGCCCAAAGAATGTTCTACAAAAGCCCCTGAGAGCGAAACCGGATGACCGGGTCTACCACCGGCACCCCCTGGCGCCGGAAAATCCAACGAGCCACCGCAAACCCAATCGCCGCATAGCAAATGTGCATCATCCGCATATACACCCCCAATCAGATCGGCCAAAACCTGACCTTCAGGGGAGGAACATCCCATCTATCGGCACGATAGCAATGCCACGGCAGCAGAACAAGGCACAAGCGTGCCATGGAAGTGGCACGGAGGTAATAGGCAGGAAGCAGCCCGGCCCCACCTTGCCCACAAACTCCCAGTCCTCCCCAGAATCACCGGGTGCTGTGATCCCAGACATAGAGGCTTCCAGCGGCGCACCTTTAGCTTGATACCGACTGCGAAGGACATCCGTCAGGAGTGAACCCTACCTTGAGACGCAGGCCGAAATTGAAAAGTATTGAGCGGAGTTTATGCGGGATATGTTCGGCCTGTGGGGAAATGCTACTCACTCGGCCCTTCAATCTCGATGCGTATACGGACGAAGATGTACGTAATGGCTTAGATTCCTTGTTTGAGGGGCACGTTCGCCGGAAGCACCCAGAAACCGAACCGGGCCTTTCCGACAAAATCGAATCTGCCCGAAACTGACCGTGTGACTGGCTCGTCCGGGTTCATCGACCCGAATCCCTTGCCCCCTGGCCTCGTATCCCAACGGGAATCCAGCCGTCGAGACAATCGTCTCAGTGCGCCGGCACCGGCTCATCGGCGGCCCGGCCTGCCGGAGGAACCACCACCGTCGAGAGGCTGCCTTCCGCCGTCAGCTTCTGAAAGTCCGCCAGATCGCGGCGTTGCAAGTTTTCCCAGCGGCCGATCAATTCCCCGCTCTGGCGCTTGAGCTTGTCAAATTGCCGCTGTTCCGCCTCGGTAGGAGCGGAGTCCGCGGATCCCACCGCCATGGCCAGGTAAGCCAGCTTTCCGTCCAGTTGCGGAGGATAGGCCAGCGAATCCTCGTTCGCGCTGATGGTCAAATTGATGAGCTCATCGCGCACGGCCACGAGCTTGGTTTCGAGAGTGTCCGCGGCCGAGGTGATCGTCTTCGTGCTGGCGTTTTCAGGAAGCCTTCTCTTCAAGCCGGCAAGCTGCACCCGCACGTCCTGGATTTGATTGACCGCGTCATAAACCCGGCTGAGTTCATCCCGCGTCTGAATCAGCAGGTTGAATTGCTGCTCGAGATCGGCCTGGCTGACATTGACCCGCGGATCGAGCTTCAGATCGAAAGGTGCGGTCTCCGTCTGAGTCCCCACCGTCAGGCGAACCTGATAGTGACCGGGAACGGCCACCGGGCCCCGGGCGCCGCCGCCGTATTCCCACAGGTAGTAGCCTGGAACGCGCCGCGCTTCCTCGTAACGCAAGTCCCAGACGAAGCGGTTCAACCCGGCATCGGGTTTGATTTGCTTTTCGGGCTTCTTGTCGTCGGGGTCGGGCGGCTCGCGCAGTTGGGTGAGTTCGCTGCTCGAATACTTCCGGACTACCTTCCCGGAAGCATCTAGAATCTCGATCTTCGTCTCAATATCCTGCTTGGGAGCGTCTTTCAGATAGTAGTAAATCACGGCTCCAGACGGCGGATTCTGGCCTGTCTTTTTGGAGGCGTGTCCCCATCCGCCGCCCTGGCCAGCCTGGATGCGGTAGGCCGTTGCCGGCTGATAGAGGAATATATCCTTCTGCGCGACCTCATCGGAATACTGACGTAATGGCGAGACGTCATCCAGCACCCAGAAGGCGCGGCCGTGCGTCGCGACCACCAGATCGTTATTTTTCACGATGAGATCGTGCACCGGCGTAGTGGGGAGATTGAGTTTCAGGGAACGCCAGTGCGCGCCGTCATCGAACGATACGAATACTCCGTTCTCAGTGCCGGCGTAAAGTAGTCCGCGTTTCTTCGGATCTTCGCGCACCACCCGCACGAACGTGTTGTCCGGAATGCCCTGCCCCAGCTTCGTCCAGGTCTTACCGTAATCGCTGGTCTTGTAAATGTAGGGATGCAAGTCGTCGAACTGATGACGGTCCACCGCGACATACGCTGTTCCGGGATCAAACGGAGAAGGATCAATCTGGCTGATCCGGCTCCAATCCGGCATTTCTTTGGGAGTAATGTTGGTCCAGTTCTTGCCCTCATCCTGCGTGAGTTGAATCAGCCCGTCGTCGGTGCCGACCCAGATCAGTCCCTTCTTCAGAGGAGATTCAGCCAGCGCAAAAATGGTGTCGTAGTACTCGGTGCCGGAGTCATCCAGCGTGATGTCGCCGCCGGAAACCTTCTGCTTGCTCTTGTCGTTGCGAGTCAGGTCCGGGCTGATGGCCTGCCAGTGGACCCCGCCGTCAGTGGTCCTAAACAATACTTCGCCGGCGTGGTAGAGCGTGTTGGGATCATGTGGAGAGATCATCACTGGAGCGGTCCACTGAAAGCGGTGTTCCAGATTGGCCGCGCCCCAGGCATCGGTCAAATCCGGCTGTTCGGTGATTTCCTTGACCTGCCCGATGTGGCGATCGTAACGCGTGATGTTGCCCTGATAGTCAGCGGCATAAACGATGTTCGGGTCTGGTGGATAAGGCGCGATGTATCCCGCCTCACCGCCGCCCACGTCATACCAATCGGTGCGGTCAATCGCGCCTTCATCACTGCGGCTGGCGATAGCGACGGTCCCGCTGTCCTGCTGCGCGCCATAAATGCGGTACGGCGTCGCCGAATCGGTGATCACGTGATAGAACTGCGCCGTAGGCTGGTTGTCCTGGGTGGTCCAGTTCTTGCCGCCGTCGAGGGTCACGGTCACGCCCCCGTCATTGGAAGCGATCATGCGCCGCGTGTCCATCGGGTCAATCCACAGGCCGTGGTTGTCTCCGTGCGGCAGATGCACGTGGTTGAACAAATGTCCGCCGTCGGTGGACTTGTAGGCTTCCACGTTCATGATGTAAAGAACGTTTTCGTCGCGCGGATCCGCGATGACGTGCATGTAATACCAGGGACGCTGCCACAGGCTGTGGCTGGGGTTGACCAGACGCCAGGAATCGCCGCCATCGTCCGAGCGATAGAGGCCGCCTTCGGGATCGCGCGCCTCAATCAGCGCATAAACCCGTTCAGAATTGGAGGCGACGGCCACGCCGATGCGTCCGTAAGGACCCTTGGGAAGGCCGTGCTCCTCGAGGTGCTTCCAGGTCGTGCCTCCGTCGGACGACCGGTACAGGCCGCTGCCCGGGCCGCCGCTGGACATGCTCCAGGACGTCCGTCGCGCCTGCCACAACGACGCAAACAGGATATTGGGGTTGTGCGGATCGAAGGCGATGTCAACCGCGCCCGTGTTTTCATCCTTGTAGAGGACGCGATTCCAGGTTTTGCCTCCATCGGTGGTGCGGAATATCCCGCGCTCGGTGTTGGGGCCGTAGGGATGACCGAGCGCGGCCACGAAAACGATATCTGGATTGGCGGGATTAATGATGACCTTGCCGATCGCCCGCGTATCGTGCAGGCCAACGTTCTTCCATGTTTTCCCGCCGTCCAGAGACTTGTAAACCCCGTCACCGTGCGAAATGTTTCCGCGAATACAGGCCTCGCCGGTTCCGACATAGAGAACATTCGGATTGGACGCGGCCACCGCGAGGCTGCCAATGTCCCCGCTTCCCTCTTTGTCGAAGACCGGGGACCAGGTCAGGGCCCCGTCAGTGGACTTCCAGACTCCCCCGCCGGTGCTGCCGAAGTAGTACGTGGTGGGATCTCCGGGCACGCCGGCTGCCGTCAATGACCGGCCGCCGCGAAACGGACCGACCAGGCGGTAATGCATGCCCTTGAACAGCTTGTCCTGCGGCTTCGAGGAGTCGGCATCTCCGCCGTCGTCTCCACTCTTCGTGTCGGCAGAGGCGGCGCTCGGCGCCGCGGGAGCGGACTTGTCAGACTTCGAGTTCTTGTCCGCCTTGGTCTGGGCGACAGCGCCAGGAACAACCAGGCAGGTTGCAAAGCAGAGGACAAATAGGGCACGAAAAGGAATTCTGCCAGGATACTCGCGGATCATGTTGGGGCCGTCTCCAGGGGAAGAAATAGGCAAACCGATATGGTAATCCCACGCAGGCCAGATGCAAAGGGCGGGCAGTCAGCTGGGGCAGACAAAACAGTAATTTGTTGTCAATGCCTTCACTTCGCGAGCAGGCGTTTTTTGGCGGCAGCCAACTCCCTGCGCTTGGCAGGATCCACTCTCGGGTATTGCAAATTTAGAGATTCGAGCGCACTCACGATCACTGCGGAGACGACCAATCGCGAGAACCACTTGTGATCGGCCGGCACGACGTACCAGGGTGCATGGCGGCTGGCGGTGTTTCGGACCATGTCTTCATATGCTTTTTGATAATCATCCCAGTACTGTCGCTCCCGGATGTCAGCGGCGGAAAACTTCCAGTTCTTCTCCGGTTCGTCGAGCCGCTCCAGGAAACGGCGCTTCTGTTCCTTGCGCGAAAGATTCAGAAAAAACTTGCGAATCACGGTTCCGCTACGGGCCATATGCCGCTCGAATGAACGAATGTCTTCAAATCGCTCCTTCCACAGATCGCCCGTCACGAGCGCGGGCGGCGTCTTTTCGTTCTTGAGGATCTCCGGGTGCACTCGAACCACCAGTACCTCTTCGTAGTAGGACCGGTTGAAGATGCCGATATGACCGCGCTCGGGGAGACAAAGCGTCGTGCGCCATAGGAAATCGTGCTGCAATTCCTGCTCCGATGGCGACTTGAAAGAAAATACCTGGCAGCCTTGGGGGTTGACTCCGGACATCACGTGCTTGATGGCCCCGTCTTTGCCGGCTGCATCCATGGCCTGAAAGATAAGCAGCAGCGACCAGCTGTCCTGGGCGTACATCATTGCCTGCAGTTCGGACATTCTTTGTATGTCCTTCTGCAGCGCTTCATCAGAGGATTCCTTGTTCCATCCCCCAAGATCAGCGGGATCGAAATCCTTCAGGCGAAATTTCGAGCCATCGTCTATGCGATAAGCAGGTTCCAGTTTGGCAGTTTTCATCACGATATAAGCCGAGGTGTTCGCTTCCGCAGGTTAAGTGGCTCCGACGACAGCTGGTTTACTGCTGGCGATAGGCAGCTTCGCCTGTTGCCATGCGTCGAATCCACCGATCAGATTGACAATATTTTTGAACCCCGCCCGCTGCAGCAGACCGGCGGCAATCATGCTGCGATATCCGCTCTTGCAATGCACCACTACGCGGACATCGTGATTGATCTCCGGCGGAGAAACCTTGAAATTGTCCAGCGGCCACCACGTCGCACCGTCAACGTGGCCGGCGTCCCACTCCGGCTCCCGGCGCACATCCAGCACTTGCACGCCTCCCGAACGAAGTTGCGACTGAAGATTCTCCGCGGTGATTTGCTCCACGGTAGCAACCGGGAACCCCTCCTGCTTCCACGCTGCCGTCCCGCCCGCGAGATAGCCGCCGAGAGCTTCAATTCCGACGCGCGCGACGCGTAAGCGCGCCTCTTGGATTTGATCGGGAGTATCCGAGATCAGTACAGGCTGAGAACCAAGGCCCAGCAAAGTCCCTGCCCAGGTGGCAAACTGCCCCGACAGTGCGATGTTGATCGAACCCGGAACGTGGCCCGCCGCAAACTCTTCTGCCGTACGGACATCCAGGGCGATTCCGCCCTCTTGCAAGAGGGCGCTTAATTCACGCGGACTGAGCGCCCGCAGCGCGGGAAGCTCAGACAAAGCGGGAGCGCCAGTCCGATTGATTTCCGCATCGCGGGAAAAGTATTCCGGCCGGGCCGGCAGATTGCTCGTAAGTTGGGCGATGAACTCATCCCGGCTCTTGATCTGCAGCGCATAGTTAGTCAGCCGCTCGGTCCCGATGGTAGACGAGCGCTCGGCTCGCATGTTCTTCCCGCACAACGAACCTGCCCCGTGCGCTGGGTAGACCAGGACACTGTCGTCCAGACGCATCAATTTCTGATGCAGGCTGTCATAAAGCATGCCGGCAAGCTGAGCAGGCGTGCGGCCGGGCGATAGGTCGGGTCGTCCGACATCGCCGATGAATAAAGTATCTCCGGTCAAGACCGCCCATGGCTGCGGAGACTTATCCCGGTCGGTGACGACCAGGCACACGCTTTCCACCGTGTGGCCGGGCGTTTCCAGCACGCGGATCATTCCGTTCCCGAAATTCAGCTCGAATCCCTCGCGCAGCGCCACGTGGGGCATGGTGGCGTGAGCTTCCGCGCCGATATAGATCGTGGCGCCAGTGCGGGCTGCGAGTTCCTGATGCCCGGAAACGAAGTCGGCGTGTAAATGCGTCTCGAAGATGTGCCGAATCTTGACGCCATGCGCGGCGGCGGCCTGTAGATACAACTCAACGTCCCGCTGCGGATCCACCACCACCGCCTCACCCTCGGAAGCGAGCATGTAAGAAGCGTGCGCCAGACAGCCCAGGTAAAACTGCTCGAAGTACACAGCGCTCCTCCCTTCTTGGTCGCAAAGATTCGGCGACAAACCGCAGAGGAAATGCTAGACGAATTTGAGACTGATTGCTACCGCGGTTTCGAGACTAATATCGCCGGAGCGGTTCAGGCAGGAAGAGGGGCAATGAACTCGAGACCGAAGCAGAAACCGTTGCGGGATCGAACAATTGCGGGAACGCGAGAGTGGAACGGCATGTCGAACTCAAGTTCGAGCAGATCGCCGGGGTTCAGCAGGATGCCGGCATAGAGCACCATGCCTCCCTGGCTCAGTTCGGTCCCTCGTCCGGCTACAACGGTCGTGAAAAACCCCTTCGAGGTGACGACACGGACCGGAATATCCACGGGAAGACGGTCCCATCTGCGGGTATTTTCGGACATCCCCGCCATCATCGCATTCGGGCCAGACGGCTGAAAATTACAAAGGGGAGAATGCCCGCTTGTCGGAACCTGGGAGTCTACGCAGGAAATAGGCCAAGGGTGAGCATTGGCCGAAAGGACAATCCCCTAACTGGTCAGATGCTCCAGCCCCCGTCAACGACGAGCGCTTGTCCCGTCACGAACGCCGATTCATCGGATGCCAGGTACAGGGCGGCGGCTGCGACCTCTTCTGCCTTTCCCAGTCGGCCCATGGGCTGCCGGGCTATGAACGATTCTCGTGCCTTAACCACATCGCCTTGGGCCGCAATCCGGCCGTGAAGAGAAGGCGTATCCACTGTGCCCGGGCAAAGCGCGTTGCAGCGAATGTTCTTCGCCACGAAATCGGCGGCAATCGCCTTGGTCAGCCCGATCACGGCCGCTTTCGAAGCGCCATAGGCGCAACGATTCGGCGCGCCCTTCACACTCGAGATCACCGAGGACATATTAATAATGCTGCCTTTCCCAGCCTGAAGCATGCCGGGCAGAAAGGCGCGGCACATGCGGAACATGGAATGAATGTTCAAGTCGAACGAGAACTGCCAGGAGTCATCGCTGCAATCCAGGATGCTACCCTGATGAACGAATCCGGCACAGTTGAAGAGCACGTCCACTGGCCCGGTCTCCTCGGCTGCCGCGCGAATCGCTTCGGCGTCGGTCACATCCAGAAGCTTGGTCCGAAGGGACGGATTGTCGCGACCAAGTTCATCGAGTGTCACGCGATTGACATCCGTCGCCCAAACTGTCGCTCCGAACTCCTTGAACAGCAGTGCGGTCGCCTTTCCGATTCCCTGCCCCGCGCCCGTGATCAGCGCAACTTTTCCCGTGAGTCTGAATGCCATATCGTGCCCGTCCATCCTGTATGTGGTTTTCACCAGCGTATTCATTCTCAAAGTTTTCCCGGGAAATGCAAGCGGCCGGCACCGCTTCGAGTCACAATCGCAGAAAAAAATCTGGATTTTTCGACTTGACAATTCATAACCATGGAGTTATTCATTAACTCATGCGTGCAGCGTCCGGCAAAATCTTCTCCGCTCTGGCTGACCCGACCCGTCGCGGGCTGTTCGAGCGACTGAGTCGTGAAGGGGAATTGACCGTGCGTGTGCTGACCGGTCACTCTGGAGTATCTCAGCCGGCCGTATCCAAACACCTGGGCGTGCTCAGGCACGCCGGCCTGGTCCGCGCCCGACACCACGGCCGCGAGACTCATTACAGCGCCGACCCGCGCGGGCTTTCGCCTCTGGCGGACTGGATCGCTTTCTACACCGGCTTCTGGCAGGAACGATTTAGTCGGCTCGAAGACCTGCTGAAAAAGATGGGGCCATGAGCAATGAACACTGAACCGATACCCCAAATGGAGGAAAGATCATGAAAGAAACCAGCAAACGTTCGATTTTTCGTTGGATTCACATTGTCTTTAGTATTCCGATACTCGGCTACATCTATAGTCCATTTGACAAGCTGCCAAGCTACGCTCCTCAAACGCGCTTTATCTTCGTTCCCGTAATGATCGTTTCGGGATTGTGGATGTGGAAAGGCCATGTTGTTCGACGACTCCTTTCGAAAAGATCCGATGCATCCCTCGGCGCGTATTGAAGCGCTCCGGGCATTCGAAATGAACTTTACTGAACAAGGATGGATCTAAATGAGCACTCCTGCGACGCGCTCGGTCGTGATTGAACGCGAAATGCCGCATCCGCCAGAAAAAATCTGGCGCGCCCTCACGGAGGGCGGACTGATCAAGGATTGGTTGATGGAAAATGATTTCCAGCCGATCCTCGGCCATACTTTCAAGTTTCTGGCCACGCCTGTACCCAACTGGAACGGCATTATCGAGGGCAGAGTGGTTGTGGTCGAAGCGAACCGAGTGTTGTCCTATACCTGGGGCACGCTTGGGATGGAGAGCGTCGTCGCCTGGACCCTCACGCCCACAGAGACCGGCACGCTCGTCCGGATGGAGCACTCCGGCTTCCGTCCAGACCAGGAGAAGAATTATCAGGGGGCGAAATACGGCTGGCAGAAATTCATTGGCGCTTTGGAACGGGTTGTCGCGGGACTCGATTGAGAAGAAACACCGACGATGAAGCGGAACCCGGTGATTTCTCCAATCTCATCGCCGGTCAAGCCCGACATGAGCCGTAGACAATGATGAAGCCCGGCTTTGAAAACAAAAATTAGCGGCCATGGCCTCCAAACCCGCCCAAGCCTCCTGAGAATCCGCCTGCGCGACCGCCGAATCCGCCAACATGACCACCAAACCCTCTTCCGTTTCCGAATCCAGCATTACCGAATCGGCCAGCCATCATTGGCCCGGAGTGGAAACCTCCACGGCCTGATGAGCCTGGACCTGTGTAGATCCCATGTGCGTAATGGTCATCCAGATAGTGGGAGCCGTGGCCCCAATTGTGATAGTTCTCGCTGAAGTAATGATGGACGGGGTAGCCGCGTCCCCAGCCGTATCCATATGGAGCGTCCCAAATACACCACGGTGAGTAAAATCCCCATCCGAACGGGCTAAAGAAGATTCCGTCTCCCGGTATGAACGTGAACGCGTCGAACCATGGATCCCAATACCATCCTGCCCCCCACCACCCCGGACCCCAGGGGCCGTAACCGGAATCAGCATATAGGCCGGCCGCATCCACATTCGCTTCGGCCACGTAGGCGGAGCGCAGACTGCTCCAACGATATAGGTCAGCGTCCTCGTAATTCTTCTTATCGAACTTGACGGCCTTCCGCCTCGCGCCAGACGAGGAGTTGAACTCATGTCCGCCTTTCACGGTAATTTGCTTGTCGTTGTTCTTGACCACCGCCTTGCCGTCGAACACGCGCATTTCATTCTGGCGCTGGTTGAAGTCATACAGCCCGGTTTTCACCAGGCGCACAGTCATGCCTTCCTGGGTCACGCGGATGTTGTTTTCGGGATGGATCTCATCCACTTCGACCATGGCGTGGCCGGAAACGATGCCAACGTGCGTGTCCGTAAGATTGGGCGAGATCATGGTGACCGTGCTGTTGCTGCCGACACGCAGAAACACTCCGGGCGTTAACAGGATTTCAGCCTTACCAGCGGCAGTCGCCAGTGTCTGTCCGGCCACGAGTTCGGCGGTTCCGACCGATTTCGAATCCAGAATGCTACCTGGGCTCGCGGGACTTCCCATGGAGACCTGACCCTCAACATAATTCAAAGTTCCTGGCAGGGCTGCTCTTGCGCTTGTAACGTCACCCCACAAAGGCAGCGAACAAACCGCGGTTAACGAAATGCCGAGAATCCAGCCTATAACCCCTCCCGCTCCCCCCTGGGACTCTCATCTCTCACCTCCCGCAAAACTTCCTACTGCATTAGATGAGGCTGCGGAGAACGTGGATACCAGGCATCGCGGTAAGGCACGGCGTCATTTTTCGATATGCTCCGCTGCGGCGGCGGAAAGTTCATAAACACTTCAGAATTCCGCAAGGCAACTTCGTGGTGAGATTCAATGTTGCCGCAATCGATGCGGCGCGGGACCAGAGGGATACGACCGGTTTCGAGGCGATGTGCGGACCAGCACTGCACGCAGGCGAGGCAGCAATGCGAATGGTCGCGATCTACCGAATCCAAGCAGCATGATGTAGGCCATAGTCTCATGAATCCGCCGCGAAACCCCTTTCGCCGCCGAAAGGGAAGATTCTCCTATCTGCTCGTAGTCATGATCATGCAGTTGCTGCTGTCGTCGTGGGCAGAGGCCGGCGGCGCCCGCGGCCGCATCACCGGCCTTCTGGCGGCAGGAGCCGTCCTCTGTGCGCTTTACGCCGTGAGTGAAAATCGGAGGGTCTGGATCGCGGGCGTAATCCTCGCCGTGCCCGCGTTCCTGCATCGAGTCTCCACGCCCGATCTGCACAGTTTCTTATCGCTGGCAGGTCTGGGTGCTTCCATCGCTTTTGACATGTTGATCACGGTTTTCATTCTCCAGGAAATTCTTCACCACGACGACATCAGCGGTCAGACCATTAACGGCGCTCTGTGCGCATACCTCACGACCGGCTATGCCTTCGGCCATCTCTATATGTTGCTAGTCCACCTTCATCCGGATTCGTTTGCCATGGACACGCGCCTTTTCCACCACACCATTGCCGCCCAGCCTGACCTTATTTACTACAGTTACGCCACCCTGGTCGCGCTAGGCGCCAGCGGCATCGCCCCATCCGCGCCCTCCGCGCGCTGTCTCAGCATGATCGAAGGACTTCTTGGCGTCATGTTTCTGACGGTTCTACTCGGACGACTGGTCGGGCTTCACGTGTCGCAGAGCATCGCGACTCCGAAGTCCAGTGACAGCTCGGGGATACCTTCGGGAGATGAGGAATGGGATCCTGAATCGCGGTGATTAATCGCTGATTTCGGCTGCGAGAGGAAGTCGGATAGAGAAGATCGCTCCCGTGGGGAAAGAGGCTTTCACGTGAATGGTTCCGCCATGGGCTTCGACTGCCCACTTGGCGATAGGCAATCCGAGTCCGAATCCGCCTGAGTCGCGCGAGCGAGCTTCGTCCAGCCGGTAGAAGCGATCAAACACCCGCTCTTGCGCACCCTCCGGAATTCCCGGTCCTTGATCTTGAATCGCGAGTTCCACAAAGTGCGCAGGCCCCGGTTGAGCGTCGCGCCGCAGAGTTACTTGTACCTTACTTCCCGCCGGCGAATACTTCACAGCATTGTCGAGAAGGTTCACCAGCGCCATCCGCAGAAACGCGCGATCGGCACGGACTAAAGCTTCCCGGTCGCCCGCCACCGAAAGGGTCTGATCCTTATCCTCTGCCAGGACACCGACAACCCCAACCGCCTCTTGGGCGAGGTCCATCAGAGCGAAAGTGGTTTGTTGCAACTGGATCGCACCCGAATCAGCGTGGGCGATGGTGAGTAGCGTGTCAATCATGGCAGTCAGCTTTGCCACTTCCTCCAGCATGCTCCCGACGATGTCGCGATATTCTTCAGCATCGTGTTCCTCCTGCAAACCCACTTCCCCAACGCTGCGCATGGCCGCCAAGGGCGTTCTCAGCTCGTGCGAAACGTCGGACGTGAAACGTTGCAGCTTTTCAAAAGATTCCTCCAGGCGCTCGAGCAGCCCGTTGAGCACAAGCGCCATATGGCCGAGTTCGTCTTCGGGATTCTTGACCGGAATGCGCTCATTGAGATGGCGCGCAGTGATGCGCTCGGTGAGAGTGGCCATCTCTTCGAGAGGATCAAGAACCTTGATGGCAAAACGGTAGCCCGCGAACCCAGCTGCGATCAGCGCAATCGGAAGCACCAGCGTCAGCAGGCCAAACAACCGAAACGATTCGAATCTCAGCGGCTGAGTGCTGTATGCCAGACGGATAAGAACCGGCGTTTCCTGAAGAACATGAAAGTGACTGATAACTAAAACCGGCGTCCCGTCGGCGAGCTGAAAGCTCCGCGGGGAAAAACCATTCTTCCCCTCATCGGGCAGGAGCTGGTTACCCAGGGCATTTCCGTTGAGCTTGCGATTGCGAAAAAGCACGCGGCCATTTGAATCAAGAACCTCCAACAGTCGGTCCAGCAAGAGCCTTGATTCAGGCCGATTGAAATACTCCTCATGCAACGAGAGTTGGCCGTCCGCCGAGAAGTAGAGAAGGCCCTGGACGGTCTCCATGTCCTGTACCTCGGCATGGTAAAGCTGCTGCTTCAGCTGCCAATACTCAAGAAAACACGCGGTGCAAATGTAGGCTGCAAAGAGGAGGCCGAAAATAGCAACGTACCAGAGCGTGAGGCGGCTTCTGATATGGCTAAGCCGGATCCTCACTTCTTCTTATCCTCCATGCGCATAACAAAGCCCACGCCCCGCACCGTGTGCAGAAGCTTTACCGGCCAGGGATCGTCGATCTTTCGGCGAATGCGGGCGATGTGCACGTCAATCACATTGTCCATCGAGGTATAGCGCACTGCGGTCTTCCAAACGTCGCGGGCGACCATCTCCCGAGAAACAACCGACCCGCAATTCAACATGAGATACTCGAGCAGATCGAATTCGCGTCCCGTGAGATCGATTACCTGACCACCCCGCGTCACGATCCGACCACTGACATCCATCTCCAGATCCCCCAACTGCAACACCGAGACCGCCGCGGGAGTGGCCCTGCGATGAAGCGCGCGCACTCGGGCCAGAAGCTCGGGGAATGCAAACGGTTTGACCAGATAGTCGTCTGCACCAGCATCCAGGCCGCGCACGCGGTCGTCAACCGATCCCTTAGATGTGAGCGCGAGTACTGGCATTTTGAAACCCTCGCGACGCAATTCGCGCAGGGTCTCCAGGCCGCCCATCCGCGGCAGCATGATATCCAGCAGAATCAGGTCGAAGTTTTCATCTCGCAGTTTCTCGAGTGCCGATTCCCCGGAATAGGCGACAGTAACTTTATACCCATTACGAAGCAGGCCCTCGCTAATCGCGTTGGCTAGTTTGTGCTCGTCTTCGACAACCATAATGTCGAGCGCCTCTTTGGGGCGGCCATTTTCTGCGCCAAACATGCCTCACACTCTACCGCAGGTCGTCAGGTTTCCGTCCCACCCACAATGAAAAGTTCAGAAATACTTCAGGATTCCTTAATGCTGCCCTGTGTTGAGATGAAGAGTACACAGGCGGCGGGTGCGAAAGAGGGTAGCGAGTAGGCATGAGGAGAACTCAAAATGAGTAGCGTCAGGGTTTTGTGCGTCGAGAACCATATCGAATACCTCGATGCCCTCAAATACATGCTGGAGACGGCCGGCTACGAGGTCTTATCTGCCACCACGGGAAGTCAGGGTCTCGCGATTCTCATGAAACAGTGCATCCACGGCGTTCTCCTGGAGTACGACTTACCGGATGCGACGGGAAGTACGATTCGCGCTGAAATGAAACGCCTTAAGCCTGAGGTTCCGGTTCTCCTTTTTGCGGGGGTAGGGAGTCAGACGCCTTTTTTGCTTCGATTTTTTGCCTCTTATCTCCGAAATGCGGAAAGACCGGACTGGGCCTTTCAAGATCTGGATGCGTAGGTGCCAATTGCGAACGCAACATCATCTGTGGCTGTCGATGGTTGGCGAATCGTCCATGTCCAGGATTCCCAAGTGAGGAGCAGTTTATGGAGCGGGAAGAGGTTGAACGGTTGGGACGAAAGCTTGAATTACAGCGGCAGGAGGCTCGGGAATCCTTACGTCGCCTGGAACAAGAATCGAGATCTCTGGATGTCGAATCGACACAGGACAGTGCGGACCGTTGCGTCATCAGTGTTTCAAAGGAATCCTTGTACGAGCGAAGCAGCCAGCGCAGGACCGTTCTGCGCTTGATTGAAGCGGCATTAAAGAGAATCTCTGATGGATCCTTCGGAACTTGCGTGGCGTGTGGCGACGCCATTCAGGATCAGAGGCTACAGGCATTGCCGTGGACGCAATTCTGCCTGCGATGTCAAATCGAACTCGAAGAGAAAATTGACGCCAGCTTGTCAACCAAGACTTCGATTCCAGCAACTGCTGCGGCGAGGCGTGCGGGATAGGGGAGCCTGTCACCGACACCTGGCGGTTGTTCGGATTCGACTTAGAAAAGGGCCCGGGTACCTGAACTGCGGTGGTGGAAGACGTGTTGGGAGATAGCCAATCTGGACAAGAAGCGCCCATCGCGACGACGAAGCAATCGGTCTCCAAGCTCAACTCCACGCAGTACGTCGGGACTCCTGCTATCGGGACCTCGAAAGCGGCAGCCGCAGCCGGTGTCCCTTCCGTCGGGCCGCCCAATACCATCAACGACCGCCGCCGGCGCAGATTTGTCTGGAGCTGCGTGGTTGCATTTCTTGCAGCATGGTTCATCGCGTTCTTCCGATTCTTCTTGCCGCGCGTGCTGTTTGAGCCGGCCACTGTTTTCAAGATCGGGTACCCGGCGGAATACGCCCTCGGTATCGACGAGAAATGGCTGCAGAAGTATCGAATCTGGGTGGATCGGACGCCAGATCGTCTTTTCGTCATCTATGCGCGCTGCACGCACCTGGGTTGTACCCCCGATTGGAAGCCGGCCGAAAATAAATTCAAGTGCCCCTGTCACGGTAGCGGCTATGACAGCGAGGGAATCAACTTCGAAGGCCCGGCTCCGAGACCGATGGACCGTGCCCATATCGAAGTAGCGCCAGATGGTCAGATCGTCGTGGACGTTGGTCATCTCTACTCATGGCCCAAGGGCCAGAGAGATCAATTCAACGACCGCGGGGCCTACTTATCCGCGTGACCGGTTACCACAGAGACTCGGTTTTGAGGAGGTGTAGGAAGAGCTCGGTTTTGATGCTGCTGCTTGTAGGGTTCCTCGCTTGCAAACGGCAGGATCGAACCGATGCAGTATTCAGCCGATGCCGGCGGGCCGAGCGGTGTTAGGCCGAATGCCGTGGGACTACAGCGACTGCCGTTCAAATCAGAGCGCGAAGGCGTGCTCCCGACTGGCAGCCGCGTGACCATCGACTTCGACTTAGCCATGGTCCGACTCTCAACCCTCTCTCGAAAAGTCGGTCGTCCGGAGGCGGACAAATAGCAGAGACGAGGCCGACTTGGAGGCATTCTCCGAGGATCATTGATTACCGATGGAGGCAGCATGAAAAGACTCATTACAGTCGCAGTGATGTGGTGGATTTGCTCTTACGCCGGACTGGCCCGTGCTCAACAGATCGACGTTGCTATTGCAGGAGGATCAACCGCCTCGCCCGGCAACGGTTTCAGTGGAGGCGCCCTGCTGCCGTCTGGGGCTGGTGGCGCGTTCATAGGATTCAATGGTGACGTTCTCTTCAAGCCTCTCCTCGGAGGGAATCTGGGTGTTCAAGCCGAGGTGAATTGGAAAGCGAGCCAAGGCTTGTATGCCGGGCAAGTCCCGTATCGGCCCCTGTTCTACGACTTCAATGCCATCTATGTCCGACGCTTCAACAAATACTTGGGCGCTGAGGCGCTCGCCGGGATTGGAGGGGAAAGTATTCGTTTCTATTCGAACAGTTACAGCAACTGCGACATCTATGGGAACTGCACAAATTACTTTAGCAGCAACCATTTTATGGGTGACTTCGGCGGAGGCGTTCGATTCTACCCTTACAGAAATTTCTTTGTTCGACCCGAGATGCGGCTCTACCTCATAAACAATAACGTGGAGTTCAGTTCGGGTCGTTTGATTCGCTATGGGGTTTCGATTGGTTACGCGTTCGGTGGGAACCGGTGAAGCAAGGCGGATTGCCGAACGCGGCTAGGTCAGAAATCGGAGGTGATGGCGGTCTCGTCCGACAAAGGGATTCCCACAATAGGAACTCCGTGGGGAACTTGCCGGAAATAAACGGCAACGTTTCCTCCTTCTTTCCAAGGTGCGGAGCCCGACCGGGACGACCCTAACCGATTCAGGCGAAAAATCGAGACTTCACGCAGCCTGCGCACCAGGCAGAGAAACCGCCGGATGCCATGCCGTTGTAGGATCTGGTCCGGGATTGGCAACCAGCCCTCGCGAAATTCATCTCGCACTATCGTGGTCGTGAGTCTTCTGAACTCCAGCCCCAGGAATAATCTTGCGCCGAGACTCGGCGCAACCTTGGCTCTTTCAGGTAGGAACGCCGAGTTTTGGCAGTAGCCATTGCGTCAGGACCACATAGGCGACAAGGAATGCCACTCCCCAAACCCAATCGGGCATATTCACGTTCTCCTATCTGCCGACTCCAAGTTTACGCAGAAAGCTCATCATCGGGCACCAGTTTGTGAAACCAGACTGAAACAGATTCAGCCCGACAAACGCCGTAAAGAAGTACCAGTACGGGCTCACGTAGTGCCCGAGGGCAAGGGATAACAGAATAAAGCTGCCGGCGATCAAACGAAGAGTTCGTTCTACGGTCATAATATTTCTCCTTTGGACCTACAGGCTGGTCTGCACAATTTCACACTGCGGTGTTTGGCATTCGGCAACATTCTCCGGCGCGTGCGGGTGCGCCGGCGGAAACGAGTGTCTCCTCTGAGAGAGGTAATAAAGAACCGGTACTGCCATCCGCGAGAGAACGGTAGATGCGACTTCTCCCGCCATCAATGACAAAGCTAATCCCTGGAAAATCGGATCGAACAGGATCACGCTCGCTCCCACGACCACGGCGGCTGCGGTCAGCAGCATGGGGCGGAAGCGCACCGCGCCCGCATCGACCACGGCATCCTCCAGGGACATGCCCTGCGAGCGGCGCAGTTCGATGAAGTCGACGAGAATGATGGAATTGCGGACAATGATGCCCGCCCCAGCGATGAAGCCAATCATCGAGGTCGCAGTAAAGAAAGCTCCCATCAGCGCATGTGCCGGCAAAATGCCGACCAGGGTGAGCGGAATCGGCGCCATAATGACCAGCGGCGTGACGAACGAGCGGAACCAGCCCACAACCAGCAGGTAGATCAAGACCAGGACGGCCGCAAAGGCGAGTCCCAGATCGCGAAAGACTTCCACCGTGATGTGCCACTCGCCATCCCACTTCATGGAGAAACGGTCGGTGCGCTCAGGCATGGTTGTGCCCTTGTATTGCGTTACCCCATAACCATCGGGCAACTTGATTTTGTCGATGGCCTGGCTCATCTTCATGATGGCGTACACAGGGCTCTCCTCTCCGCCAGCCACATCTCCGGTCACGTAGACGACGGGCTGCAGATTCTTGCGATACACGCTGGTATCAATGGTCGTCTTTTGAAGGTTGGTTACTTCCTGTAGCGCGATTTGCCCGCCCGACGGCGTCGGCAGCTTCAGGTCGCCAAGATCTTCGATCCCAGAGCGTTCCGGACGCGACAATCGCACCTCGATGGGGATGTCCTCGCGGGAATGGGGATCGTGGAGTAAGCCCGCGTTCGCGCCTCCGAGTCCCACTTGCAGAGTGCGGGTCACATCGGCGGGTGAAATGCCATGGAGCGCAGCCTGGTCCAGGTCCACTTTCATGTCGTACTTGGTTTGCGGGTCTTCGACGTACCAGTCCACATCCACGACGCCCGGAGTTTGTTGAAAGATGGTTTTGATCTTCGCCGCTAGTTCAATCTGCCCTTTGTAGTCAGGTCCGTAAACTTCGGCGACAAGAGTTTGCAAGACGGGCGGACCAGGCGGGACTTCCGCGACCTTGATGCGCGCACCGAAGGGCGCGGCAATCTCGTCCAATTCCGGCCGCAGTCGTCGTGCGATCTCGTGGCTCTGCGCCTTGCGGTCGTGCCGCGAGAGCAGATTCACCTGGATATCAGCCTGATTCGGCTGATTGCGCAAGAAGTAATGGCGCACCAGGCCGTTGAAGTTGTAAGGGCCGGACGTTCCGGCATAGATCTGATAATTGATAACCTCGGGCTGTTGGCCGAGATACTTTCCCAGTGCCTGCGCCACACGGGCCGTCTGTTCCAGTGGCGTGCCATCGGGCATGTCAATGATGACCTGAAACTCACTCTTGTTATCGAAGGGCAGCATTTTTACGCGAACCCACTTCAACGGGACAAAGGTGACCGCGGCGAGCAGCAACCATACGACGCCACCGAGAAACACCCAGCGGTGGCGCGCGTCGCGGATGAGCGGGTTCATCATCCGGCGGTATAGGCGTGTGGTCCAACCTTCGGTCTCGTGCCCGGAATGTCCGCTACCGCCGGCATGTTTCCTCAGGAGCCTCAATGCCGCCCACGGAGAAACCACGAAGGCTACGATCAACGAAAACAGCATGGCTGCCGAAGCTCCAACGGGGATCGGGCGCATGTACGGACCCATCAGGCCACGCACAAAGGCCATGGGGAGGATGGCGCCGATGACTGCGAACGTGGCGAGAATCGTCGGATTGCCAACTTCGTCCACCGCCTCAACCGCGACGTCAGATAAGGAACGCCCTCGGCTTTCCGGCAACCGAAAATGGCGCACGATGTTCTCGACCACAACGATGGCGTCATCGACGAGGATGCCGATGGAAAAGATCAAGGCGAACAAGGTGACCCGGTTCAGGGTGTAGCCATACAGGTAGAAGACGGCAAGGGTGAGGGCGAGCGTGACCGGCACGGCCAGCAGCACGACGCCCGATTCACGCCAGCCCAGAGCCAATGCAATCAGCAATGTCACCGACAAAGTGGCGATCAGCAGGTGTTTGAGAAGTTCGTCGGACTTATCTTTCGCGGTTTCGCCGTAGTTGCGTGTGACCGTGATGTTCAGGTCATTGGGAAGCACATAGCCGCGCAGCGCATTCACTTTATCCAGCACACGCTCGGAAATGTCAGTGGCGTTCGTACCTTTGCGTTTCGAAAGCGTGATGGTGACCGCGGGATATTCCGCGCCAACCGTCTGTCCTGAACCACCGCGAGCATTGGCAAATAACACGTAGGCGTTGTCTTCGGCCGGGCCGTCCTCAAGTTTCTCCGCTACGTCACGCAAGTACACGGGACGTCCGGCGTGAACCCCGACTACAACCTGGCGCAGGTCTTCGAGACTCGTGAAAAATGTGCCGGCTTCGACCTGAAACTCGCGATTGTCGCGCGCAAAGCTACCCGCCTGGCCGCGGCTGTTCGCGTTCTGGAGTTGCCCGACGATCGCGCCCGGTGTAAGGCCGTAGGCCGCCAGTCGTTCGGTGTCGAGCACTACCCGTATTTGCCGGGGTTGTCCCCCAATGATTTGGGTCTCTGAGACGTCGTTGAGCGGCTTCAGTGAATTTTCCAGCTCACCCGCAATGCGCCGCAGGCGATAAGGGTCATAGTCCTTCCCCCACAACGTCAGGGCTATGATCGGCACATCGTCAATCGAGCGGACCTTGATGATTGGTTGTGAAACACCGGGCGGGATCCGGTCAAAGTTGGAATAGAGCTTGTTGTAGGTCTGTACGATCGCATCTTCTTCTTTTGCGCCAACGTAGAAGCGCACCACCAGCATGCTCACGCCGGGATGGCTGATCGAGTAGATGTACTCAACGCCCGGCACTTCGCGCAGTAACTTTTCCATGGGAAGGCTGACGCGCTGTGCCACCTCGTCAGCCGACGCACCGGGCATCTGAACAAAAACGTCGAGCATTGGCACCACGATCTGGGGCTCTTCTTCCCGTGGGGTCTTGAGAATGCTGAAGGCGCCAAGAAGCAGCGCGGCAACGATCACCAGCGGTGTGAGTTTCGAATCAATGAAAGTGTGGGCAATGCGACCGGCGAGGCGCTGGCGTCCGGGATGCATCGGCGAATTTGCTTTGTTGTCAGCCATCACCGGACCTCGACGCGTCTGCCGTTTAGATCGAGTGCACCCGGTTTAGCCACGAGCCGCTCGCCGTCCTGCAGCCCGGCGAGCACTTCGATATCAGTCCCTGAAGGGCGGCCCACCGTGATGTAGCGCAAACTCGCGATCTGGTTTTGATCGAGCACATAGATGCCCTGCAGTTGTCCGCGTTCGACGACCGCCGAGCGCGGTATCAAGAGCGCCGGCCGCTCGCCGCGAGAAAACTGGGCCCGCCCGAACAGGCCCGAGCGCAGGCGTGTGTCGGTGGGCAAATCAATCTTCACCAGAAACGTACGACTCGCGGTGTCCGCGGCTGGAACGATCTGCACGACCTTACCGTTCAGACCCGCGTTGTCGAGGGCATCGATGACGACTGAAACCTGCTCTCCTGTTCGTACATACTGAAGATCGTTCTCGTTGACGGTGGCCTCCAGTCGGTAGCGGCGCACGTCCTCGACGGTAAAGATCGGCATTCCTGGCGAGGCTAATGTACCGGCATCAGCTCTCTTCTGCGTTACGACCCCATCGAACGGCGCCCGAATCCGCGTGTAATCCATAGACGTGCGCGCCTGGCTCAAGGCTGCTTGCGCCTGGGCCTGGCCTGCCTTTGCCATATCTCGACGCGCGAGCGCCGCTTGTTGACGGGCTTTCACCTCGTCGAACTCCTGCGGACTCACGGATTTCTTTTCGAAGAGAGTTTGATAACGCTTCAGAGTTGACTCCGCCAAGGCCAGATCAGAATCTGCTCCGACCAATTGCTGTTGGGCGGCGAGGTCGGCTGCGGCCGCGCGGTCTACAGCGGCTCGCGGCTGGGAGTCGTCGATTACGGCCAGCACCTGACCGCGCTGCACGTGGTCTCCTTCGTGAGCCCGGATCTCCACAATGTTCCCCATCATCTGGCTGGCAGCGTCGCTGGTCTGGGCGGCACGCACGGTACCCACAGCGTCCAGTAGATCTGGGACGCTGGCCCGTTGTGCCGGCAGCACGGCAAGGCTCTGCACATTTTCCAGTGAAGGAGCCACGCGGGTTTTCTCATTGGAGCAGCCAACAAGGTTAAAAATCGCGGGCAACGCAAGAAGCAGCAATCTGAGTTGGATATTCATACGATTCATGGCCTCACCACCGGAGATTGCGGATTCAGGCTTCCGCTGGCTAGCTCCAGGTGGGCGTAGCTGGTCTGAAAGTGATAAACAGCCTCCCAGTAGTCGGTCTGGCTGCGGCGCGCAGCATCCTCAGCGCCCAACAAATCGGTAATCGTGGTCAGTCCGCTGTCGTAGCGGTCTCGGTTGATGCGCAGACTCTCCTGGGCCTGGGCGATTGCCGCTCGGGCCACTTCGATCTGCTGCCGACTGGCATCCGTCTCGTAATAAGCCCGCCTCACTTCGAGGCAAACAGCATCGCTAGACGCCTGCTTCATTGCCACAACCTTTTCTTCGAGGGCTCGCTGCCGGGAGAGTTCCGCCCGTTTGGCACCGCCTTGAAAGATGTCGAATTGCACTTCGATCCCGCCCAACCAGTTGTTGCCGCCGCCACCGGCAAGGAACGTAGGGTTATCCATTTCCCAGCCCGCAAAGGCGTTGACCCGAGGACCGAATGCCGACCTGGCCATCGACACGCTCTGCCGCTGAGCTGCTTCCTCGGAGGCGATGCGCTTCAACTCGGGGCGATTTGCGAGCGCCTGCTTCTCGACCTCCCCAAGTACAAGGGCGGGAAGCGTGCGCTCAGCCAACAGTTCGGTAGTCTGGAACGAAGAATCAAGCGGCATACCGATCGCCATGTTCAGCTCTGCCCGCGCCACTTCGAGAGTGTTTCTCGCGCGGATCAATTCCTGATGTCGGGCCGCCATGCGAACCTTCGCTGTCAGCAGATCGGACTCCACAGTCAGCCCACTGTCGAAGCGCGCCTGGCTGCGGTCCATGATCGATTCAGCAGTCTTGGCCGACTGCTCGGCAACTTCCAGTTCCTTGGCTGCCAACAGAACGTCGTAGTAGGAACTGACCACCCGGAAGACAATCTCCTGGTCCGTGCGGTCCAACTGGTGTCCCGCAGCCTGGTTCATCTGTTTGGCCTGATTTAACCCGTGCCAGGTGGCGAACGAATCAAACAGGTTCCAGGTTCCCCCAAACTGTGTAGCAAAATTGCCGAAGGGCAGCGGAGCATTCAGCTTGTTCAAGGTGAAGTCGGCCTGGGTAAAACGCTGCTGTCGTAGCTTGCTGCCGAACACGTAAACCGGGTCATCACCCCGAGTCGCCGTTTCGGAAAAACTCAAATGGGGCATGAGGAAGGAGCGCGCAGCGCGAACACTTGCAGAAGCCACCTTCGTATCCGCCAGAGCCACCTTCCGCAGTGGATTTTTCTCCAGCGCGATATTCACCGCCTGCTGCAGAGTAAGAGAGGAAGGTTGTGCCCCTTGTTGAGCTGAGGCACCCCGAAAAGTCAGGCACGCAATAGCGAAGCTCAGCGACACTTTGAGCGCGGTTCTCAACCTTGCACTCCCGCGGCCTGAGCCTGCTTCAGCCACTCCGTCTTATCTTCAACGATTTCGTAAGTTGTATGAAAACTCGCGCTCTTCTGCACCATGGCGCCCACCGAGCAATATTTTTCCTCTGAAAGACGGATCGCCTCCTCTAGCGCCACCGCGTCGATTTCGAGGCCGGTTAGTACATGGTGGATTCGCACGGCCGTGAAAACCTGGGGCGGGCGCTCGGATTGATCGGCTTCGACCCGCACCTCGTAACCGGTCACTTTTTGGTGGTACTTCTGGCGGAGGATGGTCACGACGTCGAACGCAGTACATCCAGCCAATCCGGCAGCGACCAGTTCAATCGGCTTTGGGCCGGTGCCTCCGGCGGCGTCGTCCAAAAGCAGATGATGGCCGCTTCCAGTCTGGGCCGTAAATTGGCGCTGCTGTCTAAGTGGTTGAGTCAGTTCGACTTTGGCTGTAATCACGATCGCCTCCTTCTGGTTCTATCGACCAAGGACACGAATAAATGCAGGAAGTCGGATTTTGTTACAAAGAAAAATCAGCCGTAGAATCGGGCGACCGGAAGGAGGGTTACTACTTTGCTCCGACCCCTGCGAGCGCCTGCTCATATTTCTTCAGCAGTTGCTTGCGGAGCCGGACGGCCTTCTTACTCGTGGGGCACTCGGCGGGGGAGGTTTTGCACTGCTGAATGGTCGCTGCAAGACTGGAGAGGAAGGCTTTGCACGGTTCGCAATCCCCGAGATGCCGCTCCATTTCTTCACAAAGCGAATCGTCCAGGCGTTCGTCGAGATAGTTCGAGAGCTCCGCAAACATGGCCTTGCAGCGCGCGTGCGTGGGCTGCCGGTTGCCAAGCGGTTCGTGGGAAGTCGCTCGCGAAGTGACGGCTGCCCTCTCGGAGCGTGGTTTTAATCCCTTTATCAATTCCTTGCGGACAAACAATCTCGCCCGGTGTAGACGAACCCGCACGGTTCCAGAACGTAGCCCCGTGATCTCGGCCACTTCTTCGTCGGTTAGCCCCTCCATATCGCGCAGCACCAAAACAATGCGGTATTGTGGCGGCAGTTTTGAAATGGCATTTCGCAACCGTCCCGCTTCTTCACTCCGGATGGCGAATGCTTCAGGATTGATGACACCATTGATCCCAAGTTGTTTAAGTTCCTTGAGGTCCGGCATGAGATCTTCCAACGAGAGGTCCGGGTTGGGCGCGAACCTGCTCCGGCGCCGGCTCATCAGGCAGCGGTTCTTTGCGACCTTATACAGCCACACTACGAGCGCTCTGGGGCTGTCGAATTTAGACAGATGCGGAACCGACTTTAGCAGCACCTCTTGCATGGTGTCTTCGGCGTCCTCACGCTGGCCGCAGACGCGCATACTGAAGGAGAACACTGTATTTTGGAGCAGAGCCAGAGCCTGCTCCAGCGCAGCATCGTCACCACGCCGCAGGAGTTGCACGGCTTGTTCGATCTCAGAACGCATTGCTTTGAATGTAGCACTCCGTCCCTGGCTCCACTAATTGCTTTGTCCGCCTCGACCATGACCACGATCAAGGTGCGACCGAGGCGTTCCGGCGGGGCGGCGCGTGCTGCGCGCGTGAGAGCGAAGAACGATTGACACGCGGATCGAATTGCTCCCATGCTGAAGTTTCATACGATTGGTCGCGCCAGGCCTCTGCCCTCGTCCAGCAATCTACCCACGATGAGAGCAACCGATTCCAGCTTCCTAAGATCGTCAAGACTGAAGTCGAGTCCAGCCGCCTCCGGGCGTGGCGCCTTGCGGGAGACTTGAAGCACGCCAATAACCTCCCCGCGGGCAAGAACCGGCGCAGACATGAGCTTCTGGATTACCTGTGCGTCCAGTCCAGTGTCACCCAGCTTGACGAGTTCAAAAACGCTGAAATGCTTAACTTGCGCGAAGCTATTGAAGAGCTCAGCCTGCTTGCTTCGGGCGGTGCGAGCAGCTACTGCCGAACTGGAAAGAGGGATCGCCCCCGCGGTTTTCAACTCAGCGGGGTAGAGGAAATTCAGCAGACTTCCATTCAGCTCCAGCAGCGCGACTTCCGTTTCTGTTACCTGGAAGATCTTGGCGATGCATGCGCAAACGGACTCTGGAGTACAGCCCTGAGGGTCCAAACCTGCAAGTGCTTCGATTTCCGACATTGTCCAAGTATGTCCGATGAGGGAATGTCTCACAAGGTGCCTGACATTCCCCCTCTCGCTCGCATCCAAGTCGAGGAGTCAATGAGTGTAAACGCCCGGCGGCGCGCCTGAATCACCGTCAGATCGGCTTGTGCCTTCGCGGTCCGGAGCACCTCCAGTAAACAGTCCGGCGCCGACGGTTAAGCCGACGCCAGATCTGCGTCGGATCGCAATCCGACATTCCAGGCAGAAACCGACCTGCGGCCGCCGGTCGGGGCCGCAGGGAGAGTTTCCTACTGCACGGTCACGGTGACTGACGTCGTCTGTTGCATGCCGCCGGCAGTTCCAGTCACGGTGACCTGGTATGCGCCCGGCGTCGTCCCCGGAACCGTGGACGCCGAACTCACTCCGGAGCAGGCCATCTGGAGCGTGCAACCAGACAGGATCAGAATGGCAATGCCGAAACCGAGAAGTTTTCTACGGTTCGGCTTGCTCATACCGATTCCGCTGAGGCACAGGCCCGGAACTAACACGGCCAGCCAGAACAGGCGGCCCGAGCCCGACCCCAGACCGGAACCTGGGTCCCGATCCGCCAGCCGCTGTGCCTGGGAGTGAGGCGCTGTGCTGGCGACTTGCAGGGTTGCCGAGCCGACACCGCCAGATACAGAGATCGTACCCACGGAGCAGGTAACCGGGGCGCTGACAACTGGGGTGACGGCGCAGCTCAGACTCACCATCGAAGGATCGAGTCCACCTGAGGGATGGATGGCAATCGTCCACTCCGCCGAGCCTCCGGGTTGAATCGTCGTCGGGGTTAGCGGAGTCGAGGCGAGACTGAAGCCAGCAGCGGTAACCACTTCATTGACCGCGCCTGAGGTGCTGGGGTTGTAGTTGCCGTCGCCACTGTACACCGCGGTGATGCTGTGGGATCCAGCCGCAAGGTTCGAAGTCGAGAGCGTAGCAACTCCGTTGCTCAGGCCGGAGGTGCCAATCGGATTCGATCCGTCGAGGAAACTGACGGTACCCGTGGGTACGCCGGAGGTCGCCGGATTGACCGTTGCGGTGAAGGCTACGCTCTGACCGACGTTGGCGGGATTGGGAGATCCCGTCACTGTGGTCGAGGTCGAGGCGTTCGAGACAACCTGGTTGAGCGTGCTCGAAACACTGGCTGCATAGTTCGAGTCGCCGCTATAGGACGCCGTGATCGAATGCGCTCCGATCGCCAACGCCGAAGTTGTCAGCATAGCCGTGCCTCCGGAGAGTGACGACTGACCGAGTTGCGTTGATCCGTCATTGAAAGTAACGGTTCCAGTTGGCGTGCCCGCCGCTTGAGGGGTAACCGTCGCGGTGAACGTCACCGACTGGCCAAAGCTCGATGGATTGCTTGAGCTGACGACCGCGGTAGTTGTCGGGATCACGAATCCGTTGGAGACGTTCAACAAAATAGTGACTGCGCCAACCGCGAGGTCGGGCCGTCCATCACCGTTGAAATCGGCCGTTACCGTCCCGATACCGGAAGCTCCCAGGAATTGGGCCGCTTGCAGCGTGCCATCGCCGTTGCCCAGCAACAGCGCGTCAGACCCTCCCGAGGCGACATCGAGCTTATGATCGCCATTGAAGTCTCCGACGACCAGGGACTGCCAGCCCAGGCTTTGCGGCGTAGCGGTGCTGACTGCAGTCTGGAACGTACCATCTCCGTTTCCCAGCAGTATGGAAATTCCGCCACTTGAGCAATTGCTGAGACAGTTGTTTTCGACGACGATGTCGAGTTTGCCATCGCCGTTCATGTCGGCGGCCTGGATAGCTCCGGCATCGTTGCCGCCGGTGTTGTAGCCCACGGCGGGTTGGAAAGTGCCATCGCCGTTGCCCAGCAGAACGCCCACACTGCCGGAGCAGTCGGAGTTGCTTTGGCACTCGTTGGTCACCATGATGTCCAGCTTGCCGTCGCCATTGGTATCTCCGACTGCCAAACCCAGTGCGTAAAGTCCTCCCGAGTTGTAACTGACTCCCGGCTGAAACGTGCCGTCGCCGTTTCCCAGCATCACAATGACCGCACCACTGGTGCAGTTACTGTCACTGCATTCGTCGGCCAACACGATATCGAGTTTTCCATCGCCATTGACGTCGGCCAAAACGACGAATTGCCCATTGTTGTTTGTCGGGTATGTAATCGGGGTTTGGAACGTGCCGTCTCCATTGCCCAGCAAAACGCCAACCGTACCCTGGGAACAGTCACTATTGCTGACACACTCGTTGGTCAACACGACGTCGGCCTTGCCATCTCCGTTCACGTCTCCGGTTGCGGCCCAAAGCGTGTACTCGCCACCCGAGGGATAGCTGCCTCCGACCTGGAAAGTACCATCCCCGTTGTTGAGCAGGACGCTGACGGCGCCGTTACTGCAGTTGGAGGTCTGACATTGATTGGCGACGAGGATGTCGGGTTTGCCGTCGCCGTTGACGTCGGCCGCGGCCAGTCCATACCCGTCCCACCCGCCGGGTTGATAAATCACACCGGCCTGCAGCGTTCCGTCACCGTAGCCGAGAAGAACGTTGACCGAGCCCGTGGTACAAGTGAAGTTGCCGGCGCAGGAATTCGTGACCACGACATCCGGTTTGCCATCGCCGTTCGCATCCGCCACAAGGACCGCGGTGAAGGGTTCCTCCTCGATCTCGTCGAAGTTGTCGGAGCCGGAGGCGTAGCTCGCGCTCAGCTGAAAGGTTCCGTCTCCGTTGCCAAGAAGCACAGTCGCGGAGCTGCCATCCTGGCAGTTGGCGTTCGATTGACACTCGTTGCTTACCACCAGGTCAAGTTTGCCGTCCGCGTTGAGATCGGCAACCGCCAGGGACTGGGGATACAACCCACCGGATCCGTACTGCACCGCGGCTTGAAAGGTTCCGTCCCCGTTGCCCAACAGTACGCCGACCGTGCCATTGGTGCAGTTCGAGGAGTTATTGCAGCGGTTGGCCACCAGAAGATCCGGATAACCATCGCCATTGACGTCGCCGATCGCTACCGCATCGGCGTATACAGCACCTGAACTGAGCGTGGTTGCGCTCTGGAAAGTACCATCCCCGTTGCCCAGGAGCACGCTCAGGAGCCCATTCGAGCAACTAGTATTGTTGTTGCATTCGCTGGCAATCACGACATCGATTTTGCCGTCGCCGTTGACGTCGGCAGCTGCGAGCGCCTCCGATGACGACGCAGCCGAACTATAGTTGACCGCCGTTTGAAAGGTGCCATCTCCGTTCCCCAGCAGCACGCTGAGGACGCCATTGGTGCAGGAGCTACTGCTACTGCAAACACTCAACACCAGGAGGTCGAGTTTCCCGTCGCCATTCACGTCGGCAACCGCCAGCGAGTTCGAGGAAACCGCTCCAGTGTTGTAGGCCACAGCAGGTTGGAAGGTGCCATCTCCGTTGCCTAGAAGCACGTCCACCTGACCGGATGAGCAATTGCTGTTGCATGCGTTCACCGCCAGGATGTCGGGTCTTCCGTCTCCGTTGACATCGGCAATCGCGACCGCTTTCGTTTCTTCGCCGGTGGCATAGCTGACCGGAGCCTGATAAGTGCCGTCGCCGTTCCCCAGCAATACAGTTACGATGCCATTGGAGCAGTTTGTTGGGGCGCACTGGTTCGCGGTTACGACATCGAGCTTGCCATCGCCGTTGAGATCCGCGGCGGCGGCTGCCAGCGTGTTCTGACCTCCGGAGAGTGAGGTAATCGGAGATTTGAAAATCTCCGTGCTCGAGATCAGATATCCCGCAAGCTTTGGACGCGAGGTGTGGGCTTTCTGAGCGGAGGCGAGGACTTTCTCCCCCGGAGTCAGCGGTCGCGTCGATACCCGGCTCTGCAGATTGATCCGAGATGAGACGGCGCTGACAGGCTTGAGCGTCAGGCTGGAATTGGAAAGAGTTTGCGCTCTGGCGCTGGAGGAGCCGAATGCACATCCCAGAGCTGCCGCAGCGACCGCAAGAAACCACATAACCCGCTTCGAAACCATAGTGTTCTCCATCCGCAGAAATTGAATTGGTACGGAAACCCCAAAGACTTGTGCTTCCAAACCGAAGGCACACAACGCGACGAAGCGGAGGCCAGGAGGAACACTGTCTCGGATCAAGACAATCGTCCTGAAACTGAGCCGCTCGCCGCCCAGGGACTGCAATAAACCCTTTGCTATCGGTGCTTACGATCAAGGGATGGCAATCGGGCTGCCAGCCCGCAGCGACGAGCGCAAAATAACTTCTGCTTTTAGTGACGGATGTTACGGCCGTCTGGAGAGATGGAGAGAGGGCCTGACTCGCCGAGAATCTGGACGCTGAATAGCGCGATCCAAGCCTTAGGGCCAAGTGTCGGAGGTAACACATGGTTGACAGATCGAAATTAACGTGCCGACAAAAGACCGACAACCTCCCGGTGAGGACCTTCTCTGGGAATCGCATTTTCGGCTAGACTCAGGGGCACAAGTTTCACATCCGCGCTCCCGGGCAGGAGACTGGAAGTCGCACGTGGAGGGAGAGGCGTTGGCGATGGCACGAAACTGGAACTGGGCAGTGTGGACCGGCGCCTCGCTGGTTTTCCTGGGAGTGATTAGCTATCCGCTGTTTTTCGTTCGCTTCCCGGCGCTTCGCGATTTTCCGTGGGCGAACCTCCCGATGATCGCGCTCGGGTTGGCGCTGCTTGCCTTGGGGCTCGTGCGCGCATTCCGGCGTTCGGACCTGTTTCGCGGCAGAATTTTCGGCAGTGTCCTCGCGGTGTCAGCGTTAGTATTCAGCGGATTTTTCCTCTACGGCATTTTTATCGGCGCGCGGCATGTGCTGCCCGCTTCGCGTGGCGCGCCCAAGGTTGGCCAGACGGCGCCAGATTTTACGCTGCCGGATTCGCAGAACCATCCGGTGAGTTTAACTGGCGCATTGAATTCTCCGTTCACTCCAGACAGTACGACCCGCGCCGCGACCAGTGCGGCTAGGACAGCCGGCGTGATCTTGATTTTCTATCGTGGATATTGGTGACCGTTCTGCAACTCCGAGTTACGGAGTTTCGAGCGGGCGCTGCCGGAATTCGATGCCAGGAAAATTCGAGTGATGGCCATCAGTGTGGATTCTCCCGCGGATTCCGAAAACCTGCGCCGGTCGCAGGGCTACACGTTTCCGATTCTTTCAGATGCACGGGAGGACGTGATTCGCAAGTGGGACCTGGTGCACCTTCACGGCCGGCGCGACGGTGCAGACATCTCGCGACCAGCGGAATTCCTTATCGACCAGTCGGGGAAGGTGCGCTGGGTAAATCTTACGGAAGATTTCGTGGTCCGCGCCCGACCGGAAGAGGCGCTCGCAGCCTTTGACGCCATGAATAAATCGTCGCAGTCCGGACAATAGTTATCTAGGCTTCGATTCTCAAATTCCAGAGTCCGATGTAGGCGTCCGGTTAACTCCCGATGAGTCCGTTTCTCTCCGGCTCGCCGAGACAAGATTTGAGCCGACGAATATCTCCAATCTGGTATAGCATCCACTGGACGAGGTTCACCATGACAACGATCGCAACCTCAGCGCGAAATGAGTTAACCGCACAAGCCCCGCAATCGCCAGCGGCGAACGGGCTGGCACTTGTTCGCGTAACCATCGGCGCAATGCTCGTGTCGGTCTTTTTTGAGAACCTGGGGAAGGGCCTCTACCGTCCCGCAGGCTACGCAGGCCTCATCAACTATTACATCAAGCAGGGTCACGCGCCGGCTGTGTGGAAAGCGATTATGGGTCTCGCGGCGAGCCATGCCGCCATGGCGGCGCCTATGCAGGCCATGGCCGAGATCTCACTTGGGATCCTGCTCATCATCGGCCTGTTTACGCGCCCCGCAGCTTTTGTAGCTTTTCTGTATCTCGGCAGCCTTTGGATGTCGGAGTGGGGCACGGCGTGGATCTGGGAACTGCTGGTTCCGGTGCTCGCATCACTTGGGCTCGCCGTCGGACGCGCCGGCCGGAAATGGGGCGTTGACTCCTGGCTGTCGCAAAGGTGGCCGTCTTCTCCGTGGTGGTAATCGGTCCAGAATTAGATGAACGACGTTCACGTGCGAGTCTCCGTGATCATCCCTACCCGAAATGAAGCGCAGGCGATCCCCCGCGTTTTAGCGGATATCCCTTCCGATCTCGTCACAGAAATTATAGTTGTAGACAGCAACTCGAATGACGGTACGCCCGCGATCGCGGCGAGAATGGGCGCCCGCCTGGTTCAGGAGCCGCGCCGCGGATACGGGCGAGCCTGCCTCACGGGTATGGCCGCGGCAAATTCACCGGACGTGGTCGTGTTCCTGGATGGCGACTACAGCGATCGTCCGTCGGAACTGCCAATTCTTTTGGCGCCAATCACCGAGGGACGCGCGGATATTACGCTCGGTTCACGTCTGCACGGGCGGTCTGCTGGGGCGTTGCCTTGGCATCAGGCGTTGGGGAATCGTCTGGCCGCCAGCCTGATCAGGCTTCTCTATGGAGTAAAGATTACTGATCTCGGCCCATTTCGCGCCGGACGCGCTGATGTACTACGCGCGCTCGCGCTCGAAGAGACTACTTATGGTTGGGCGGTCGAGATGATCCTCAAGGGCTCCCTGGCCGGATTTCGTGTGGTCGAAGTCCCTGTAACCTACTACCCGCGTATCGGGCAATCGAAGATCAGCGGTACGGTGAAGGGCACAATCGGCGCAGCCTGGTTCATCCTCAGCCTGATAGTGCGCTATTATTTCCGGCGCCGAAACGTAGGCGCACCACCTTCAGCGTAGGTTAGCGGCAGAATTTTATGAACTCTTCTATTGAGATGGTGGCCCATGCGTCAGGTATTGACCGTGTGCTAGTGATCATGGCGAAGGCACCAAGGCCGGGCGCGGTCAAAACACGGCTGGCTACCAGCCTCTCTTCCGCGGCCGTCACCTCTCTTTATTGCTGTCTTCTGGACGACACGTTAGCGCTGGGGCGGTCATTGGACGATGTGGAAGTCGCGATCATGTGCCCGGACTCTGACGTAAACGAGTTGGCGCGGTTTTCAGGCGGCCGGGAGAGAGTTGTTGCGCAGAAGGGGGAAGGCCTGGCTGCGGGCCTCGCCTCGGTGTTTGCGCATTTCGTGCCGGGCCGACCAGTGGAAGATCATCGCAGGGACGCCCAGCGACGATGCGTGATTGCTTTCAACAGCGACAGCCCGCATCTGCCGCGTTCCGTTCTCGAGGACGCGTTCAAGACGCTGGCCTCCCATGACACCGTGGTTGGACCAACACACGACGGCGGCTACTATCTCGTCGGGGCAAAGGCCTCCCATCCAACGCTTTTCGCGGGTGACGGAATGGGGACCAGTAGCGCGCTGGAGAGACTCCTGTCGCGGGCACGGACTCTTAAGCTCTCCGTAGGCTTCGCAGCTCCTTTTTACGATGTTGATCTACCGGAAGACCTGGCTCGCCTGGCGGCGGAGTTGCGTCCGGCTCCGGCAAGGGCGCCACGCACGGCGGCGTGGCTTAAAGAGTGGGAGCTTGCGGCCGGGCACTTTCGCACGAGAGCTCAGCCCGACTCTCAGACGCACACCGGAGAATTGTGAAGATCTTCGCGGTGAAGATCGGCCCCGCGTGGAGAGTGTACATACTCGGCCTTACGTTGTGTGTGGCCTTGACGATCTGCTCGCGCTGCTTCAGCGATAGAGGCGGGCCGTGTTTCATGGCCTCTTTAACGGTCGCGGGTATCGCGTACCTCCTGGCGATCCGTGAGCTTTTCTCTACGCCAATATTTCCCCGGCGCGTTGTCGTCATTGGGCTCGTCCTGGCTGCGGTGTGGCAGGTTGCGTTTCTTCGCCTCGCTCCCGGCGCCGATGATGATATTCATCGCTATGTCTGGGATGGCCGCCTGCAGCGGCTCGGCTTTAATCCTTATCTTGTCGTTCCCAGCGATCCGGCCGTGAAGGGACTGCATACTCCGGAAACCCGCAACTTGAACAACCCGGATTTGCCAAGCCCGTATCCGGCGGGAGCGGAGCTTTTTTTTCGCGCCATAACGACGATTCAGGAGTCCGTATTTGCGCTGAAAGTGGCATTCGCCGTTTGCGAGTTGGCAATTGTGTCCCTACTGCTCGATCTCCTGCGTTTGAAGCAGCAGGGGGAGCACCTGGCTCTAGTGTTCGCTTGGAACCCGTTGTTGGCCACGGAGGTAGCGGGAAGCGGTCACATCGACATCGTTGGCGGGTTACTGTTGTTGGTGTCCGCCGCGGCGCTGGTACGCCGATGGCGGGCAACTGCGGCTGTTGGGCTGGGCCTTGCCATAGCCGTGAAATTTCTGCCGATCGTACTCTTGCCGCTCTACTGGAAGCGGATTCGCCTTCGCGACGCCGCGCTGACTGCAGTTGTGATCGGACTCTTGTACGTGCCATTTCTTGATCACGGACGCATCCCGATCGGCTCGCTGGGTACATATGTGCGGACTTTCCGCTTTAATGGTCCAGTATTTGCAGCGCTCGATCATGTGACGTCTCCGCCGGTGCTGGCTGGGCTGGCAGTGCTCGCAGGATTAGCGACTGCGACCTGGCAAAGAAAAAGGATAAGGGGCACAAGGCTCGAGGGCGATTCGGAGGTCTTTACCTGGGACATGTTTGCCTGGCCCATGGCAGCAACGCTTTTGTGCGCGCCTGTCGTGTTCCCATGGTATCTTCTCTGGCTGCTGCCATTTTTGAGCTTGGCCACGACGCTCCCGATCATCATCTGGACCGTGAGCATTATCCCCGTATATGTCCAATGGCATTTGCGCACACTTGGGCACCCGTGGGGGGCGCTTTCGGGTTGGGTGATGCTACTGGAATACGGATGCGTGGCCATAGCCGGTGCGATACTTACCTTGCGTCGGCTCATGCGGCCTGAGCTGTCTCGAGAGCCGAACCGACAGGTTTAGTCAAACCCAGTTTCACGAACCCGCGAGTCCTTTGTATCTGGAACCGCGAGGAGTTCATCTAAGATAACGTTCGTTTCAATTCACCCGAGGAGGGACGTTCATGACAAACTGGATCCGCCTCAACCCAACCCGCCTTCTAGCAGTTGCAGTGCTCGTGCTGGCTCCAAACTCCCGTGCGCAGGAGCGCGCGCCAATTCTCGGTCAAATGGCAAAGACCTACGGTATCGATTCGTGGGACAAAGTTGACGCGATTCGCTACACCTGGAATGGAGAGATCACCGGACTCTTCAAAGCAGCGCACACATGGGAGTGGGAGCCCAAGACCAACAAGGTCACCTACGAGGGAAAAGACAAGGACGGCAAGCCGGTCAAAGTCAGCTATACACGCACCGATCTCAGCACTCAGCCCGACACTGTAAGGAATGAGGTCGACCCGTCTTTCATTAACGACAACTATTGGCTTCTGTTCGTCTTCCACGCTTACTGGGACAAGAGTGCCAGCGTCACCGATGAAGGCATGAAGAAACTTCCCATCGGGCAAGGTTCGGCTGAACTGGTTAGCGTGAAATATCCAGCTGAAGCCGGCGGATACACGCCGGGCGACACCTGGGATCTCTACGTCGGAAAGGATAATCGCGTGGTGCAATTGGTCTACCATCGCGGTGGACCCAAGAAGCCGAGCGAAGTCACGGCAACATGGGCAGCCTACAAAAAGGCCGGACCAATCCTGATTTCAACGGATCACCGTGGCCCCGCCGACGGCAAACCCCTGCACATCTTTATTTCGGGCCTGTCCGTGAAGCTTGTAGGCTCGGATAGGTGGATGCCCGCGCAATAACGGAAAAGCAGTTGATTGCGCAGCGGTCATCATTCGTCATACATCACGCTTCCTGGCGATCACTATGGTGGTGCAGGAACTGCTTAGCTTGGGGAGATCGCGATTGACGGCCATGCGAATTTCGAGCTTCGGCCGCTCGCCCCGAACGATCGGACAATAAACGTCAGGCTCCAGTAGCGCACCTTGCAAGCGTCGCCGTCCGGCGCATCCGCCGTGACACGACGCGCGGAACTCGCACGGATTGCAGGTTTGAGGAAGCGTCCGTGCCTGTTCAAACGGTGTTGAGCTAAGAATGTTGATGCCTGCCGCCATCAAGTCCGGAAGCGGTTCCCCCGACCCCGGCCAATAAACGCAAGGCTGTGTTGTGCCTCTTGGTGTCACTCGCACCGTACTCACACCACAACCTGCTGCCATGGGCGGGAGCCCCGCCATTGCGCGAACCAGCGGCTCACCAATAGCGATTACATCGGTCTCCTCAAAAAGGCGCCGGAACCCTTCCCAGTATTCTGCGTAGCTGAGGGCATAGATATCGGATCGCACGGTTTGGTACACATTCACTCGCAACGGAGCGTCAAACCGTTGGGCGACTCGCGCCACATCCGCTAGGCGCAGGTAGTTCGATTTCATCATGACGGCAACGACGGTTACAGGAATCTCCAGTTGCTCACATCGTTCTGCCTGTTGCTGTATGAGTGCCCAATTGCCCGATCCGCGTTGTGCATCCTGTTCCCCTTGCGTCGGGTAGTCAAGAGAGAACTCGATGTCATGGAAGGCGCGCAGCTCGCTGTCCTCCAGAACCGCAACGCTATGACCGTTGGAAGTGATGGTGAGCTTAACTGGTTGCGTGCGCAGATAGGCCAGGATTGCCTTGAAATCTGGATGCATGCCGTTCTCACCTGTGCCGAGATTCACCGAGCGCACAGGCAGACGCGCCATGACATCCTTCACTTGATCCAGGGAAAGACGGTCCGCGCGAGTCGGATCGCGGTAACAGAAGGCGCAGGCGAGATTACACTCGTTGGTGAGGCCGAGCCCCAGCGAGATGCCGGCAGCAGACGAAGACTCGGCTCCGGCGTTGTTCATGCACCGACCTTCACGACCGGACCTGTGAGATGCGCCAAGAAATGCGTGTAGCGGGCCACTGCGGCAAACTCCGGTCGCCTGCCCAATTTGCGCTCTAGTTCGAAGATCTGTTCGTATTCATCATTTCTGGAAATCTTTGGGGGCAAGTAATCCGAGATAACCCGGACACCACGCGCGGCGATGACTGCCATTGACGCCGCGACTAGCATTGCGTGTACGCTCTCTGCCGTGAATAGCCGCACTCGTCCCTCATACAAAGATTCGTCTCCCCAGGCGGCAGTAAGGGTTCGCTCGGCCGCGACCAAATCGGCGTTCAGCAACGCCGCCTTCAACACTTCGCCGGGCTGATTACGCACCAAAACTGACAGTATGCCCGAGGGGCATCGCAAAGCGCGAGCCAAGTCGTGCAACACCGCATCCGGGTCCTCAACAAACTCCAGAACGTTGTGGCAAAGAATTACATCAAACGATTCGTCGTCGAAAAGCTCTGCCACTTGCGCGGCATCTCCGTGTTTCAGCGCGATCCTTGCCTTGACTCCTGCTTCCCGCGCGGCGCGTTCTGCGAAATCCAGCATCGGCTGAGAGGAATCTAGCGACGTGACGTGGAAGCCAAGTCGCGCCAGGCGTACAGAAAGAGCGCCGGTGCCGCACCCTATATCCAAAGCGCGCAAAGACTGCGCGGCCCGCGGAAGAAAGTCCTGCAAGTTGGCAAAGGCGAGATCGAGGCGCAATCGGCCCTCGGGCGTCTCGAGGTAGGAGGCATATTTTGCCGCGCCGGTCTGGAACCGTTCGAGGTCGTCATTGGCGGTCATTTCCTTCATGCCGTGCCCAGGGGACGTCGCCCCCTTCGAGTCGGAGGCGAGGAGAAAAGCGTATACCGTAAGGATTGGGAACGACAAGTCGGCATAGCGGGAGAGGTTTTGTGATTCCGTGCCTCCCGGATCACGCGATGCGAATTGTCGCATTACGCCGAATCTTTATGCTCAGGCGGGAATGCCGAACAAGCGTCTTGCACAAAACTGGTTCGGATGGTGCTCAACAAGGGAGAAGCACTGGCCTAACTGGACCAAATTGGACCATGACGCAAATTGCCAATTCCTTGCAAGTGCTTGAAAGAATTGGCGGGGACGACGGGACTCGAACCCGCGGCCTCTGCCGTGACAGGGCAGCGTTCT
>Ga0070733_10000302_pt1 | contig 41805 bp, 39 predicted proteins | sample Coa_R1_9_FD_66450 | JGI IMG/M metagenome (GOLD analysis project Ga0070733, IMG submission 66450) | Surface soil microbial communities from Centralia Pennsylvania, which are recovering from an underground coalmine fire - Coalmine... | ecosystem: Environmental > Terrestrial > Soil > Unclassified ... | reverse complement strand
GAGGAGCAACGTTTTTCTCCTGGCCAACTCGGTGAAGTAAGCCGGGGCGCCGACGGCTCCCATTTTTTTATTGGGGTCGCGGGGAGCGAAGATGGCATCGCGGTCGCCCTGCTGCACAATCCACGTCGACCCGGCGAACAAATTCGCATTGGCCACGTGATCGCCGTGATAATGCGAAAGCGCGAGATATGTAATATCCGCCGGCGTATAGCCGATGGCGGCCAACTGCGGGAGCAGCGGACGATCCACAACGAAAGCGCCAGCCGTCTGCGGCGTAACACCGTCCTTGAACGCGTTGTCCGGAATCTCGCCGGTGTCCCACATCATCGTGCCGCGCGGATGCACGATGAGGAAGCACGGTGTGACCATATTGGAATTGGCCAATTCCCCCGGCTTGAACCCCATCGAGTTCCCGTTCGCCACGTTGATCTTCCCGCAATCGAGAACATAGAGCCGCAACGACTTGGGTGGCGCAGGCTTGCGCGTCTGCGCGTTCGCTGCAGGCCATACTGCCAGCCCCGCTACTGCGGCGGTGGCAAGAAGAAAATTCATCGTTCGACGGACCATGGTCGGAAGCATATCACGGCTGCGTTTGCGATAAACTCCATCCTGAAACCTCCGGAAGAGTACCCGCTATGCGCCTTCGTCCTCTTGTCCTCCTCGCGTTCACGCTGTCGCCGCTCGCTTTCGGGCAACCCGCCGGCACGCCCAAGCTCGGCGTCGACGCCCCCACGATGGGCTACAAGGAGGTGCCGGAATGGCCGACTCAGGTTCAGAATGCGGCCGGCACTCCCGGAGGTCCGTGGAATTTCATTCAAGTGGCCAGCGTGGCGGTCGATGCCCAGGGCCACGTCCTCGTGCTGCATCGCGGCGCCCACCCGATCATGGAATTCGAAAGCAGCGGGAAGTACGTGCGTTCCTGGGGCGATGGCATTTTCAGCGAGGGCAAGATCGGCGCGATCGCACTGGCTGACCGCGTGCCAGGCCACGCGCTTTACTCAGCCATTTATGGACCCGCCGGATGCGATTCCTGCGGCGCGCACTCCATTCGCGTGGACCCGGAGCACAACATTTGGGTTGTCGACGCTCCCGGTCACATAATTTACAAAATGAATCAGCAGGGCAAGGTCCTTATGCAGCTCGGTCACAAAGGGGTGGCGGGAGCCGGCCACGATACCTTCAACCTGCCCACGGACGTGGCGTTCGCTCCCGACGGCGACTTCTATATTTCGGACGGCTACGCCGGCAACCGGGTCGTGAAATTCTCTCGCGATGGACATTACCTCCTTGAGTGGGGCACGCGCGGAACGGGGCCTGGCCAGTTCGAGCTGCCGCACGCGGTCGTGGTCGATGCCGAGGGCAAAGTTTACGTCTCGGATCGCGAAACCCATCGCATCGAAGTTTTCGATTCCAATGGCCGCTTTCTCACCGAGTGGCCTGTTCTCGAAGCCGTCTCGGCGCTCTTCATGACGAAGGACCAGCACATCTGGGCGGGCGCCGTGTTGCTGAACCTCAAGGGAGAAGTTGTCGGAAGATTGCCCAACGGGACAGCGGCCGGCGGACACGGCGTGGCGGCGTCCGACTCCGGCGACGTCTATCTGGCGCAACTCAGCGGTAAAGTGCAGAAGTTCGCCAGACAGTGACTCTCGGTTACTGATCCGCCGGCTCGATTCTCAGCAGGAACCCATCGCTGGCGTCTCCTCCGCTCGCATGCGCCGTGACCACGTTTCACAGGCGGCGTCACCTCAAGGCGTTCGCCTGCGAGACAGTAAGGCGGCAATCGCGACCGCAACTGCAATAAGGAGCCAGGAGGCCAAAGGAACCATGAGGAACACGAACCCGATCTTCACCTTTATGTAACCGAACGCCACACCTCCATAGATAGCCAAAGAGCCCAGCGTTATAACCAGCATCGTGACATCCAGCGTTCCCAGGGAAAAAGCCGGCCAACGTTGCGAAACTACGTGGATCGAGACGGCAGCCATGTACGGCGAAAGCACCCAGGTGGCGAAAAGCAGCAGCAGGATTCGGGAGTTTTGATGACGACCGGCATAGAGCATCAAACCGAGCGAACTCACGGCCCCGGTCGGTACCGCGATCAGACCTGCCGCTCGTACGAGCCCGGCGAACCCACCCTCGGACCTTCTCCAGCTCACTTTAGAGGTCATTTTCATGAGCCAATTGGATCGCGGCGTTGAGAGGCTTCAGTTCGCGCGCATATGCATGGCGACAATCGCGAGTATGCCTCAAGCGATCAACGCAGCCGCGGTGATGACAAGCTTCGACAGTTGCGAGTGGATCGCGGTGAGCGTTTGTCGCGCAGCCCCGGGCGGTTCTACGTCGTGCCGGCCGGACAGCAGAGTGAAACAGCCCGCGACCAACGCGCCCGGGGGGCAGGAAGAATTTCTTGGCCTTCACAGATAGACTTTATATCATAAAGTACACTGCGAGGCGACCATTTATTGGCTGAACGCGCGCCTGATCGCCGGTTCGATCTGCAACCGATTCGGGCGGCACAGAGAGCCTCCCGTGAAAAACCGATCTTCAGTGACTTCCCTGCGTGCATATTGAGGGAATTGGGCGGCCTGCCATGCATCGAGCGACTCCGTTTCGGTCTCGCAAAGAATCAGTCCTTCCAATTCGCCCTGAAACACGTCGATGGAGATAACAAGGCCGGCGCACTCATCGTTTTGCTCATCGTAGTACCGCCTCTTCGAAAGATCGCGGCCGGGAAGGCTCCTCAGCGCGTCGTACTCGGCGGAGGAGAGCCAGACGGTGACCACCGGCTGGGCGAACATCGAATCGGACTCGAATTTCTTTGTCAGCTTAAATGTCGGACGGCCTGTATCCGAGTCTTCAATACGACGAACGCGCAGCTTGCCGCAGTCGATTTAGCGGTCCTCAAGAAGCCTGTAATATGGCTTCGTCTTCAGCTGCCGGTCGATGGCCGGGTCGACGAGGAATCGGCGCTCGTATTCGATGCGGGCATATTTTGGTACCGTCAGCACGCGCGGCGCCGGATTATTCTCGCCCATAAACTACAAGACTGGATTTACTGATCCGCCGGCTCAATTCTCAGCAGGAACCCATCGCTCGCGTCCCCTCCGCTCGCATGCTCCGTGACCACATAGATGTATCCGTCGGGGCTCTGCTGGACATCGCGAACGCGCTCATGCAGCGGCACCAGCAAGCCCTCCCGCCTTTCCGCCTGCGAAGGTTGATTGAACGCCATTCGCACCAGCTGCGCCGTTGTCAGCGCGCCGATAAAGAGGTTGTTCTTCCACTTCGGAAACTTGTCGCCGGTGTAAAACATGATGCTGGACGGGCTGATCGACGGCACCCAGAAAATCCGCGGATTATCCATGCCGGGCCGCGCCCACGGCTGATCGGAAACCAACGACCCCGTGTAGTTGCGGCCCATGGACACAAGCGGCCAGCCATAGTTGTGGCCGGGCACCAGAATGTTCACTTCGTCCCCACCCATGGGACCGATTTCGGCTTGCCACAAAGCGCCCGTTTCAGGATGAACCGCGAGGCCATAGCCGTTACGGTGGCCATACGTGAAGATTTCCGGCCGAGCTCCGGCGCGGCTGACGAACGGATTGTCCGGGGGAATCGTGCCGTCGTCGCGGAGCCGCAGAGTCTTCCCGGCGTCGTTATCCAGACCTTGCGCCTTCATCCGGAGACTGTTGTCTTCGGTGCCGGTGCAGCAGATCCGGTCGCGGTCGCCGACCGTCACATAGAGCATGGAGTCCGGCGTGAAGAAGACCCTGCCTGCCAGGTTGCCGCCGGTCTCCCAGGCATCGGCCACAAAGATCTCCTGAACGTCGGCAAGCTTAGTCCCTTCCAGACGTCCGCGCGCCACCGCCAGCGTGGTCCCACGCTCACCCTTTTTGGGATAGGACACGTACACCCAGTGATTCTGCGCAAAGTTCGGATGCAGCGCGATGAAGTGCAGCGCGTCCCCCGTTGCGCCGGATGCCGTGGGCGAAGTCCACACCGGTTCCGGCAGCAGATTGTTGTCACGGATCATGCGCAATTTGCCGTTGCGCTCGGCCACCAGAACGGTACGCGCGTCGGGGAGCGCCAGGCTCCACGGGTGGTACAGTCCCGTGGCGACCGGCACCACACGGATCTTCCCGCCCTGCACATCGAGAATTTGCGGGCCGCTACCGATGGACGTCTGCTGTGCGCCGCCGGGAACCCCATTGAATAACAGGACAACAACAGGCAGCACGAGGTGGAAGCGCGATCTATGGGTGATCATTCTGTTTGTTCACAGTATGCTGAGGGATGTTTCATGTCAAGCGCCGTGCCGAGGCGCGGATAGAAATTTCCCGGAGTTTGCTCCGACTCTATATATTGAATTAAAGCGATCCAGTCTCATGGAACAGAAGCCCGGCGCCAAACGCGGCCCGTATGAGATCGTCTCTCCCGCCGGATCTCCGGCAGATGCGGGCCGAGGGACGGAGTCAGCCCGCGCTGGAGCGGGGAGGGCAGGCAGTTGTTCTATCGTGCGCCGGACGGTACGATCATGGCCGTGGAAGTAACTACCGGAAACCCGGCGTCTCCGACCGGCATCCCGTTTACCGTCGTTTTGAACTGGACTGTCGCGGTTGAAGAAATGACCGAGCCACCTAGCGTGGCACAGGCGATCCGTTTTTGTCGTCTGTCAGCGCGCGAACAGATCTTCAATGCGCTGCGCATCGAGCAGCCGCAGACCGGCCCGCTTGAGTTGCGCGGGTTTCAACGCTGATATTCGCCGGCTGACATCGGCCGGGATTCGGCCAAACCTTTTCTCGGCCTGGCTGAGCAGCATCTCTACCTGACCTTCGACACGACCCTGCCTAAGCAGAGGTCCAACCACCTCGTTGTCCATAATGTCATTCAGAATCGGCATCTTCGTCGCCTCCCGCCTGGCTTCAGCTTCCATTCTCCGTAATCCCGCGATAATAAACAACTCGGCCAAGGCTTCGTCCCGTTCGCCCGGCGGTCCGCCAGCGATCCGTTCCAGTATCCGCCTCACACCTGCCAATTGGCCGCCGATCTTCGTTAACACCGCGAGGACACTATCTCCCATATTTCCGCTGGCCAATAACCTTTCGCCATCCAATTCGCGGATATCCACAAGATGAAATCGCACGGAGACGCCCGGTCCCTCCACGCGGTCCTTCATGCGCAACGGCGCTTCGCCAACGTACAAGATAACCTGCCGCGGCAGACGGCCGAACCGCATTCCGATTCCGAACAGGTACTCCGCCATCCGCAGCGGAAAATCCTTCTCGTTCCGCGACTGTAGTTCGATATGAACCAGGTTCCCGTCCGGCAGTTCGCCCAGCAGATCCACGCGCCGGTTGTTCACCTTCGGCGCCTCCACGTTGAGCCACCTCAGCGACGATGCACCCGTCAGTTGAACCAATGCCGAACTGCCCGGCTGCGTGAGGATGTTTTTGAGCGCCACATCGTATTCGTGCATCGGGCTTGAACACACAGTGGAAGGGAAGGCGGAAATTTCTCGCGGATGGTCACAGAAATCCGCGTCCCCGATTCACGGATAATGAAAGCGACGAGGCAGAGTGTGGAGCGGAACTCGTTGGCATTGATCTCGGCCGTGACCTGCTTCGCTGCAGCCCTGTCGGCAACCTCCCGGATGCCAATTCTCGAATACATAAAAGACACCTGGACCGCGCTGACCCGCTCCCACGCCAACCTGTACGCAGCCGCGGACGATCCGAAATTTCCGCCTCTGCCCGGCGGACGAAGAGTCGTTTACGTCGCCCGTAACGAAGACATCGAAGGCATCACCCACCGCTTGCGCATCCAGATGCCGGCGCCGGATTTTAAGAAAATCGATATCCGGCCGCTACCGGACAATCCGGCGGAGATTCAGACTCAGGGCTTGTTGTATTTGCCGAAACCCTGGGTCGTCCCCGGCGGACGATTTAACGAGATGTACGGCTGGGACAGCTTTTTTATCCAGATGGGGCTGCTTCGCGACGGCGACGTGGAATTGGCCCGCGATCTCGCCGACAACCTGCTGTATGAAGTTCGTGAATACGGCAAGGTGCTGAACGCGAACCGCACTTATTACCTGACCCGCTCGCAGCCGCCCTTCCTTACGCTCATGGTGCTCGCCGTTTATCGCCGTACTCACGACCGCAAATGGCTCGAGGACGCCTTACCCTGGATCGAGGAATATTACCGTTTCTGGACTCGAGAGCCTCATCTTACTGTCGAAACCGGATTGTCGCGTTACTACGACACCGGATCGGGACCGGCTCCCGAAGTCCTGGCTTCCGAACGCAACGCCCGCGGCGAGGGAGACTACGACCTGATCCGGCGCTACTTCCGAACCCATGCGATTTCCGATTATGACGTCTCGCGGTATTACGATGCCGCCAACAATCGGCTCACGGATCTTTTTTACAAGGGGGACCGTTCGATGCGTGAATCCGGCTTCGATCCCTCCAACCGGTTCGGCCCGTTCAGCGTCGAAATCATCCATTACAATCCCGTTTGCCTGAATTCTCTGCTCTACCTGATGGAGATGCAGACTGCCGAAATCCAGGACCTGCTGGATCGGAAAACGGAAGCCGCCGCCTGGAGGGCACGCGCGGAGAAACGCGCCGCGAGCATCAACAATCTGATGTGGGACGCCAGTTCCGGACTTTACTTCGATTACGACTACACCCACCGTCGCACACGCCGCTACCCGTTCCTGACGGCCTTCTATCCGCTATGGACTGGAATCGCCAGCCCCGCACAGGCGGCAGCGGTAGTCCGTAACCTCGACGCATTCGAGAAGGCTGGAGGACTTCAGACCAGCACAATCCAGAGCGGCGATCAGTGGGATGCGCCATTCGGCTGGGCCCCGTTGCAGTGGATTGCCGTCCAGGGATTGCGGCGCTACGGCTACCTAACCGATGCCGACCGCATCTCCAAACGATTCCTGTCCATGGTTCTCCGGGAATACGAACGGCACGGCAACCTGGAAGAGAAATACGACGTGGTGCGCCGGTCCGACGATGTCGCCGCCGGTCTGCGGTACGGTTATCATTCCAACGAAGCCGGCTTCGGCTGGACAAACGCAGTCTTCACGGCACTGTTCGACGAGTTGCCGGAAAACGACCGTCGTGAACTACTGAAGGCGCATTGAAGAGACGTAAACGTTCACTTCTTCGCTGCCGCCTCCTGGGCGCGGGCGCCTGACAACGACCCCGCCAAACCATAATTTCCTTCGTGGCACGCATACTCAAACAGCGGCCCCTTCGCCTTAAACATGGGAATACGCGCCGTCCATGGCTTGGTGAAGGTTTCGGGATCGTCCACAGTGAACTCATACAGCATCGTGTCGGGGCCGGTGCGTGTAAACCGTTCGGTCAGACGCATGTGTTCGCTCGATCCCCGGAAGCTGGTCCGATCGGTGAAATTCGTGGTCTCAACCACCAGCGTGTTACCGTCCCAACGTCCCCGCGCGTCGCCCAACAACTGGCGAACGTCTGGCGGAACATGCGCGCGTCCGTCCGTAGGAATGATTCGCACGTCGTGGATCTGCTCGCTGACCAGCGCCACATATCCGCGAGACTGCACGATCTGATAATTAGCGTTGTAATTGGCGGGCATCATCGGAGGCCCGGCATTCGACACCGAGATGCAGCGCTCCGCCAGCGACCGGTTCTCCGGGCCGTCGAACTCATGTCCCTTTTCCCGCGCCGCGACATCGGCCAAGCGCTTCCGCGCCGTCGCAGTCAGCGGAGGAACACGGCCATCCGGCGGATCGATAATCAGCGACGTTCGCCGGTCCGGGGTAATCTTTCCGCGGTCCCGCCAGAACTCGTTATAGGCGCGATTGACGTCGGCCAGGCTCGAACCGTCGCGCCGGTCGGCATCGACACTCCTGAGTTGTTCTTTCTCGAACTCCACCGCTTCCGCCTCGGTCAGAGTCGCCTTCCCCGCGTATTCAGCCGGCCGTTCCATGGGCGTGAGGGTGGCGTTGTTCCAGATTCCCTGCAGGTCGGGCTGGCCGTCAGGCGTGTGCGGGACGGTCCACGGCTTCTGAGCAGTCGCCGGGATCGAGGCCAGCAAACAGCCCATTATCGTGAATAATCGCCCGGTTTTCATTCGTGTGCATTCGCGTTTATTCGTGGCGATTGAGTTCGTTGTTCTTGTCATCACATACCCCGATAGTTCCATCTCGTTATTCGCTGACCGAACGATTCACCCAGATAGATGTTGCCTTTCGAATCCGCGGCGATGCTGTGGACATGGAAAAACTGCCCCGCGCCCCGCCCGCCATGTCCGCCGAAAAAGCCGACCACCTCCAGCGTATCGCGATTCAGGATCTGCACCTTCTTGTTGCTCCCGTCCGGCACATAGAGAAACTGCTGCTGTTTATCCGGGGAAAACGCGATCCCGAACGTGGTGCCTTCCTCCGCGATGGTTTTCCGTTCGACATAGCCTTCCTTCACGAACGTGCCGTCGATCCGAAACACCTGAATTCGATTGTTCCTGCGATCTCCGACATACACCAGGCCGTCGTTCGAAATCTGAATCGCATGCACGGTATTGAACTGTGGCGGCCCGGGTCCTTCGAACGTGCGGGCGTTCGAGGCCGTGTCGTCCGGCTTCTTCCCGTAGGCTCCCCAGTGGCGTTTATATGCGCCGGTATCCGCGTCATAAACAATAACGCGCCGGTTCCCATAGCCATCCGCGACGAACACCTCGTTGGTCTTCGCGTACACGGCGATTCCCGCCGGCCGGTTCAGATTCTCCGTATCGTTGCTGCCGCCGGTCTTGCCGTGATGTCCGATCTGCAGAAGGAATTTTCCGTTCTTCGTGAACTTCAGAATATTCGTGTCCTTGCCACCGTTGCCGGAGATCCAGACGTTCTCCTTGTAATCGACAAAGATGCCGTGTTCGGTGTCAGGCCACTCGAAGCCTTGTCCGGGACCGCCCCAAGCCTGGATCAGATTTCCCGCCACGTCGAATTCGAGGATCGAAGGCGCCGGAACGCAGCAATCGGCCTGCGGCGGAGATCCTTGTATACCCGCGCCATATTTATCGTTGTTATCCAGGCTGCGCGGACGGTTCGCCACCCAGATGTGGTCGTGAAAATCGACGAAGTTCCCTCCGATCGCCCCGAGCATCCAGTTGTTCGGCAGGGGCTTCGGCCAGCTCGGGTCGAACTCGAACTTCGGCACAGTTCCCGCGGCAGCCGCGAATGCGAAAACGGCCGCGCCCGCGAGAATCTTCGGTTTCATGGGCGTCCCTCCGCTATTGGAACGACTATACACGACCTGCGCGCTGCTTGCGTGGCGGTACGTAATGGAAGCGAATCAGATAAATCCTCTCGCCTTTTCCGTGTTTTGCGACCTTCAGCAGATCGATAACGCCGAGGAAACCCGACTCGCGCGCCAGCCGCGGAGTGATATCCGGAAAACCGATCGGCTCGATCGAATCCACCTCGATCTCGCCTTCCTCCATTTGGTACCTGGCGCCGGCCTTGACGTGCGGCCGCGTCCATATGCGCACGCTGCAAGTGATTTCGCCGCGGCGAACCCCGTCGCGAAGCCGCTTGGTGAACACCATGAAGAAGATTCTACACGTTTTCAGATTGTTGTTGACATTCGACAACAACCGGAGCATTATGTTGTAGAGACTCGACAACATGAACCTGCTTCAGGGCACTCTCGATCTCCTGATACTCAGGACGCTCCAGGCCGGTCCCCTGCACGGCTGGGCCATTTCCGACCGGATCCAGCAGGTTTCCGAAGACGTCCTGCAGGTCAATCAGGGATCGCTCTACCCGGCGCTCTACCGCTTGGAGAATCAGCGTTGGATCAAGGCCGAATGGGGCATCTCCGAACTGGGACGCCGCGCGCGCTTTTACCACCTGACCGCTTCCGGCCGCAAACAACTGGGCGTTGAAACCGCCGATTGGACCCGCCTCACCGGCGCCATCGGTAAGATCCTGGAACAAGCATGAGAAGCTTGTTTCCACGCTTGCGTGCGTTCGTCTTTCACCATCGAATGGAGCAGGATCTCGACGAAGAGCTTGCCTTCCACATCGAAATGCAGACGCGAAGGAACCGCGCGCTGGGCATGGACTCCGAGCAGGCGCGCCGCAGCGCGCAGGTTCAGTTCGGCGCAAATACCGCCGCCGTCAAAGAATATTGCCGCGACGTGCGCTCCTTAGTGTGGCTGGAACAGCTCTGGCAGGACCTTCGGTATGCGTGCCGCGGCCTGGTCAGGAGCCCGGGATTTGCGTTCCTCGCCGTATTCGCGCTGGCCCTGGGGATTGGCGTGAATACCACGCTGTTCAGCACATACAACGCCGTTGCCTTGAAACCGCTCCCGGTCGCCGACCCTGGCCACGTGGTTCGATTCGAACGTTGGACGGAAAGCCACGCCACGGGAAATTTCCAATACGGCTTTTCCTGGCCGGAGTATGTTTATTGCCGGGATCACGCCGACCAGTTTGCAAGCCTCGTGGCCGCCAGCCGGACATTCATCGCATTGGCCTCGACGCCTGGCTCCGCGGCGACGGAACAGCGGACCGGCCAGCTTGTCTCCGCGAACTACTTCGCGGATCTTGGAATTCCCCTCACGATGGGACGCGGCTTTTTCCCGGGGGAGGACAGCACGCCCGGCGGCAATCCCGTGGTGGTGATCGCCTACCGCTTCTGGCAGCGCTCCTTCGCCGGCGATCCCAAAATTCTGGGGCGCACAATCCAGTTGAACAGCGCCCCATTCACGGTCGTCGGAGTCACCCCGGAAGACTTCACGGGCACCACACTTGACGTCGTCGTTCCCGACTTCGAAGCTCCGCTCTCCATGCAGGCGCAGCTTCTCCCGGGGCAGGACTGGCTCAACCGCCCCGAGCAACAGCACTTCCAAATCTTCGCGAGGCTGAAGCCTTCCGCGATTCGGCCGGCCGCCCAAACTCAGGCAGACCTCCTGGTACGCCAATTCGGAACTACATGGACTGCGCGCGACCGCACCGTGGCCGTCACCCTCCAGCGCACCACTTACTTCCCCAATACCGACGACGTTCGCTTCCGCGCATTGATGGCGGCAGTGATGCTGATGGTTGGCCTGGTGCTTCTGGTCGCGTGCGCCAATGTCGGCAACATGCTTTTGGCGCGAGGCGCGGCGCGGCAGCGTGAAATCAACACGCGTATGGCGCTGGGTGCCGGCCGCCCGCGAATCCTCCGCCAGTTGCTCTCCGAGAGCATTCTGCTCGCGCTGCTGGGAGGACTCGCAGGATTGCTCTTCTCCATCTGGACCACCAAACTCCTCGGTCTCGCCCTCGCGCGGAACGCCGCGCTGATCGGCGGCGACTTTTCCGCCGTCAACCTCGCCCCCGACTTCCACGTGCTGGTTTATGTATTGGGTATCGCGCTCATCTCGGGAATTCTCTTCGGTCTCTCCCCTGCCCTGCAACTCACCAGAAGAGACCTTACGGCGGCCTTGAAAGACAATGCGGAATTCGTGGGAAATCCGGGCGGATCGAAGCTGCGGAATCTTCTTGTCGCCGCCCAGGTGGGCTTTTCCGTCCTGCTGCTCGCCACCGCCGGACTTCTCGCCCGCGGCCTGGTTCGAGCGCGGGCCGCCGACCCCGAGTTTGAAACGCGCACCGTCTTCACCATCGACGCCAACTTCGACGATATGACAGGCGATCCGGTCAAAGGCATCACCCGCAGGCAACGTTTGGCGGATAAGCTGCGCGAAAGACCGGAGTTCTCCGCCGTAGCGCTGGGCAGTCGTCCTTTTGCCGGTACGTGGACTCCGCCGATCGTCGTGGGCGGCGCCCTCGGGCGCACTCTGGCCAGCTACGCTTCAAATAATTATTTCGAAACCCTGGGAATCCCTTTGCTGCGCGGCCGCTTCTTCACCGATCGCGAAGCCCGCGGCAAATCGCCCTTCGCCGTCATCAGCGAATCCACCGCGCGGCGCTTCTGGCCCGGCGGAGATGCGCTCGGCCGGACTTTCGCTTTGGACATGAATTTCAACGGGACGCTGCGGGACTTCGAAGTCATCGGCATCGTCAAAGACGTCCGTTTCGCCAACCTCACTCGCCCGGATCCAGCACACGTTTATCTGCCCCCCGCTTTGGACGTACCCGCCTGGGTGGACCTTTTGGTTCGCGTTCCCGGCGACCGTGAGCGCGCCCTCGCCGCCGTTGCATCCGTCGTGGCGGCGTCCGACCAGAAGCTGCTTCCAGGCCTGCATCTGGTCAACCTCGACGACGGAGCTGTCCGGCTCCAGCGATCCATGTCGCACGAGTTCGCCATGCTGGCTGCGATTCTGGCGATCCTTGCCCTGGCCCTGGCCGTCGTTGGAATCTACGGGGTGATCTCTTATCTGGTCAGCAGGCGCACCCGTGACATCGGAGTCCGCATGGCGCTCGGGGCCGATTCCCCCGCACTATGGAAGGATGTGATTCTCGATGGCCTGCGCCCGGCGCTCGCGGGGATGGTGTGCGGAGCCGCCGCCGCGGCATGCCTCTCCACACTGCTGCACCGGACTCTGATCTTTCCCGGATCGATGGATTTCCTTTACGGAGTTCCGTTCTACGATCCGGTAACGTTCGCGGGACTGGCGGCATTTGTCCCGTTTGTGGCGGCCCTCGCCAGTGCCATCCCCGCGCGCCGTGCCCTGCGCGTCGATCCGGCCGTAGCTCTGCGCCACGACTGATTGCGGGGCCGGGGCTTCTGCCCTGCCGCTGAGCTTCCGATCGGCGTTTTCCCAGGAGCGTCCGGCCTGGCTGCTTTGCCTTTCGACACTAAAGCCTTTGAGTCCCTTCAATCCTGGACAGGGTCCGGTCTGAGGTTCCCAGCGGATGATGTCCCGCCTTCACGGCCAGATGAAGGATCAGGCAGTCGCAAAAACCCAAGGCCGGTTTTGCACGGAACAATTCGAGGGACCGGGCGACGACCTCCGGATCCTGCAACACCAGGTCCCGATGATTGAGCAACATTTCAATCGCCTTGGCCAAATCCGCCGGACTCAGTTCGTAGACAGTGGAAAGCACCCAGGTTGCCTCGGCCAGCGCAAGTACCGATACCCAGGCTCCCTTCTCGATAAAAGCGTCGGCCGAGGCGGCCTGACGGGAATCGTCACGTGTGATGAGACGAACCAGAACGTTCGCATCAACCGCGCGCATAGCGCTTTCGGACGTAACTCCGAATTCCTTCCTTCATTTCATCCAGGCTGTGCGGTTCCGGAGTCTTTGCTCCAAACACCGCCCGATGAATATCCTCGGAACTGAAGCGGCCCGCACGCCGGACCACAATATGGCTGCCTTCTTCGTCCCATTCAAGGACGGAGCCCGGCCCGACGCCCAGCTTTTTCCGTACCTCCAACGGGATCGAGATCTGCCCCTGCGCCGTGACCTTGGAACGGGCGATTGCCACAACTCAAAATTACCACGGTAATGCCACGCTGAGCCGTGGGCACGCGCAACTTTTCCACCCTTACGCTAATCTCATAGATGTTATGTCCATCCGCCCCGTTAAACGACTCGACCAGTCCCGCCCCACCCTCGAAGGCGCCGGCGTCCATCTCCGCCGCGCGTTCGGCTTCGGCAACACCTCGGACTTCGACCCCTTCCTCCTCCTCGACGACTTCCGCAACGACGTTCCAAGGGAATATCTCGCGGGCTTCCCCTGGCACCCGCACCGCGGCATTGAAACCATCACCTACGTCCTCGCCGGCACCGTCGAACACGGCGACAGCATGGGCAACCGGGGCGCCATCGCCGCGGGCGATATCCAGTGGATGACCGCCGGCAGCGGCATTATTCACCAGGAAATGCCCAAGGGGGATCCACAGGGACGTATGCACGGCTTCCAACTCTGGGCCAACCTTCCCGCGTCGCTCAAGATGACCGCGCCCCGCTATCAGGAAATCAAAGCCGCCGAAATCCCCATCGTTACGGATGACGACGGCACCAGCGTCCGCATCGTCTGCGGCGCCTTCTGGGGTAAAAAAGGCCCGGTCGAAGGCGTCGCCGCCGATCCCAGCTATCTCGATATTTCCGTTCCTCCGGGCCAAACGAAGACACTGCCTGTCGAGACTACCCGCCATGCTTTCGCCTACGTATTCGCCGGCTCCGGCAAATTCGGCAACGCCTCCGGACCGCTTCCGGTGATGACGGAAGAAGTCGGCTCCGACAAAGCTCCGGCGCTCGAAGCGGGCAACCGCTCGCTGGTCCTTTTCGACCGCGGCGACGAGGTCACCGTGCAGGCCGGCCCGGAGGGAATTCGTTTCCTGCTGGTCTCCGGGAAGCCGCTTCAGGAACCCGTCGCATGGCGCGGGCCGATCGTGATGAACACCCAGGACCAGTTGCGCCAGGCCTTCGATGAACTCGACCGCGGAACGTTCCTGAGGGCTTGAATCAGTACATGCGGCGACAGCCGCGTCTGTTTACGCCGTCGCGCCCCGGCTGTCTGCCGCCGGCGGAAGGGCCTCCAACCCGGCTTCGTAAGACGTCAGCGCGTGAGCGAGCGCCAGGTCGAGCAGAGACCCCGGCCCGTTCACTGTCTGTACGGCGCCGCCATGCCGGAACGGAGGATCCGTCGGCACGTCGGGCACGATATCCGGCGCATTCACGACCCTGACGGTCTGCCCATTCCAAAGCGCCGTGGCGAAAGTCGGATCGCCCACCCGCGGGCTGGCAAACGTCATCAGATCGCCGCCCAGGTCGGCCCAGCATAACGTCGCCAGCGCCGCGCCCAGCGAATGCCCGGTAATGACCCGGCCGTTGACCGCGGCCGCTCCCACCGCCGTGCTCGCGTCCAGCACGGCCTGGCGCAATGCCTGATACGCCGCAAAAAATCCAAGATGCACTTCCCCCGCGCCCATTGGTTGAAGAGGCAGCGATAACCCATCCTCAGCCCACTCCTGGGCGAAATCCACGCCGCTGGTGAACTGAGTTCCGCGAAAAACGATGTACAGCTTCCCGGCGTTGCTCGTCGCGTACCCCCAGATATCGAGCGGATCGCCTCGCAGAAAGAACGGCCGGTCGCCGGGCGGCATCCGGATCGCCACCGGCTGAGTAAATCCATTGGGCAATTCGACGTGCCCCGTCGTAGCCAGCGTGTATGCCGCTTCATTCAAGGTGCACAGCTCGAGCGCCGTCGGTTTCGAAAACGTCATTTCGTCACTTCGTTCCGGATCACCTTCCCGCCCTTCATCACAAACTTGACGCGCTTCAGTTCCGTGATGTCAGTCAGCGGATCTCCCGAAACCGCAATCAGATCGGCAAACTTGCCTTTATCGATCGACCCGATCTTGTCCTGCCATCCGAGCGCCTCGGAGTTAACGATAGTCGCGCCCTGAATCGCCTGTACCGCGGTCAGGCCGCCATGCTTCACCAGCGCCTCCAGCTCCAGACCCTGCGAGCCGTGCACAAACGTCGCGCCGTCCACGCCGCTGCCCACCATAATTTTCAAGCCCTTGGTATGCGCCGCCATCGTCACGGCCTTCTCGAAAATGGGAATCATCCGGTACTTGCCGCCGGTATTTTTGGCGTCGTTGTCGTCCATGTACGGCTCGGTGTACCGCTGCAGAGTCGGGTCGTAGTAGAGCCCTTTCGCGACCATCATGTCGATCTGCGCCTGATCGAGGCCGAAGGCGTGTTCGATGGTGTCGCACCCCGCGATAATGGCGTTCTTCTGGCCCTCCCCGCCGTAAACATGGCACCCGGCCTTGTGGCCAAGCTTGTGCGTCTCATCGATCAGCGCCTGCAGCACCGGCATCGGATAGGTCAACACATATTGCGCCTCGCCCGTCGGGGCGAACGAATAAGCGCCCGTCGGGAACAGCTTGATCCAATCCGCGCCATGGGCGATCTGTTCCCGCACGGCCGCGCGCGCTTCGTCGACCGAGCGCACCACCTTGCTCGCCAGCGGGTTATCCGGAGCTGCGGGGTTTGGCTGGGTTGCTCCCTGTGTCGCGCCCCAAACGATCCCGAGCGTCGACACCTGATATCTCGGGCCGTCGATGCGCCCCTCGTTGATGGCGTCGCGCATCGCGATATCGCCATAGCCGTTGCCATGTGAGCTCATATCGCGCGCCGTGGTGAAGCCCGCCCTCAGGTCCGCCTCCGCATTCTGCACCGCGATCAGCATCGAGGCCTCGGCAGTCCCCTTCGGCCCGCGCTGATTGAACATATGCGTGTGCGCGTCGATCAGGCCCGGCAAAACCGTCGCGCGGCTGAGGTCGATCGTCCGCGCATCCGCCGGAATTTTCACCTTGCCCTCCGGACCCACCTCCGTGATTCGATCGCCCGACAGCAGCACCACCTGCTTCGTCAGCATCTGGCCCGTCTTGCTGTCGAACAAGTGTCCGGCGCGGACCGCGGTGACTCCCAAATCCGGAGGGCATTGATGAAACCCACCGTCGGACCCCGTGCACGGTGTCGGCCCCGCCCCGCGCCAGGGCGCTTGAGCGCAGCAAAGAGACACGCAAACCAGCAGTAACGTATATCGCATAGCGCCTTCAATATTACGTCACTTCCGGAGTCAAAGAGCATCTTCGACAATCGCGTCGCTGGTTGCGGCACTGTCAATCTGATAGGAGCCGTCCTGGACGGCGGCCGTCACGCGTACGATTTGCGGGGTCCGGTCCAGAGCGGCAATCACGCTCGAGAACCGGATCCCATCCTCCGTCCCTCCGAGTGCTTCGGGCAGCTTGCCCGCTGGAACCCAGTCGGGAATTTGCGCAATCGCCGATCCCGTGACCTTCATTAATCCGGCCTCTGACTGCTTATCGGCGCAATCGGCCCGACTTTTAGGCGCATGCGATGATGAAACTCGTGTCGCCCGGTACACGCGGCTTCAGCCCCGTTGTTCTCATGCTCTTTCTCGCAGCGTTGCCCGTAAGCGCGCAGCTGCCTCCATCCGGCACTCTTTCCGCCAGCGACCTGCCCTCATTCCGCGCCGCCGTGGCCAATCTCGAAAAACGCCTGCCCGCCGCCCCCGACAAGTGCGCCGTCACCTGGGAAATAGCCAAATCGTATGCACCCGCCAAACAATGGCCCGAAGCGATGGATTGGCTCCGCAGGGTAGCCAACCTTAAAGCCGGGCTCGACCCCACGCGCGATTCCGCCTTCACTGACCTTCGCAACACAACGGAATTTGCAGCGATAGCAAACGCAGTGCGCGAAGCAACTCCGCCCGTATCGCACAGCAAACCCGCCTTCGAGGTCGCCGAGGGCGATCTGCTTCCCGAAAGCGTCGCTTACGATCCGGCGGGCAAGCAGTTCTACTTCGGGAGCATGCGCAAAGGCAAGGTGATTCAATGCTCCGCATCGGGCGATTGCCGGCAATTCGCCGCCGGGCTCGGAGTAGTGGTCGGCCTGAAGACCCGCGACAAAGGCCTGTGGGTGCTGAACAATAACGACAAACAATCCGAGTTGATCCATTACGACCTTGCTTCGGGCCAATTGCTGCGCCCCTACCCGATCACCGGAGCACCGCACAGCTTCAACGACCTGACATTCGCACCGTCAGGCGATATCTATCTGACGGACACGCCGGCGGGAGCTGTCTGGCATCTTCCCCATGGCGCCGCGGAATTGTCGAAGATCCCCGGAAAATTCCCTTCGCCAACGGCATCGCGATCTCATCCGACGGGAATCTCCTCTACGTCGCGACGTATCCGGACGGAATTCTCATGGTGGATCTGAAGACGAACGCGATCGCGCCGATACCCCACCCGGCCGATCTCTGCCTTGCCACCATCGACGGCCTCTATTTCCATGGCGCCAGCCTGATCGCCATACAAAACGCCTTCATGACGCCCCGTGTCGTCCGCTTCGACCTGAGCCGCGACCACCGGAGCATCGCGCGCTTCGAGGTTCTGGAACGCCGCAATCCTTTATTCGAGGGCGTGACGACCGGAGTCATCGCCGGCGACGACTTCTATTACATGGCCAACATCCAGGACGACAGGAAAACCGCCTTCAACCCGATCCGGATACTGAAAATTCACTTGTAGTGTGGGACGCGCGGCGACAGCCGCGCACTTGTTATCAAGGCTGGACTGGCCCATCTTTGGTTCGTCACCATCCGCCCGTTCAGCGATGGCAACGGGCGCATTGCGCGCGCCATCGCCGATATGGCGCTCGCGCGATCCGAGGGGAGTCCACAGCGCTTCTACAGCATGTCTTCCGTAGTATACGGTTCAGCCATGCAGACGACCGAGAGGCTGGCCTACGGGCTTGAGCAGGGTGAAACGCAATTCCGCGAGTTCAAGAGCGCCCTCGATCAGAGCGTCAATCCCGCAACGTCCGGGACCTCTTCTCGTCGCCTATCAAAACTCCAGTCTCGCTACCCTCTCGGGCGCAGCATACTATCTGGTTGATAGGCCTTCAATCTGAAATCCCGTCGGTATTTCAAACAACTTGGGATCCACTGGCGCATTCAGGACAATATCCCGGTAGGCCGTCGTAGTTTCACCGTATCGGGAATCCGTAGTTTTGACCAGCACGGCTAAGCGCAACTCGAAAGCTTGCCAGGTCTCGGTGGTGATTGTGACGGGCTGGGTACTGCTCGGAAAGTCTGGCGGAAGGCGAACCAAGTGGCGCTCGCCCGTTACCGCGTTGCCGTCGATTACCCTGGAGCCGAGGTCTGACCGGGCGTCCAGGAATACCGCCCCGTGTGATTGCGGCACTGAACCGGGCGATTTCGGCAGCGCAGCGAGCTTCCTCAAATGCGCGACTTTCGTCTCCAGGTCCAGCACGCCGGATACCCCGGACGAGGGGTCCTGGATATAGACCTGCTTGCCCAGTTCCAGTCTCGTCCGCCCCTGGGCATCGCGGTAGAAGACGCCACTGTTTTTAGTGACGCCTCCACCCGACGACTGAACGGTTCTCTCGAACGTCGCCTGCAGCGCGGGCGGCGGACCAACCCTGTTCTGGGCTGTGCCGGGGACAGGCAACGCAATCAGCGCAAGAAGGCTCAGAGCTTTCATGGTTTCATCTCCTTATCCGGGCGCTTCAACACCAGCGCTGAGCGCCCCCAAAACTAAAAGATATAGAAACACCCGCTCACATCCATTTCAAAGTTGGCTGATCCGGTCGAATTCGAGAAGTTGGCGCCTGCCGCGGTGAAGCTGACGTTTAGGTAGTAGGTTGCAATCGTTCCGCACCAACCGTCCGGCATTATGCCCGAGGGAGGGGTGTAAGCGCCATCGGCCGCCGCAGCTCCGTAGTACATGTTGGCCGTGTTTTGCCCACTCGGGCTGGTCCCAAACGGGCCGAAGCTGCCGCCGGAACCGGCGGAGGCCGTAAGCGTGCACCCGCTCTGGGTTGAAACCTGGACGTACGACTGGTTACTGGATTCATCCGTAGGCGTGTAAGTGCCGCTGCCGGCGTCAAAGTAATACGTGGCGGATGCGAAGATCACGGAGGGAGGTTGCGGTTGAACGGTTATGCCGCAGGAAGGGTTGGGGCCGCCTCCGGGGCCGCCGCCCGAGCCATTGCTGGTTACCGTGAAGTAGATCGTGTTGGTCGGGTCGCTTGGGTAGGGACCGGCATACCAGGTCTCCCACCAGTTCCCGACGTCGTTCGCTGAAAATTGGCCATACAAAACGAAATCCCCGTACGCGTCGGCGGTCCCCATGGCGCCGCCGCTCGTGCACCCAGCCTGGGAGCAGGCGTCTATGGGTGCGTAGGGATAGGTATAAAGTGCCAAATACCATGAGTCGCCGACGGTCCACGGTCCGCCGCTGCTTCCGTAGTTAGTCCCTCCTGGTGCTTCCCCGGCGCAGTTGTTACCGCTGTTATTCGTGGTGTCGCATAAAAAGAACTCCTGGGCCCTTGCCAACTGGCCTTGCGTAAACCAGGCGAAGGCGATAACTGAACTGGTAATCAGCCTGATTGAAAGTCGCTGAGCCGAAGATCCCATGCACTTCTCTCCTTTTTGGCAGCCTCGGAAAACGGCGCGTTTTATTCGGTAGAATTACTTGCGGCGAACAGCTCGATTATCGATCGGAAAAATCGAAAATACAAATAAAAAAATGCAAATCGAAATGTGCCGCAATCGGGAATGTGAACCATTTTACATGCAACTTCTCGTGGCCGCCACGATGCGTATTAAATAGGCCACAAAATAAGTAAATTGCAGAACATATTCCATGGACGTCCCTGAACAAAGCTCTTTGAACGCCTCCTGAAGCGCCGCCCCCGGTGCGGTGATTCGGATGCGCGGTCGCCGCACAGCGTGTGGGACCTGAATAGTGTGAGTGAGCGCAGCAGGTAGTTGCCGCTATTCCGCCTGACCCACTACACAAACACCCGCCTGCCTGCACAAACGAAATCAGCCATTTTCGAACTCCGCCAACACCTGTTCACAGCTCCACAAAGAAAACTGACGACTTTATTCCGCTTCCCCTGAACAACTTACACGCCCGCCACCCCAAACGACCCCTTTAACACAAAATCCCCGTGCTACTGTCCAATCGAGAACCCGGACGTACCTATGATGTTCCGGGGCACTAAGCCGCTCACTTCCTCGAGGCTCTGAGCGTGCGAATGTCGAAACAATAGGCGGCAGGAGCTCCCGTATGGTGTTGCCGCAGGCCAGACTGCGAAACCAAACTGGCAGTGGGGCCCCCAACTTTTCTCATGCAGCACCGGCGATCTTGTCGCCGGTAAGGGCTTGATCTTGTGGCGCCGACGATCTTGTGGTCGGCGTCTTACCAACCGAGCGGGATAAATGTCTACTTCCCAGGAGGAGCAATTTTATCCGCACTCTCAAACACCGGCCGGACATCCACCGGCACCGCACTCACTCGCCCCAGCGTCGCGCTCATCTCCGGCCGCAGCACGCCCAGCGTATCCAGCATCCGCTTCGCGCCCGCATAATCTCCCCGCGCCTCGATAGTCAGCAGCTCATGCGCCAGATCCCGCACCCCGCCCCGGATCTTCGCCGAATCCACCTCCCACGCATTCCCCTTGTGCACGAACGCGCCCTTATCCACCAGATAATTGAACTGCAGCGCCATCCCCTTGCCATGCGCCTCGTTCAACCCGAATCGCAGCGTGCGGAACGACGACGCCAGAAACGTCGTATAAAGCGCATTCTCGTCATGCTTTAAATAACCCTTGTCAAAGAAATGCTGCAGCATGAACAGCCCCAACACATCGGCCTTGGCTTCCTCAATCGCGCTGTAGAGCTCCTTCAACTCCGCCCGCGGCGTAGTCGCCCGGCCGTTCACCATGATCTGATGCGGCCCGATCCCATGGCTCATCTCATGCGCCAGGATGTGCGTAAAGAACGAATCGAAACGAAGCGACGGCTGCGCCGCCGGAGTCAGCACCGTCTTCGCGATCGGCTCCAACGTCGACTCGAACTTGGCCTCCTGCACGTTCTTCAGCATCACCCGCTTGCTGCCCTTCTCATGCACCACCCGCTCGTCGTTCGGCAAATTGTAAGCCGCCGTCTTGACGCCATGGTCGCCATCGCCCGACGCGAACACCTGATTCACCACCCGAATCGGGGACAGCGCGCCGATCTTCGTGTTCCGGTACTTCGCATCGATAGGAAGATAATCCTCCACCTCCTGCATGTGATCGCCGAAGAACTTCAGCTTCGCCGTCTCCGCCTCATCGCGAATATTGATGTAAGCCTCGAACGCGGCCTTATATCCGAACACTTCATCGTTGTAAGTCTCATACGGGCCAATCGTGACATCGAGCGGCGCATCCAGATCCATCCAAGCCATGTCGCTGGCATAGTAATCGTTGGAAAGAAACGCCGCCGCGCGGGTTTCGAGGAAATGCTTCAGCGTAGCGTTATCGGTAGCCTTCGCCGCATCCCGCAGATCCTGCGCACAGACCGCAAGGTCCGCCTTATACTCCTCGGAATAAGGCACCGCCCGAAACGTCCCGTTCGGACCGGACCGGATCACCGTGAAGAAGCCCTCGGCCTGCGTCCGCGCCTCTGGTGACAGCGTCTTCGCCCAACTTTCAAACTGCTCCCGCGTCATCTTCTCCGGATAGAAATTCGCGCCCAAAGGCTTCCGCTCCGGTACATCCGGCAGGAACGCCTTATGATCGTCCAGATCCGACCACGGACCCTTGTTCAGCAGAAAATATTCCAGCCGCGCCCTGCCAAGCGGCGAAGTATCCGTGCGCAGTTTGTTCTCCAGCGCGAGATTCCCGCTCCAGATCTGCTGCAGGAAGATGTGGTTCACCACGCGCCCCGCCTCGATCAATTTGACGAGCGCACTGCGGTCTCCGGGCGAGAGTTTCGAAGTGTCGACACGAATTGGCACGGGAGCGAAACGAGCGGTCATTTCCTGAAGTTGTGGAAGCGTAGCTGCGCCGGTCACAAGCACGGCAAGTATTTTTATCCTCATAAATCAACAACCTGCGGGGAAGCGTACATCGGAAGCTGATGGGACTGGGCTAACCTCGGGCCATGAACAGCAGTCGAACACAGTCGAGAATGGAAACCATCGGTTCGGCGGCCGCCGGAATCGCGCACGATATCAATAATCAACTCACTCTTATTGTGAATCATCTCGCGCTGCGCGACCTGGAATCGGCGCAGCAGGCAACCGAGCGCTGCTCAGCGCTCACCGCAAGCCTCCTCGCGTACTGCAAGGACGATCCCCTCAATGTAGTCCCCACCAACCCCGTCGCGTTCCTGCGAAACTTCGCCAGGTATCTTCATCTCCCCGAAGGCATCGAGCTCCGCCTCAACATTCCCGTGCTGCTCCCGTCCATTTCCGCCGATCCGCTGGCGCTCACGCGTGTCCTGACCAACCTGATCGACAACGCCTGCGATGCGATGGACGGCAAAGGCACTCTGCGGATCACCGCATCTCCATGGGCCATCGTCGTGAGCGATTCCGGCCGGGGGATTCCGCTGGAACTCCAGAGGAGGATCTTCGACCCCTTCTTCACCACCAAACGATCGAAGGGAACGGGCCTCGGGCTCTCCATCGCCCGCGATCTGATGCGCCAGCAGGACGGCTCCGTCATTGTCTACTCCGAACCCGCCCGCGGCGCAAGATTCACCCTCCAGTTCCGCAAAGGCTGATGGAAATAAGCTACCCGCGCCTAAGGTACACGCGCCTTCAGGCGCGTTCCCTACTGAACAGCCACCTGAGTACGCTTACTCCCATCGCTGACCTTAACCGAAAGCTGCCCGCTATCCCCCATCTCGCCGCTGCCCTGAAAAATATCCGCGCCGGACTTCATGACCAATTGGGGCAGCCGCAGCCGTGGAAAAGCCCAATCGAACGTACCACTGACAGACTCATAAACCTCGGGCCCGGCAAACACGATGTCTTTACTCTCGATATTTCGACCGTCGAACGAACCCTGCGCCCGCATATTCGTCAGCAAAGCCGTCCCAGTGCCCGATGTCGACAAAATTCCATCCGCGGCAACCACGCCGCCGCGCCAGGCCAGTCCGCTCACTTTCCCCTGGACGTCATAAGCGGGCTGTCGCCCCGCCAGATGAATGGTCGCCGCCCCCTGAAACGCCGCCTCGCCGAATTGGCTTTCGAGACTGGCCAGCCGCACGTTCATCCCATTCCAGATCACACGCGCGCGAAGGTTCGTGAAATGGCCGCCGCCAAGGTCGAGTTGGCTCGCCTGAATAGTGCCGTCGGCCCGCATATTGCGCAGCCAGTCGGGCTGCGGAACGCGCCCGAAATTGAAAGCATAGGTCAGAAAATTCCCGCGCCGGAGCGTCGGCATCAGCACCTTCTCGAGCACCGGGCCGCTCGCCTCCGGGACCGTTATCCGGAACTTGTGCGGGCGCGGCGCCAGAGCGTCATATCGATACTCGGCCTGCGCCGCGATCCCGCCTATCGAAAGATCGACGTGCTTCAGCGACAGTCCTGCGCCATCGATCGTCGCATCCGCGGAAACCACGTGCAAAGGCTCGGAGAACGCTTCGAACGGAATCTCCGCGTCCATCAGATTCAAATTTCCGCTCCACACCTGTTCGTGGTACTTCAAATCGCCGCTCCATGTCCCGGAAGTCGCATTGCCCAGCAGCGGAATTCCCGCCAACGAAATCTGCCTTCTCAACGCCGCGATCGACATCCCGTCGCTCGAAAGCTCGACATTCAGTTTGCCGCCGTCGGCATCCCACGATCCGGCGATGGCGGCCGTTTCCCTGCTCTCATTTGTGATTTCGGTGGCTTCGAGCGCAATGGCGCTTCCCCCGAAATGCAACTCAGCCGATGGAATGCTGAGCGGCGGCGCCCCGGCCACGATGAAAGTCGAGTGGGTCAGGTTCATCCTGCCATCCATGCGAGGCAGGCCGTCCGGCATGGAATATCCAACCGCGCCATCCGCCGTTCCGTCGAATTTGAAATCGGCCGGTATCGGGAAGCCGAGATGGCGCGCGATATCCGGAACCGGCGCCAGGGCGAAATGATTCAGGTTCACTGTGACGGCCCAGCGCGGCCGCCGCAGGTAATCGGAAACCCGGTAACGAAGCGCAAGAGGCGATTGCCCCCCGGCCACCTTGGCACTGAGATCGATCGTCTGGCCCGTCGCATCGATGGCTCCGCCGATCGCAAAACGCCAACCGCTGCCGCCCGGCGGCGTCTGGCTCCAGCCATGCAGATTGGCGAGCGTCATGCGCCCCGCGATGCCGATTCGATTCAGCGGGCCCGCCAGATGCGCATCGCCCGAAACGTCCCCGTGTATCCCGGATTCGTAGCCGTTGAACAGCGTCAGCATGTCGCCCAATTCGCTCTGCTCCAGTTTCACGTCGAGCGTCGCCGTCCTGTTGCTCTGCAGCCACTGGCCGCGCACCACGAAGCTGCCGAAACCACGCTGCGGGCGATCCGTCCGCGCCGGCTCGGCGTGCACCCGCAGCGTCCACGGGGCTTTTTCCGAGTCCGGCGGCCAAAGGTCGACGTCCGTGTTCAGCAAATAGAACAGCGATTTCGTATCTCCGAGCTTGAAGTTGATGCGCCCGCCGCGCATATGGACGCTGGGAAATGCGGCGAGAACTTCCGGTTTCAGCAGCGAAGTGAAGTTCCAGCTCACCCCGGCTTGCGCGCGGTCCACGCGCGTCAGGTTGACGCTGGCGTCCCCCAGATCGACCGATGCGAACTCGAGCGGACCGCCGAACAGCGACGTAATGCGCGGTACCGCCAGCAGCGTCTCGACATAAGCCACCGGCTCCGCCCCGATATTCGGATCTTCGCCGATAGTCACGTTTTCGATGGTGAGCCCAGGCGTCGGCAGAAGGCGAAACCGCAGCAAGCCGATTTCGACTTGCCGCCCGAGCGCTTTTTCCAGCGCCGCGTGCACCCTGTCGCGGTAATGGTCCGCGCTGATTCGGGGCACATACCAGCCGGCCGCCAGCAGCGCCGCCACCGCGAAGAGCAAAATCCGCTTCACAGCGAAGCCTCGCGCGCCAACAACTTTTCGTACAGCGCCGGATCGTCGACATCGTCCGAAATCCCCGGATCGCCCACCTCTATGTATGCGATCTCAGCAGCGTGGCGATCAATCACGTCCCGCACCTTCGACGCAGGAGGCTCTTCGAGAAACTCCTGGAATATAGCCCTTCGGATCAGCACCGGATGTCCCCGGCGATTCGCAAAGCGCGGTATCGCAATCAGTGCGTCGGATCGCATCAGCGCATCGACGGTGGCAGGGGAAATCGCCGGATGGTCCACCAGCGTAAAAAAAACGGCGTCGGCTTCGTTTGGTAAAACACGCAGCCCGGCCTGCAGCGACGTGAGCATGCCCAGCGGATAATCCGGGTTCTCCACAGCCCGCAGCCCCAGCGGACGTGCCATCTGAATCGAGCGCGCCGCATCGAAACCGAAGACTGCAATTACCGGCGAGCAGCGCTGACCCAGCGTGGCGGCAATGTTTGAAAGAAATGTCCCGCCCCGAAACGGCAGGAAAGCCTTGGGGCGCCCCATCCGGCGCGATTCCCCAGCCGCGAGAATGATCGCGCTGGCTGTCACTCGTTAACGCGCACAACGGACCCTTCGGCCTGTGCGCCTGGCTCTTCTTTGACCAGCAGCTTCTCGCGAAGGCGCTCGTCGAGGAAGATGGACTTCGAAAGCGTGCGCCAGTTCCCATCCGGATCGCGCCGCATAGCGATCATTTCGGCCGCAACGCTGATCGCGATCTCCTCCGGAGAGACGGCCCCGATCTCAAAACCCATCGGGGCATAAATCCTCTCGAATGATTCGGATGAAAGGCCTTCCTTCTCAAGTTCCTTGATCACCGCGATCACCTTGCGTTTGCTGCCGATCATTGAGATATACCGGGCCGGAGTGGTGACCGCCCAGCGCAAGACCCGCATGTCGTCGCGATGGCCTCTGGTGACGATAACGATGAACGTCGACTCCGTAATCGTAAGCTTCGGATAGAGATCTTCGTACTCGTCGGCGTAGACTTCGGCAGCTTCCGGAAAGCGCTCCCGGTTGGCGAAGGCTTCGCGGTTATCGGCCACCGACACGCGGAAACCGGCCAAGTCCAGCACCTTGGCAAGGCTCTTCGAAATATGTCCACCGCCGAAGATGAGCGCCGCCGGTTGCGGTGTGATGCACTCCACGAAAACGTCCAATTGGCCTCCGCAGATCAAGCCGTTATCGTACGCTGCATCCTGCCCCAGGCTGAATGACATGTGGCGCGGCTTGTTGGTCGCGATCACCTCGCGCGCTGCGTTCCAAACCTCGGCTTCTACGCAACCGCCGCCGATGGTTCCCACCATCGACCCGTCCTCGCGAACCAGAAGCTTCGCGCTCTCGAAGCTGGGGATGGACCCGCGCACCTGCACGATCGTGGCCAGCGCGCACTTCTGCCCCTGGTTGCGCAGGTGGATCAGTTCGTCGAATACATCCATTCGGCTTCAATTATACCGGCAACTGTCACGCGCTGCTCACGCGCGATGGCAGCTGTTTCAGAAGCCGATCGGTGGCGGCCGCGATCTCCTGAACAGCGGCATCGAAGGCCGGCTGGTTGATCCTGGAAGGTTTATGCGATCCGCTCACTTTGCGCACAAACTGCAAAGCGGCGGCCGAAATTTCGTCCGGTGTCACCGGGGTATCGGGGCGGCGGAGTACTTTGATGCTGCGGCACATATTCTTCACATATTCTAATAAAGGTTACCGTGGCTGAATTTATACATCGACCGGGGGTGCCCGGGGTGGCGCCAAGCGAGCACGGTTTGGTACTGACGCACGGCGCCGGAGGCAATTGCAAAGCGCCGCTGCTGGTGCTCATCGCGGACGCTTTCTGCGCGGCCGGCTTCACGGTGCTGCGCTGCGATATGGCATTCCGGCAGCACAAACCGTTCGGGCCGCCGTCGCCCGCGACGTCGGCAAACGATCGCGCCAGCCTGCGCGCGGCGGTTGCCGCTATGCGGAAAATGGTGAGCGGCGCAGTGATCCTCGGAGGACACTCCTACGGTGGTCGCCAGTCGACAATGCTCGCCGCGGAAGAACCCGGGCTCGTCGAAGGGCTGTTGCTGTTGTCTTATCCGCTGCATCCGCCGGGCAAACCAGCCCAGCCGCGCACCGCTCACTTCCCTTCTCTGCGTACGCCCGCGCTGTTTGTCCATGGCACGAAAGACCCGTTCGGAACCATCGAAGAGCTGAGCGAGGCACTGAAGCTGATCCCGGCAAACACGGAGCTGATCGGCGTCCCAGGTGCGGGCCACGACTTGAATCGCGCGAAGTTCGCCTTGACTGGTAACGTGATCGCCAGCCTACGGACGCTCGTCGCCCCGCAGGCGGAACATCACACGTAGCCCGCCGCGCCAGTCGGCTGCAAGGCCGATGCGCGTCACTTCAATTTCCGGGGTCAGCGCGCCCAACAGAGTCTCAATCGTCGAATGAAATTCGAGTGCCGGGGCGACCAGCAGAATACGCGGCGGCTCAGGACTCACCACATGTCCGGCGAAGTAGCCGAGCCGCTCGAAATCCCCCGCGGCGAGATGCTTACGCACGCGTAACCAATAATCGAGCGCCTGAAAAGGGAGTTGCAGATCGGCCGTCGCCTTGAGCTCGATCACGACCAGCCGGCCTGTGTGATCGATCCCCAGCAGATCGATCACGCTCCTGTCCGCACCGCTGAATATCGGAACCTGCCCGTAAATGGGTACCGGCCGGAGCGAAGCGTCGATGGTCTCCGGATGCGCTCGCACCTGAGATTCCAGCCAGCCCTCCGGGTTGAGCGAGTAAAGAGGGTGCTGCCGATCTTTGGTCTGCGCATCGCGGACGCGCGCGATCTCTCGCGACATCGCAACCACGCTTTCGATGTTCGACCGCTTCCGCCTTGAAATGCCGCACGTGACTTTGCCACCCAACGCGCGCGCGAACTCAAGACCGCGCACCTGCAGGCTGATCGAACCGTCCGTCTGCTCGATCCTGTCTACGTCCGGCATTTCGGGAAAAACCTGCTGTTCGGAATTCGGCGCCGACGGACGCCGGCACGGCGGCAGCGTGGACTCGATATTCCCGGCGTCGGCGAAGTCGATCGCCCCCGCGCGATCCTGTTCGTCGAAAGCGAACAATACGCAGGCGGCCTTGACCGGATCGAGACAAGCGGCGCGAAACGCAACGTCGCGCTCCATGCCGAGCGGAACATAGATCAGCAGCCGTCCGATCGAACACGCCTTCTCGCGGCGGCGCAGATACTCGCGCCAGATCAGGCCGGCCGCCACAATACCTGCACATTCCTGCGTATCGGCTGGCGCGGCCATGGCCGCGATACCATTCGAACCGAGCCGCAGAAACGCGCGCGCGTACGATGTCGAGAGGCTCGCCTCCAGGTTCGCGTCCGCGCTGATGTCGATGACCTGCCATTCCGGCCATTCGCGCGCCAGCATCAGATGGAAGCGTTCACGGAAGGCGATACGTGAGACCTTGCGCCCCAGTTCACGGCCAGTGGGCGCGGCGAGATCGGCGATCTGAAATTCCGCCTGCGTGTTCCGGAAGCGCTCGGTCGTCAGGCAGAGCCTGTCGCGCCGCTGCTCTTTCAGACCGGTGATCTTGCGCACCAGGTTGCGCCGCGCATCCCACGCCTGCAGCACGAGGCGCCCATTCCACTCGGATACGCTCCACTGATCCGCAATCAGCGGAAGCGGCTCTTCACCGGAGTCCAGCATGGCCGGCTGCGCAGCAGCGGCGACGAAGGTCTCAATGGTCGTTCTTAAATCGGACACGCGCTCTCAGTCTGGCAGGCTGCGGCGATGGCCGATGTAAGCCCTGGACTGACGGGTTATAGTCGATAGAACAACATGGCATCGAATGGAAAGGTCGCACTTGTCACCGGCGCAGGCAGCGGCATTGGAAGGGCAGTCAGCCTCGCTTTACAAGCCGCCGGATACGCAGTGGTTCTGGCCGGCCGCCGCGCCGCGGAGCTGGAACGAACCGCGGCATCCGCAGTCAAAGGCGGCGGCAAGGTTATCGCCGTGCCCACCGACGTGACGAAGCAGGAATCGGTGAAGGCGCTCTTCGCGCACGTGGGCGACGTGTTCGGGCGCCTTGATGTATTGTTCAACAACGCGGGAACCGGCGGCCGCACGATGCCGCTGGAAGACCTGACGTTGGAGCAGTGGAACAAAGTGGTCGCGGTCAATCTGACCGGGGCCTTCCTTTGCGCCCAGGAAGCCATCAAGCTGATGAAGGCGCAGCAGCCGCGCGGCGGCCGGATCATTAACAACGGGTCACTGTCGGCGCATTCGCCGCGCCCGCACTCCGCGCCCTATACCTCGACGAAGCACGCCCTGACGGGGCTCACCAAATGCATCTCGCTCGACGGCCGCAAATATGACATCGCCTGCAGCCAGATCGATATCGGCAACGCGGCGACCGAGATGACTGAACGAATGTCGACCGGTATCGTTCAGGCCAATGGCACTGAAATGCCGGAACCGCGCATGGACGTTCGCAATGTCGCCGATGCGGTGCTCTACATGGCAAACCTGCCCCTCGATGCCAACGTTCAGTTCATGACATTGATGGCAACGACCATGCCGTTCGTTGGCCGCGGGTGATAGTAATAACCGATCACCAAACAAGGAAATTTCTATTTGACTCGCTGTAACGCAACGATCATACTTTGCACAATTGAAAAAGAAGATGACCGGTGTTGCGGTGCCGATGATCGCGGTGCACCGCAACAGCGAGAAACCGCTCCACCGCCAGATCTACGACTCGTTCCGCGCCATGATCCTCGAGCGCAGGCTGCAGCCGGGTCAACAGATTCCATCGTCACGCGCGCTGGCCGACGAGCTGCGCGTTTCGAGGATTCCCGTACTGGGAGCTTATGCCCAGCTCCTTGCCGAAGGCTACATCGAAAGCCGTTCCGGCGCGGGAACTTTTGTAACGAATTCGCTTTCCGAACAGTTCCTCAGCGAGCGACCGGCGGTGGGAAATCTGGTGAGCGAGCGAGGCTCCGAAGCCATCTCCCACGCCGCCAAACTTCTTCCCGTGGAAGGCACGCAGTGGTTCCGGGGTTCGGGCGCTTTCAGTGTCGGGCAGATCGCTTACGATCATTTTCCGTTTCGCGTCTGGTCCGACCTCGTAACGCACCATGCGCGAAAGGTGCGCGCCCTGTCGATGAACTATGCGGACCCGATGGGGTTGGAGGAATTCCGCGAAGTGATCGCGGCCTATCTTCGATCGGCCCGCGCGGTCAACTGCGAGCCCTCGCAGATCATGGTGGTGAACGGTTCGCAGCATGCGCTGGACCTCTCGGCGCGCGTACTGCTCGACCCGGACACACCGGTCTGGATCGAGGAGCCCGGTTACGAGTTTCTGCGGCACGCTCTGACGCTTTCGCGCTGCCGGCTCGTTCCCGTCCCGGTCGACAGCGAGGGACTCGATGTGGCGGCGGGTATCAGACTGTGCCGGGACGCGCGCGCTGCCTTCGTGACGCCTTCGCATCAGTATCCCCTCGGCTCTACCATGAGCGTCGCGCGCCGCCTGCAGCTGCTCGAATGGGCACATCATTCCGGGGCGTGGATCGTCGAAGACGACTATGACAGCGAGTACCGCTATGAAAGCATGCCGGTGGCGTCTATGCAGGGGTTGGATTCGGGGCAGGGGCTCGATCCCGCTTCCCGCGTGATTTACATCGGAACGTTCAGTAAAACGCTCTTTCCCGCGCTTCGTCTTGGATACATCGTGATTCCCCCCGCTCTGGTCGAGCGCTTTCAGGCGGTGCGCCAGGCCAACGACCTGTGCCCGTCGCACCTGTATCAGGCGGCGCTTGCCGATTTCATCAGCGCGGGTCATTTCACGCGGCACGTGCGGAAGACCAGGCTGCTCTACGCGGAGCGCCGCAATGCGCTCACACAGGCGCTGCGGAACGAGTTCGGCGATGCGACTGAGATTCTGGGCGCCGAAGCCGGCATGCACCTGGTCGTCACACTTCCACCAGAGATGCCGGACAAAAAGATTTCGGCCTGCGCCGCGCGGGAGGGTCTCTGGCTGTGGCCTCTCTCCGCCGCCTACGTTGGTTCGAATGCGCGCCAGGGCTTCATACTCGGCTTCGGCGGGACGAAAGTGGATGAAATGCAACACCAGGTGCGGCGCCTGGGGAAAGCCGTGCGCTGTGAAAGTGGATATGCGGGACTTACGCAGAGTGGTCATTGAGTCTCTATGCGCCGCACCTTACCATGAAGTTCTTTCATAGGTTCAACCGGCGATTTTGAGCCGAGCTTCGTCAGCTCACCTCCCGGCTCCCCGACCCTTTTTACTGTCGCAAGGTCTGCGAATTCCGGACGTCACGATCAACCGATCGAGGAGAACCATTATGGCCAAACGACAGACACGATTTCTTTCCGCGGGCTGCGCGTTTTACGCATACCTGCTGCTGCCGATCGCCGGCTACGCACAATCCACTTTCGGCGACATTCGGGGCACCGTTCGCGATCCCTCCAACCTGCCGGTACCTCAGGCTGAAGTGACCGTGCACAATGTCGATGAAAACACCAATCGCGTGACCTTGAGCGACGCCAGCGGAGGATATTTGTTCGAAAACCTCAAGCCTGGAAATTACTCGCTGTCGGCCGCCAAAAGCGGATTTTCCCAATCTTCATCGGTCACGCTGGAATTGACCGCTCGTCAGAGCGTCCGAACAGACATTTCGCTGTCGATCGGGCAAGTACAGCAGACGGTCAGTGTGGAAAGCGCGGCGGAGCAGATCAACACGGAGAACGCGACGGTCGGCGACACCAGGGGCACGGATCAATTGGTCGAGATGCCGCTGAACTTCCGGGCCCAGACTACCAGTCCACTCGCGTCGCTGGCGCTTTCCCCCAGCGTCATTACCGATAGTCAGGGCAATATTCAGGTCGGTGGCGCTACCTATTCCATGACCGGTTATTCCGTCGACGGAATTTCGACCGCGGACAACACTCGCAACGGCTCGCTTGTAAACGCCTACCCATCCTCCGAAGGGCTCGCCGAACTCAAAGTCACGGCATTCAACAACAGCGCGGAATTTGCCCAGGTGGCCGACGTTACGTTCATTACCAAGAGTGGAACCAACCAGCTTCACGGCAGCCTGTTTGAGTACCTGCAAAACGACGCGCTGGACGCGACCATCCTGAACTTCACGTCCAAGGCGCCCAAGCGATTCAACACGTTTGGCGGCAGCTTGGGAGGTCCCGTAACCATCCCTCACGTCTATAGCGGCAAAGACAAGACATTTTTCTTCGCCGACTATGAGGGAAATCGCCGGAGGATATCCGTCCCGGAGCAGTATCTCGTGCCAACGTACGATCAGGTGCATGGGAATTTAAGCGGCCTGCCGATCGTCAGCCCCACGACGGGCCAGCCGACTAATGTCCTGATCGATCCCACCACCGGCATGCCATTCCAAGGCAACACCATTCCGACAAACAGGCTGAATCAGGTCGCCCAGAATTTGCTCAGTCGATACTACCCCCTGCCAAATGTAAATAATCCGGGCGGCAGCTACAACTATGAAACGCTGCAGCCGACGCCTGCGACGACTAACGGATGGGACGTCAGGCTGGATCATTACATCACTTCCAATCAACAAGTCTACGCGCGCTTCAGCTGGAAAAATCTGAACTCGGACACCGCGAATCCTCTGCTGCCGGATGACATTAATGTCGAGCACGATCGCAGTTTCATTGTTTCCTACAACTACACGATCAGCCCCAAAATGGTCAACGAGTTCCGTTTTGGTTTTACGAACAGTCTCATTGACACCGTCTTTCCGATCCAGGGCGCGGCGGCGGACAATGGGCTCGGCCTCACCGGCATCAGCTTTGCCAATCACCCCAACACCGGGGCTTTTCCGACGTTCAATATTTCCGACGGCACGGGGTTTACGCCGATCGGCCGTGACAAGGACGGACCGGGCGCTTCACGAACCTACCAGTTCACCGATAACCTCAGCCGCACGATGGGCAAGCATACAGTGCGTGTGGGGATCGATGCCCGCCACGTATTTTACGAGACCGTCGTCCGATGGGGTCAATCGGACGATTTCGGGGCGTTTACATTCAACCAGGGCGTCTTCACGGGCAGCTCGTTCGGGGATTTTCTGCTGGGCGCGCCCAATACGTCTTTTATTGTGGGGAGCAGCCCCAACACCAACGAGCCGAGCGTTCAATGGGGGATTTACGGTCAGGACCAATGGCAGGTAAACGATCGCCTTACCGTGAACTTCGGGCTGCGATGGGAGGTACTTCCGGAATTCACGGAGAACCAGGGCGATATCGCCAATTTCGACCCTAAGAATGGCGATATCGTGGTACCCAACATTCTCTTAAACAAGACCGTACCCTCCAGTCCGCTTCTGCAGGCTAACTACAACGCCTTTCTGGTCTCCTTCAACGCTTGTTCTTTACCGACGCGAAACATGTCACTGCCCTGTTCCAATGTGGTGACGGCGAGCCAGGATCACTTGTCACAGAGCCTCCGGAACACGTATTGGGGCGACTACGACCCTCGCATCGGCTTCGCTTATCGCCCGTTTCGGGATAATAAGACCGTCATTCGCGCCGGGTTTGGCATTTTCACTCAGACCCCACTGGGGCAGCTGGCTTACGATTTTCTCGGCATCCCGCTCGGAGCCCCCTACACGTACTCCAACAACAACGGCGGCTCTCCGCTGTTCACGTTTCCGCAAACATCTCCTACAAACCAGGCTTTGCAGTACGGCGGAACCGGGCTGTACGATGGCATGAGCCTGAATTTCAAGGATCCTCAAACCGCGCAGTGGAATGTAACCATCGAGCGCCAGTTGACATCCTCGCTTGCGGCGCGAATCACCTATTCCGGAATGAATTCCTACCGCATGAACGTGAAAGAGGATTACAATGCAATCCCGCCGAGCAGGCAGGCCTACGCTCCCAGTCCTTATGTCGATCCACGCGCTCCTTATCAGAACTGGATTGAGATAAATTACAGCGCGAATGCTGGTTTCGCCAACTATCAGGGGCTCACCGCGGAAGCTACTCAAAGGTTCTCTCACGGACTCTACTTTCAGGCGAACTACACCTGGGCCCATAACATCAGCGACGCTCAAGGCGACGCGCCGAACGGCTTCACGTCGGAGAACCTCCTGTTTACGCCATCCTACGATCAATTCGACCTACGAGCGGCGCGCGGCAATGTGGCGGGGATGCCGCGGCAACGGTTCCTGCTGACGGGGACTTACCAATTACCGTTCGGTGCAGGCCGGAGTTGGAAGAGCGGCAACAGTATCGTCAACCAGGCCCTCGGGGGCTGGAACGTAAACACGGTAACCCTGATCCAGACTGGTCCGTTCCTCACTCCGACAATCAGCCCCACCCTGGATCAGTCGAACACCGATATCGTGGGACGGGGCGGCATCACCGCGCGGCCGGACAGCACCGGAATGAATCCGAACACAGCCAGCGGCGAAAACCTCTGGAACCTCAATGCGTTTGCGCCAACGCCCGCGGGGGCGGGAAGAATCGGGAATGCGGGAGTCGGTATCCTGCAAGGGCCCGGAACGATCGCCGTGTCAGCGGGCTTGTCCAAGACGTTTGCCATCCGGGAGCGAACTCGTATCCGGTTTGAAGCCACATTCACAAACGCCCTGAATCACACGAATTTCGCCCCACCTGCCAGCGACATCAGTAACCCTTCGACGTTTGGGATTTTGCAGTCGGCGCAGACGGCGGGCCAAGGCGGAAACCGGACCGGACAGTTGGCGCTCAGGCTGGACTTCTAGTGTTGTGGTCCCGAAGTAACTTGACGATTCCATCGCGTATATTGTTGGCCCGGTGACGCGACTGAAGTCGCGTGTACCGACACCAAGAGGTTGTGAGAGGATAAGTTATTTTTGACGAAAAAGAGGACACCGAATGGCCATTTATCAGAGCATGCAGAGAGTGCGCTTCTCCAGTCCCGACGGCTATGCCAAGTTCAAACTGATATTCGGAGAGGTTCGCCACCAGTTGAAGCAACTGCCGGGCTTCATGCACCTTACCTGGTGGGTGCATCCTCAGGACCCGACCTGGTACAACGAAATCAGCATCTGGACCAGCCTCGAGGCGCTCAAGGACTGGCACATGAACACCTACCATAAGAACGCCAAGGAATGGGCGGTTCGAAGCGGCGCTATAATGGAGGACATCATCACTAACTTCGAGTTGAAGAGCACGCGGTTGATCCGGGTGTGCCCCTGCTGTGCGAACATAACGGATCAGCCCTATGAACTGAAATGCGAGCAGCAGGTGTTGGCGCAACCGTGTCCTAAGTGCGGCTTCAGCTTCCCGGTGATGCCGGAGACGCCGGACAGCACGGCGGTATTCAAGGACATTCACGACTAAGGGCGTGCCCGTGTGGGGCATGGCTTCCGCCTTGCCGCCGAGCTTCTGCTCGGCGCCGCTTGGTACAAATCGCGCCGAAATCATGTTGAGACGCCGTTCGTCTTCGCCTCGCGACGCTGGCCGGAAGGCCAGCGGCCGGGCAAAAGCCCCGCCCCACACCTTGCCACCGCTATCCTTTTATCGGAGCGGCGTCGTTATCGGACCGGTGCGTCGGGCGGCAGCACGCACTTCTGGACGCATCATCGAGATATGCCGCAGGTTCATATGACGGAAGCGAGATCGCCGGAAACTTCGCGGTTGCGTTGTGCTGAGGCCGGCGGAACCGCGGCGGCGGACGATCGCTGAAAGCCTCGCGCTGATACCGAAAGACTCAGCGGTGATGGACGCCGATTTCGCGCGCGATGTGGAGGCGGGGATCGAAGCGCACCGCGACCCGCTGGACGCTTCGAAGTGGGACTGATCCTCGACTCCTCAGTGGTAATCAAGGCGGAGCGGCTGGGCAAGACCGCTTATCAGAGCTGGGGTACGCGGTGGCCACCGGCAACGTGCGCCATTTCGCGACGATTCCGGATTTGGTTGTGAAGACGTTGTGATCCAATCGATCTACTGATCCGCCCTTGATCGCCGGGTTGCGGTTCACCATATGGGCGAGAAACCCGGCATTGATCGCGAACCCTCTTCACATTGATCCCAGCGGTTGCGCCTGAACCGTTATCTGAACAATTGTCCTGGAGCCCAGCGAGTCCGGCAGATCGTAGCGCATGACCACATTCATGCGCGCGCGGATCTTCCGCGCTTCGGCGGCGGCTTCGGCGATCTCCTTCTCGACGTCGGGTCCTTTATAAAGAAGAATTCGGGTTCCGGCTCTGAGGGCGGGGCGAAAGAGCGCAAGAACCCGGGGGATCGGCGCGAGCGCCCTGGCGATGATGATATCGGCCTTCAGTTCTTCAGCGCGTTGTGAAGTGATCGCAGCGTTCGGCAGCTTCAATTCATCCAAAACCGACTCGACGAAACGGGCCTTCTTTTGGATCGATTCGGCCAAGGTGAAGCTCGTCTCCGACAGCACGAGAGCTAACGGAATACCGGGAAATCCGGCGCCGGTTCCGGCATCGAGGACGTGCCTGGCCCCGGCGAACAAACGCCAGGGCATCACCGAATCGAGGACGTGCTTGATTGCGGCTTCGCGCGGACTGGTGATACGGGTCAGATTGAAGTGTTTGTTCACCTCGACAATCAACGCCAGGTGTTTTGCCGCTCCGTGGATAAGAGCCTCTCGATTCGGCAGATCGGCAGGCAGTACAAGGTTCAGTTCGTCTTCAAATGGAATCACCGTTATTCTTCAGCCCGAAATGCCAGCAGCACATTCCCCGGCATGCCGCTCTGCCGCGAATAACCGGAGTTCACGTAAACCATCCCCTTGACCACCACCGCGCCTGGTCCATCGATTGACCCGCCGTGTCCTGGAACGCCGTTGACGGTATCGAAATCGCGCGCCGTATCGAAATCCCAGAGCACCTGGCCGTCCTCCGCCGCATACGCGCGCAGGTGGCCATCCACGGAACCCGAGAAAACCACCCCGGGAATCGCCGTTACCGCGGCCGGCTGTGCCGGGCTGCAACCATCCTTCGGCGGATCGCACGGGCGCCCCGGCGCATACCACGCTTTCGTTCCGTCTGAAAGCCGGATCGCCGTCAGACCGCCGCCCTTCTCGGGATCGAGATCGCGTTGCCGAAGATCCGCCGGATCGGTCGGCTTCCTCGCCTGCCGAACCACGTCCGAAACCGCCGCATAAGCATTCTGACCATCCGCCGCCATGCCCCACTGCACTCCGCCGTTGGTGCTTCCCTTCCCCACGCGCAGCTGCCACACGATTTCACCTTTGCGGTCCGGATCCAGCGCGTAAACCACTCCCGACTTCTGCCCCGCGACGAGAAGACTCCGCCCACCCGCGTTCACCAGCATGGCGGACGACCCGAAATCGAAATCGGGACCGCATGTGTTCGTGACCTGGCATTCCCCGCTGAACACATCGCCTTCGGTCAACTGCCGGGACCAGGCCATCTTTCCCAATTTGATATCCAGCGCAACCACGGCATCGCTGGTCTTCGTCTCCGGCCGGGAGTAGTTGTCTCCCGTCGTGACGTAAATCACCCCGCGCTTCAAATCCAGCGTCGGCGCCGACCACACCCCCGCGCCCGACGGCCCGAACTGCGCTCTCCCCGCAGTGTTCTTCCCGATTTCTTTGGGCGGATCGACCATGTAACTCTTCCACACCTGCGACCCATCGTGAACCCGGTACGCCACCACGCTGCCGCGCATCGTGCAGCAGAGGTAATCGGCATCGGAGGCGCGATTCTCTTCCCAGCTGGCTACCGGAACGAACACCGTCCCCTTGTAAACCACGGGAGACCCGGTGAGCCGCGCCGCGTCGTGGCTATCGGTCTTTTTCTTCCAGATCAGCTTTCCGTTGGCGGCATCGAGCGCATAGAACCAGCCCGACTGGTCCCCGAACAACAACACATAGCTGTTGCCGTCCCGCACCGCCAGGATCGAAGTGCGGACAGGACCGCTCGACTGATACATCCACCGAATGCAGCCGGTTTCCGCGTCCAGATCGTGGATCGCCCCGCCGGCGCTGCCGACGAAAAGATTGCCATCCAGAATCGTAGGCTGCGAGAACGCGGTGATATCGCCCTGGAACGCGAACGCCCATTTGAGTTTCAAATTGCGGACGCCGTCAAGGGTCAGTCCGGCCTGTTCCGCGGTCTGAAATCTGGTGTTCTCCGTAGCGGGGCTCCAGCCGTTCCATTGCAATTTCGGGTTCGCCGCGATGTGAACCGAACGGTCGCTGCAGAACGCTGAGGCGGGCGGCGACGGCTCGCTGCCTCCGGGAGTACCCAGCCAATTGGCGACAGCCTCGCGCTGGTTGATGCTCATCGTGTAAGCGACGGTCATCATCTCCCCGTAATTCAGTGTCCGCAGTATACGTGCGGCCGGCATCTTCTGCAACGTCTCGCGCGTCGGAATGCGCGGGTTATTCTGCTCATGGCACCCGGCGCAGCGCTGCTTGAAAACCGCCTCCCCGGCCTCGGGAGCCGCCTGCAAACCGAAGCACGCCATCAACAGAATGAAAGCCTTCATATCGGACACCAGCCAGTTTATCCCGGCGTGGGACATCGGCTCGCAACTCTGCCGGATCTCCGCGGCTCCTCTTCGCTTAACAATGGCCGCTGAGAGCCACGGGAGTGGCCAGGAGCACGGCGATGCCCGCGGCGAGCACTCCCGCAATCGAGCCCAGCAGCAGGCCCTGGAATCGATGCACGGAAGTGAGAACGAAAGGCGTGTAGACCGCGAGAATCACGAACTGAAGAAAAAGTATCTGATCGCCGGGTTTCGACAAATTCACCGACGCGAGAGCGGCTTTGATGGGCGAATACAGCGACGCCGCGGAGGTGGTCAGCATCACCACAAAGTTACTTACGACATACGCTACCGCCAATATCTGCAGCATCGATAAAATTGTGTTGTTCAGCGAGCCGTGCCCCCGCAATATTCGGCACGTGACGTGAATCAACACGCTGGTGAAGGTCCACAGGGCTATTACCGTTACCGCAACGGTTGCCCGATCGCCGATTGGCGGACGGCCAGGTATCAGACTGCCGATCGTCGCGCCGATCAGAGTGCAAAACGTCAGGAATACGAACCGTCGCTTCGCGGGATATAGTTCCCCGCCGGTCGTGAGCGGTTTGAAAAGCACGCTGAGGAACCAGTCGAGGAAATCCGTTCCGTAAGACTCGATGATTTCGGCGATTTCCTTGGTATCGGCCATGGACAGGCGTAATTATATCGCGATCCCACAGTGCGGCGACTAACTCCGCGGCCGCTCACGACCGGCTTTTGCCTGCAGCAAACGGTACAGAGTAGCGCGGCTGACGCCGAGAATCTCAGCCGCCCGCAGCTTGTCCCCGCCCACAGCAATGAGAATCCTGTGGGCATGCGAGCGTTCCAGTTCCGCCAGAGAAATCATGTCGACCGGGCCCGTGCCCGCCGCCTTCGACCCGCCGGGAAAATCGGCGGGCAGATCGCAGGCGTCGATCCGATCTGAGTCCGTCATCATACACGCGTACCCGACTACGTTCTCGAGTTCCCTGACGTTGCCTGGCCAGGGGTGGCGCATAATGGCAGCTTCGGCGCGTCGTGTGATGCCACCGACGCTCTTCGCATACTTTTTGGCGAAACAATCGATGAAGTGCCGCACCAGCAGAGGCAGGTCTTCCCGCCTTTCCGCCAGTGACGGCAGTCTGATCTCGACCATCGAGATACGAAAGAACAAGTCCGCCCGGAATTTTTTCATTTCCACGTCCTGCTGAAGATTCCGGTTAGTGGCGCAGACGATGCGAACGTCGACCTTACGCGACACCGTCGAGCCCACCCGCTGGACCTCGTGGTTCTCCACTATCCGCAGTAACTTCGCCTGCGCACTCAGGGGCATCTCGCCGATTTCGTCCAGAAACAGAGTGCCGCCACCGGCGGCTTCGAACATTCCCGCTTTATCGCTCGTAGCGCTGGTAAACGCGCCGCGCACGTGTCCGAAGAGCTCGCTCTCCACCAGGCTCTCCGGTATCGCGGCGCAGTTGCACACCACGAAAGGCCCCGAACGGCCCGGACTCAACCTGTGAATCGCGCGCGCCACCAATTCCTTGCCGGTTCCACTGGCGCCGGTAACCAGAACGGTGCGGAAATACGGCGCCGCCCGCTGAATGCGCGCGAACACTTCATGCATCATCGGATTGCGGCCGACAATGCCTTCAAAGCAGGACGCCTCCAGCATTTCCCGGTCAAGTTCCTGCGCCCGCCGGCGTCGTTTCGCCTCGGCGATAAACGGCGCGATCCGGCGGTGCAGCTGCTCGCGCGTAAACGGCTTGTTCAGGTAATCGCAGGCGCCTTTCTTAATCGATTCCACGGCCGACTCCGTGGTGTGATGCGCCGTCATCAGAATGACGTCCGTGGCGGGATCGAGCTGCACGATACGCTCCAGCAGATCCATTCCCGACATGCCGGGCATCACCAGATCGACAAGAACAATGTGGGGGCGTCTCCGGCGAATGACCTCCAATCCTTCCAGTGGATCGACAAAGGTAAGGAGTTCCAGATCCTGTTCCGCACCGAGCGCCGAAGAAACAAGACCCAGCAATTCCGGGTCGTCGTCGATGGCAACCAGAGCGATCTTCGTCACGGTAGCGGAATTATAGCGTGGTCTTGCGGGGGCAGCGCTTGGTTGACGCCGACCTTTAGGGATGATTCTCAGATTGGCCGACGAATGTCTCACCTATGAGACCTCTTTGTCGGCGACTTCCACCAGACTGACCCGCAATCCACTGAAACTACCGAGGTAACCGTCCTGGCCTCATTGGCGGCCCAAATGCTGTTAATGAATTGGAGCAAGTTCTGGACATGCCTGGTCGAAAACCATTTGGCTACTATCGCGGGGAGGCTCAGATAATAGCCCAAATGGAAGCGCTGCGGGCAGCAGGTTTGGGATTCGATAGTATCGCCGACCGCCTGAACGCCGCCAATGTTCCATCCCGCTCGGGCAAATTGTGGAGCGGTGTCGTGATCAACCGGATTCTCACTCGCGGGGCCATGCAGATCGATCAAACCCCGGATGGTGAACGCCCCGGCGTTCCGGCTCCCAATTGCCGGCGATGGCGACCTGCAGGTGGTTCCCCCGCGGCTTTGTAATTGCCGGGTCTGGCCGCCGCTGGAAGCGTCACGGAGAGGGTAGAAGCCGCAGCCGACTTCGAATGACGGCGTCCGGGGGCGCTCAGGTCGAACCTCCGGAGTTGAGAACCGTTTGAGGCTGGCATGCCGGGACTTGAAGGCCATCTGCGCGCCTAACCGAACCTTCGCAGTTGAGCGTCGTTTCGGACTAAATTGGGGCGGATCGCGGAGCTAAACCCTACGCTGTAAGCGAAACATTTCTGAGAGCGCTTGTAGTGGAGACCTACCCTCT
>Ga0070733_10000301_pt1 | contig 41877 bp, 36 predicted proteins | sample Coa_R1_9_FD_66450 | JGI IMG/M metagenome (GOLD analysis project Ga0070733, IMG submission 66450) | Surface soil microbial communities from Centralia Pennsylvania, which are recovering from an underground coalmine fire - Coalmine... | ecosystem: Environmental > Terrestrial > Soil > Unclassified ... | reverse complement strand
AGTCGGCGGTCATGCCGTCTTCGGAACTGACCGCACGAATGGCGCAAGTGTAGGCATAGGTCCGCATATCGCCCATCACGCCCACCGACATGACCGGGAGCAGGACCGCAAACGACTGCCAGATCTTGGTGTAGAGCCCGGCTTCCTTGATCTCGCTGACCACGATATCGTCACACTCGCGCAATAAAGCCAGGCGCTGCGGAGTGACCTCTCCGAGCACGCGCACGGCGAGGCCAGGGCCGGGGAACGGCTGGCGTTGCAGGATTTCATCGGGAATGCCCAGATCGCGGCCGATGCGCCGGACTTCGTCCTTGAACAGGTCTTTCAACGGCTCGATCAGCTTGAGCTTCATCTTCTCGGGCAGGCCGCCGACGTTGTGATGCGACTTGATCACCTGGGAAGGGCCGCGCACCGAGCGCGACTCGATCACGTCGGGATAAAGCGTGCCCTGCACCAGCCACTTCACCTTGCCTTCTTTTTTCTCGATGCGGCGGGCTTCACTTTCAAAGACTTTGATGAACTCGTTGCCAATGATCTTGCGCTTTTTCTCCGGATCGGAGACGCCTTTGAGTTTCTTGAGGAAACGGTCGGTTGCGTCCACCGCATCCAGGCGCAAGCCCAGCCTGTCGCGCAGAGTTTTCTGAACCTTCTCGAACTCGTTCTTCCGCAGGACTCCGTTGTTGACGAAGACGCAGGTTAGACGCGATTTGCCCTTTGCGTCGCGTAGCGCGCGATCCACCAGGACGGCAGCAACGGAAGAATCCACGCCCCCGGAAAGCGCACAGATAGCGCGTCCGGTCCCGACCTGCTCCCGGACTTGCGCCACCGTCGAATCAATAAAGTGCTGCGCCGTCCAGGTGGGCTTGGCTTTGCAGATTTCAAAAACGAAGTTTTTGAGAATCTGCGTGCCCTGGGGCGTGTGGTGCACTTCGGGGTGAAACTGCACCGCATACCATTTTTTCTCGACGTTCTGAATGCCGGCGACGGCGTAATGCGTCTTGGCCATCAGTTCGAAGCCGGGAGGCAGTTCGAGCGCTTCATCGCCGTGCGACATCCAGACGGCGAGCTTGCGGGCAAGTCCCTGAAAGAGCACGGAGGAAGAAATGACGTCTACTTCAGCGTGGCCGTACTCGCGCTTTTCGGCCGGCCGGACCTTACCACCGAGCGTGTGCACCATGAATTGCAGCCCGTAACAGATGCCGAGCACGGGCACGCCCAGCTCGAACACGCGCGGATCGGCGGGCGGCGCGTCCTTGTCATAGACCGACCACGGCGCGCCGGAAAGAATGATCCCGGCAGGCGCATAGTTCTTAACCTCGTCGAGTTTCGCGGTGCACGGCAGCACGACCGAGAAAACATTCTGCTCCCGGATGCGGCGCGCGATCAGTTGCGTGTACTGCGCGCCAAAATCGAGGATGACAATGCTCTGGTCGAGGGTGGTTTGGTCTGCTTTAGCTGGACGGCTCAGGGTTTGCTTGCGCGGGGATTGGTTCGCCACCAATGAGTTTCTCAGATTCAGTCAGGCGGTGTAAAGCAGTTTGGGTCCACGAAGAAAAGAGTTCGCCGGCGAGAGCCCTTTCAACTCGAGGGTTCCGATTCTTCAGGGGGAGGAGCGACATCGCTGAGGATCAACTCATCGCGGTCAACCGAAGTCTGGAGCGAAGCGACGGGCGCAGTTAGGGGGAGGGTCGGAAGAACGGCGCTCAGTATCGGCCTGGGCAGCAACGGCGCAGGTTTTAGCAGCGCTTCCGGCGTCTCGGCGATGCAAATATAGCCCGCCAGCCGCGCCATGTAGAGCCAGTCCGCCAGCGCAAAATAGGCGAGAGTCACCATCAGCATACCGAGCACGACCACCCGCCACGGCAGCAGTCCGGCGAACCCAATCGGCACGGTGACAACGGTGGTTGCACCAACCCAGGCCGCTATGTGGGCGAGGCCGGTCCAGGTGCTGACCGCGGCGACTGCGCCAGCGCGGTCGCGACAGAATCCGACTGCGGCAGAAATGGCGCCCATCGTGTCCTCGCCATCGCGGACGGCAAACAGGCCGGCGAGCGACAGCAGCCAGTTCAGTGAACTCCACGCCAGCGCGATCAACCCGGCTAGCGGCAGAAAAAGAATGAAAGCCAGTCCGGGCCGTGGATTTGCGTCCGGAGAAACGAAGCTGATGAGAATAGCCGCGCCCAGAAAGCCGACGGCCGCTGCCAGCGCCGTCGCGGCGCGGAGAAAGTTGAGACGCAGAAGGGGAGTGAACGGAGATTGACTTCGCGGCGCTCGAATCGGCGATTCTGGCTGCCACGCGGAGATCCCGGCTCTCTCAGTCGCTTCAAGGGTTGCGTTCTCTTTCGCGGCAACCAGGCTTCGGGCATCGTGCCGGAAGTAGTCCAGCAGGGCTCGCACCGTAGCGACGCGGCCGGCAGCGCCGGCGAACATCCACAACAGAGACAGCAGCCACGCGGCGATCAACCCGGCCAGCACAACCCGGCTTAGGCTGCCGCGCAGGATATGCGCCAGCGCCTGCGCGACCAGGTACGGCTGTCGCGAACGCAGGAAAACAAGTTCGCCGCCGTTGACCGGGAGAGTGTCGAGATACTCAAAGAGTCCGAAAAAGAAAACGCACACGCCGACGGCGCCCGTTACCCAGCGCCAGGAAATCTCCGCCAGAGTGAACTGCGGCCGCCGGAACGCGGCACGAAAGCCTTCGAGCGTGGGAGAGATGGCGGCCACGGAAACAGCATATCGCAAACCCTCGCTGAGCGATCGGGAGCCAGGTTCGCGGAAAGACGAGGTTTACTTCACTACCAGGTTGACCATCTTGCCGGAGACATAGATCTTCTTGATCACCTGTTTGCCGGCGACGGCGGCCTGCACTTTTTCGTCGGCGAGCGCGCGCTCGAGCACGAATTGCTCAGTCGCGTCGGCGGGAACAACCACGCGGCCGCGCAGCTTGCCGTTAATCTGGACGGGAATTTCGATCTCTTCCTCTTTGGCCAGAGCCGCGTCATACTTCGGCCACGGTGCGCGCAGCAGATTATCGGTCTGGCCAAGCATCTCCCAGAGTTCATGGGAGAGATAGGGCGCGAACGGCGCCAGCAGCAGAACTAAATCGCGTTGTACTTCGGCCAGAAGCGCTGAGGGAATCAGATTCCGCGCGATGGCTTCCTCGGCTGCATACAACGCGTTGAGCAGTTCCATGATGGCCGCGATACAGGTGTTGAAGTGCCAGCGGCCCTGAAAGTCGTCGCTAACGCGCTTGATCGTCTGGTGCAGCTTGCGTTGAATGGCGCGAGCTTCCGCCGACAAGTCGGCAGGCATTTTTTGCTGGGCCGCATTCGGCTTCGCGTTCCGCACAAAGAAACGGTACACGCGTCCCAGGAAGCGCTGAATGCCCTCGATGCCGGCGTCCTGCCAGTCGAGATCGCGGTCGGGCGGCGCGGCAAACAAGCTGTAGAGGCGCGCGGCATCGGCCCCGTAGCGCGCAACCATCTCGTCCGGCGACACGACGTTGCCCAGGCTCTTCGACATCTTGGCGCCATCTTTGATCACCATGCCCTGGGTGAACAGCCGTTCCACGGGCTCACTGTTGGTGAGCAGGCCAATATCGCGCATGAACTTGGTCCAGAAGCGCGAGTAGATCAGGTGCAGAATCGCGTGTTCGACGCCCCCAATGTATTGGTCAATGCCTTTGTCGCCGAACCAGTATTGGGCGATTTTCGAATCGAATGGCGCGTGGTCGTTCTGCGCGTCGGTGTAGCGGTAGAAATACCAGGACGAATCCACAAACGTGTCCATGGTGTCGGTTTCGCGGCGCGCCGGCCCTCCGCACTTCGGGCAGGCGACGTTGACGAATTCCGGTACGCGGCCGAGGGGCGAGCCTCCAGTCAGAGTGATGTCCACGTTTTCCGGAAGGATTACGGGCAAATCTTTTTCCGGCACGGGCACGATCCCGTCCTTTTCGCAGTAGAGCATCGGGATCGGGGTGCCCCAATAGCGCTGGCGCGAGATGCCCCAGTCTTTCAGGCGATAGGTGACGGTCGGCTTGCCGAATCCTTTCTGCTCGGCGTATTCCGACATCTGCTTGATGGCTGCTTCGCAGCTCTGCCCGCTGTATTTCCCGGAGTTTATGAGCATGCCCTGCTTGGTGGTGAAGGGCAGCGGCGGTTCGGTCATGGTTTCTTCTGGGTCATCGGAGACCGGAAGGATTACCAGCCGGACCTCGAGCTTGTACTTGGTCGCGAATTCGAAATCGCGCTCGTCGTGGGCGGGCACGCTCATGATCGCGCCCGTGCCGTAGTCCGTGAGGATGTAGTTCGCGACCCACACCGGCACGCGCTCGTTGTTATAGGGGTTGATGGCGAAGCGGCCGGTCGGCACGCCATGCTTTTCGATTGTGCCGATGTCGCCGGATTCCCTGGCTTTGCGCTGCTCGGCAAGCAGATCGTTCACTTTCGCGCGCAGGTCGGGGTTCTCGGCCGTGAGATCGGCGACGATCGGGTGCTCGGGCGCGAGCTGCACCGAAGTTGCGCCGAAGATCGTATCCACGCGGGTGGTGAAAACCGTGATGGTTGAGCCGGCAGGACCGAAGCGCTGATGATTGGGCGCGTAGTCGAGCTTGAAATCCACCAGGGTGCCTTCGCTGCGTCCGATCCAGTTGCGCTGCATGGTGCGCACTTTCTCGGGCCAGCCTGGAAGCTGGTCAAGATCGCGCAGCAATTCGTCGGCGTACTGGGTGATCCGCAAAAACCACTGCTCGAGCTCGCGCTGCTCGACGATCGTGTCTTCGTGGCGCCAGCAGCGGCCGTTGACCACTTGCTCGTTGGCTAGCACGGTGGCGCACTTCGGGCACCAGTTCACTTTGCTCTTCCGCCGATAAGCCAGGCCGCGCTCCCACAGCTTCAGGAAAAACCACTGGTTCCAGCGGTAGTACTCGGGCAGGCACGTCGTAACCTCGCGCGACCAGTCGTAGCCGAAGCCGATGCGCTTCATCTGCGCCTTCATCTTGGCGATGTTGCCGAGCGTCCACTGGCGCGGTGGAGTGTTATTGGCAATGGCGGCGTTCTCCGCCGGCAAGCCGAAAGAGTCCCAGCCCATCGGATGCAACACGTTGTAGCCGTTCATCCACATGTAGCGGGCGAGCGCGTCGCCGATCGAGTAGTTGCGCACGTGGCCCATGTGCAGCGCGCCCGAAGGGTAGGGAAGCATCTCCAGCACGTAATACTTTTGCTTGGTGGAATGGGGCTCGGCTGCGTAAAGAGTGGCGTCCTGCTGCCAGCGTTCGGACCATTTCTTTTCGACGCGCTGCGCGTCGTAACGCTCGTCGTTCTCGCGAAGGTCCATGGTGACTTCTGATTTTTCTTTCGGAGGCATGGTCGGAAGCAGAAGCTACAGAATAATCCTTGATTCTACAACGGAGCCTTGCATCGCGGAGCGCGGAAAGAGAGTGGAAAGAAAAAGGGGCCGCTCGAGGCGGCCCCAGTTCTCAGGAGACTGGCGATCCAGCGACAGCTCAGACCCCAACTAGAGAGTGTTCCTGATCGGCTTTGGAACGGGCCGGCTCGGTAGCTTTCCCGATGTCCAGAACCACGCGGCCATTCACTTTGCCTTTCTTCATGCGCTCGAAGACGCTGTTTACGGAATCGAGCGGTAGCGTTTCGATGGTGGCCTTGACCTTGCCTTCGGCGGCGAAAGCCAGGGCTTCTTCGAGGTCTACCCGCGTGCCCACGATCGAGCCCCGCAAGGTTTGGCCGTTGAGGACGAGATCGAAGATGGAAACCGGAAACTCTCCCGGAGGCAGGCCGTTCAGCACGCAAGTGCCGCCGCGGCGAAGCATCCCCACCGCCTGTTTGAAGGCGATGGTGGAAACAGCCGTGACCAGCACGCCATGAGCGCCACCGATCTTTTTCTGGATTTCCGCCGCTGGATCCTGCGTCCGCGCGTCAATGGTGATGTCTGCGCCCAACTTCAGAGCAAGAGCCATTTTCTCCGGACCAAGATCGACGGCTGCCACATGCAGACCCATCGCCTTGGCATATTGCAGAGCGACGTGGCCCAGTCCGCCCACGCCCGAGATTACAACCCACTCGCCGGGACGGGCGTTGGTTTCTTTCAATCCTTTGTAGGTGGTGACTCCCGCGCACAGGATGGGAGCGGCATCCACGAAACTCAGGTTGGCCGGAATCCGCCCCAGATAGTCAGCCTGCCCGATGGCATACTGGGCAAAGCTTCCGTTGATGGAGTATCCGGAATTTTTCTGTTCGCTGCAGAGAGTTTCCCAGCCCGACATGCAGTAGGTGCAGTGCCCGCAGGCGCTGTGCAACCAGGCAATGCCGACGCGGTCGCCAATCTTGAGGTGGGAGACTCCAGAACCCAGAGCTACAACGATGCCGGCGCCCTCGTGTCCGGGGATGAACGGCGGGGTTGGCTTGATCGGCCAATCGCCTTCGGCGGCATGTAAGTCGGTGTGGCAAACACCACTGGCAATGATTTCGACCAGAGCTTGTCCGGGGCCCGGGACGGGCACAGGAACTTCACGGAGAACGAGGGGTTTGCCAAACTCTTCGACCACCGTAGCCCACATTTTATTGGGGATAGACATGGAAAGGTCCTCCTAGTAGGGACTTTGTTCACCCTAGTTGCGGAGGGTAGCTGGGTTCTGTGATCTGGATCACACACCGAGGTAACAAACGTCACCGGATTGGCGTGACGAGCAGTGGAAATCGCTGTAATTGCCGTTAGGGACCGGGAACGATAGACTGACAGCGCGGCTGCGGACGTGCACAACGTTGAGCTTGGCTTGAGCGGCCGTTCCTAAGAGGAACATCTCCCAGGGTGAAACTATGTTAGTCGTCATGCAGGCGCACGCGACGGAAGAGCAGGTGCGCGGGGTTTGCGAAAAAATCGAAAAGCTGGGCTACCGCGCTCATCCCATGCCAGGCGCGCAGCGCACCGCTATCGGCATCACCGGCAACAAGGGCGAAGTTGAGCCCGGCGCGCTCGAAGATCTCGCAGGTGTGCAGGAAGTCATTCAGGTCTCGAAGCCCTACAAGCTGGTCAGCCGCGAACTCAAACAGGACAACACCATCATCCGCTTTGCCGGAACCAACGCCACTATTGGCGGACCCGGACTCGCAATCGTCGCCGGACCCTGCGCCATCGAAAGCCGCGAGCAGGCGTTCATCGTGGCTGAGCGTGTGCATAAGGCCGGAGCCCAGTTTTTCCGCGGTGGCGCCTACAAACCCCGCACTTCTCCGTATTCCTTTCAGGGACTGGGCGAAGACGGCCTGCGAATCATGGCGGAAATCCGCCAGCAGTTCGGCATGAAGATCATCACCGAGGCGATTGATAACGAATCGCTCGATCTGGTCGAGGAATATGCCGACATGATCCAGATCGGCGCCCGCAACATGCAGAATTTTTCTTTGCTCAAGCGTGCAGGAAGGGGCAAGAAGCCCGTTCTGTTGAAGCGCGGCATGTCGGCGACGCTCGAGGAATTTCTGATGGCGGCGGAATACATTCTCAGCGAGGGGAACTACAACGTGGCGCTCTGCGAGCGCGGCGTGCGCACCTTCGCCGACCACACCCGCAACACGCTCGACTTGAGCGTGGTGCCGGCGGTGCAGCGGCTGAGCCACCTGCCGATTCTGGTGGATCCCAGCCACGGGACGGGCAAGCGCAATAAAGTTACGCCGCTGTCGCGCGCGGCGGTCGCAGTGGGTGCCGATGGATTGATGGTGGAAGTTCACCACAAGCCGGATGAAGCGCTATCGGACGGGCCGCAGTCACTGTACCCCGATCAGTTCGACGAACTGATGACGCAGGTGCGTCAGATCGCGGCGGTGGTCGGGCGCACTGTGCCGGCGATCGCGGAACGGGAACCGGTCGCCGTGAGCAAGTAGAATTTCGATTGAGAATTACCGGGGAGACGGAAATGATCCTGTCCCGGCCAGCAGTTAAGATTCCGAAAATCGTTGCGACATTTCTTCTCGGCGGGTTGCTTACCGGGCAGGACTTAAGACAGCCGCCACCGCTGCTCAGTCAGAGCAGCGCGAGCTCGTCGGAAGCGGTGCTCAGCGTTCCGGTAAAACCCGAGACGCGAGTTGACAACGCGGAAATACTTAGCGAGACCCATGGTCTCGATCTGCACCCTTATCTCGAAGACAGCGTTCTGCCCATGATTCGCGCCACCTGGTATCGGCTGGCATTGAAATCGAAAGAGGCGACCGCCGGCGACGTGACGCTCGAATTCACCATTCTCAAAGACGGCAGCGTGGCTGACGTGAAGCCGGCCGACGGCGCTGGCCACGCGGCTTTGGCCGATCTGGCCATGGACGCCGTCGGGAAATCAAGCCCCCTCACCCCGCTACCCGCGCAGTTCGGAGGACAAGCCCTGGACATACGCATGCGATTCGAATACGCGCCCGTCAGTACACAAATTTCCTCCGGCTCCGATCCCGACGCTCAGTCCGCATCCGAAAACCCGTGCGCGAACGAGTCGGACGCCGCTGCCAGCAAAGTGCGGTGCGTGACGGTCAACGGCGTGCCGGAGCCTGTCTATGGAACGCACTCTCATGGGGTCACGCGGCCTCGAATCATTCACAACGCTTTTCCGGAGTACAGCGATTTAGCGAGAAAGAAGAAGATCCAGGGAACGGTGACGCTGGCTTTAGTAGTCACGTCGGAAGGCAACACCGATCTGATCGAGGTCAAGCAGGGGATCGGATACGGCCTTGACGAAAAAGCAGTCGAGGCCGTGCACAAGTGGAAGTTCCAACCGGCGACGAAGGACGGCAAGCCTGTATCGATGGAAATAGCGGCTGAGGTTACGTTTCACTTGTACTGATAATTCGATTTTGCCTGGCGAGTACGCCTTTCAGCCTCTCTTGCTTCCCCGATGTGACAAAGCGATCAAAAAGCGCGGACTAAGGGGTCAGAGCTTTCAGGAAAATACCGCGGGCAAGAGTGCCCGCGCCACAGTTTCCTAGTCAACAGTTACGCGTGCACCAGTTCCACGCCGTAGATCGAATACCAAGACGTAGCGGCCTTCAGCTTGTCATTGACGTTGTTGATGTTCTTCACGCCTTCGGTTTCGAGCCATTTGCGGAAGGCCGCTGCGCCGTGCTTGGCGTAGACCGGGATGCCGTCTTTCCAGGTGGCGCGTCCGCAGAGCACGCCGTTGAACTTCACCCCGGATTCACCGGCGAGTTCCAGCGTCTCTGAAAACTCCGCATTGCTCACGCCCGCCGAAAGATAAATGAAAGGCTTGGTGGCCGCGGCAGCGGCCTTGTGGAAGTGATCAATCGCTTCCTTCTTGGTATATGCCTTCTGGCCGGCGAAGCACTTCACGCCCTCGACGAACTTCATGTTCACCGGGACTTCAACCTTCAGCACGTCCACACCGTAGCGGTCTTTCGAAAATTCACGCATGCTTTCGGTGACGATGTGCGGTTTCTTCCTGGCGTATTCGAGACCCTTCTCGTCGGCGCCTTCTTCATAACCGACAAACTCGAGGAAAAACGGAATGTCGTTAGCGCGGCATTCGTCGCCGATGCGCTCCACCCAAGCGTGCTTGGTCTCGTTAACATGCTTGGGATCGTCGGGCGTGTAGTAAAGGAGAATCTTCACGCAATCGGCGCCGGCTTCTTTCAGGCGGCGGGCCGACCAGTGATCGAGCAGATCGGGCAGGCGGCCGGGACCGGTCTTGTCGTATCCGGTCTTCTCATAGGCCAGCAGGAGGCCGGCATTCTTGGCGCGGCGCTTCGAGGCGGGCAATCCCCACTCGGGATCGAGCAGGATCGCCGTCGCATGGGGGGTCAGCACCTCACTGACCAGGGTCTTGAATTCCTCCATCATTGCGTCGGTAACTTCGCCGCCGCCTTTTTCCTTAGAAAGAGATTTCTGCAGGGAGCCGCGTTGGTCCATGGCCGCGGCGGCGATCACGCCACGTTCGTTCGAGACTCTCTTGAGACCGGTCAGTTTTCCCGGGGTGAGCTTCATGGGGAGGATCCTCCTGGAGGGAATGGGATGAATGCGGTGGAACTATCAATTGTAAACCAGTGGTGGGGAAATGCGGCGCTGAACCTCGGATGTCAGACGGCGGAAATCCCCGGTTCAGAAGCCCATTCGGAGCCCGTTTATTTGCTAGTAAACACCTGCTTCTAGGAGTACTGTCGAGTTGTCTCTTCCAGCATCTTTCCGCCGCGCCCTCCCGGGTGACGGTTCCTTGCGAAATCAGACAGCGTATTCGCTGGGCGTTTTCGCAGACTTCTAAGGAGCCGACATGCCGAAGAGGAGCGATATATTTTCCCGCGTTGCCAGGTCTCCGATAGGTGGCGACGGGAATCTGGTAGCCAACAAAATCCTGCTCGGTCTCACGCCCAGGGAATGCAACCAAGTGCTTCCCAGATTGGAATTCGTCCGCCTGCCACTTCATCAGGTGCTCCACGAGGCCGGGGAAACGATCAAATCCGGTTACTTCGTGAATGCAGGAATGATGTCGATCCTGGCAGTACAGCCTGACGGAAAAACCGTTGAAGTCGGTCTCATTGGCCGGGAAGGGTTCGTTGGTTTGCCCTTGCTCGTGGGATACAACAATAATCCCACCAGAGTCATGACTCAGGCCGACGGCACAGCCTTCCGCTGCGACACCCGGACACTCAGACAGTTGATGCGGGATTATCCTGAACTGGAAAAACGGCTGCATCGGTTTGCCTACCAACTGGCGATGCAGAGCACCCAAATCGCGGCCTGCAACCGATTGCACGATGTCGTATCCAGATTAGCCCGATGGATCCTGATGAGCCAGGACCGGGTCCGCTCAGAGAGTCTTCCTCTGACTCAGGAATTTTTGGGCCAGATGCTGGGAACGCGCCGCGCGAGCGTTACCGCCGCTGCGGGCATGTTACAGAGGGCAGGACTCATTGCTCACACCCGCGGAAGTGTGACCATCCTGAATCGCAGGAAGCTCGAAGATGCCGCCTGCGACTGCTACGGAATTGTTCGGCAGCAGCTTAAGGACTGGGAAGCGGAAACAAACTGAAGTGTACGTAAGCGTACACCAAACGGTCCGTTAGCGGGCTGACAAGAGGCGGGGTTTTTGGTATTCCGCCTTCATGAGAACCAGGGCCCTCCCTTCCGGCGGGCGTTTCCCATCGTGGCGGCCCGCCTACGAAGCTGTGTTGAAGGAAGGCGAAACCAGCCTGCTCTTCAAGCTGGTCGAAATCGCCGAGGCCGCCGCCCTGACCCGCCGCGCCACCCTGGAAGCTGTCGCCGGTCACCATTCCGAAAGGCAAGCCATTGACGAAGCTCTGGCCCAGCTGCAGGTCGTGAAGAAGGAGCGGCTGAAGTTCCTCTCGAAATGCCCCCAAGTACCCGTCATAAGCCCTCGATAAAAGACGACTGGCCAAACCAACGAGCGAGCAACCTTAACCCAAGCACGGCAACTGTGTGAGGGGGATCACGGCAGGGCACGAGCGTCGGCGGTAGTGTGAGATTGAAAAGTCACGTGCCTCGGAAAGAGACATCCGTTGGAGGTGACGCCATGTTAACCGCCGTCTTGATCTACTGCGCCGCAACTGCTGTCATTCTGCTGGGAGTGGGGTTTTACGCAGAGTGGCAAGAGCTGCATTCCAAAGCGGGTGGGCCGCGTCGAGGAAGAAAGCTGCCGAAATAGTAGGCCCGGCAACCTGCCGAGAAAGAACGCGACGAGTCGTGGGGTGCGCGTGGCTGGTGGTATAGTGGTATGACCAGTTATGGGACTGCCGCTGAGCTGACTCCTCCTCGCGAGCGCTAGAATCTCAGTCGAGTTCTGCAAACAATTCTGGAGAAAGGCATCCAGCCATCATGGCGATTGCAACCATCAACCCTGCCACGGGTGAGGTCCTCAAGACATTTCAGCCGCTGTCGGACGCAGAGATCGAGAAAAAGCTTCAGCTGGCCGTCGCCACGTTCAAAGCGGAGCGCAAGACTGCGTTCAGCGTGCGCGCCGAGCGCATGCGCAAGGCTGCTGAGATCGTCGAGCGCGACAAAGAGAAGTTTGCCCGCCTGATGACGCTCGAAATGGGCAAGACCTACAAGTCGGCGGTTGCCGAAGCCGTGAAATGTACCTCGGCGTGCTATTTCTATGCCGAAAACGCCGAGAAGATCATGGCCGACGAGGTCGTGGATACGGGTGCCAAGAAAAGTTTCGTTCGCTATTTGCCGATCGGTCCCGTTCTCGCCGTCATGCCCTGGAATTTTCCCTTCTGGCAGGTATTTCGCTTCGCCGCTCCCGCGCTTATGGCGGGCAACGTCGGGTTGCTCAAGCACGCTTCGAATGTTCCGCAGTGCGCGCTGGCTATCGAAAGCATTTTTCGTGAAGCCGGATTTCCCGAGGGAGCATTTCAGACCCTGCTGATCGGCTCGGCGCAAGTGGACGCCCTGCTGAACGATCCGCGCATCATGGCCGCCACGCTGACCGGCAGCGAGCAGGCCGGCATCCAGGTCGGGATCGGAGCCGCCAAGCGGATCAAGAAAGTCGTGCTGGAACTTGGTGGGAGCGACCCGTTCATCGTGATGCCGTCCGCGGACCTCGATGCCGCAGTCACAACCGGTGTGGCGGCGAGGATTCAGAACAACGGCCAGTCGTGCATCGCCGCCAAACGCTTTATCGTGGCCGAGTCCATCGCCGATGAATTCGAGCGCCGCTTCGTGGCCAAGATGGAAAGCTTGCAGATCGGGGATCCGTTTGACGAGAAGACCGAACTGGGGCCGCTCTCGACCCCGGATGGCGTCAAGGATCTCGACGCTGACGTGCAGAAATCACTGCAGGCCGGCGCCAAGCTGCTGACTGGCGGCCACGCCTTGAAGCGGCCGGGAAACTTCTATGCTCCTACCGTGCTGACCAATGTTCCCAAGAACTCGCCCGCATACAGTGAAGAATTCTTCGGCCCGGTAGCGTCGGTGTTCCGGGTGAAGGATGTGGACGAAGCTATCCGGCTGGCCAACGACGTACGCTTCGGGCTGGGCGCCAGCATCTGGACCAACGACGAGAAAGAGCGCGAGCGCTTCATCAACGAGGTTGAAGCGGGAATGGTGTTCATCAACAAGATGGTGGCGTCGGATCCGCGGATTCCATTCGGCGGCGTGAAGGCCTCCGGCCACGGGCGTGAGCTGAGCGCTGTGGGAATGCGGGAGTTCCTGAATGCGAAGACGGTGTGGGTCGCGTAGTCAACAAAATCATCACCCAGGATTCGATTCGCCGCTGAATCAGTGAGAGCCGCCCGAAGCCGAAGCGCCGCTTGCGGAAGGCAGGCTCGCCGGCTGCGTCAGCAGTTCGCTCCAGGGGCAAGCATCGGCCTCGAGGCGATGAACCGCGGCCTGCATGGGGCTGCCCGCACTCTTGTTGCAGATCCATACGACCCGGAACCGCGCCATCTTGCCTTCGTAAAGAATTCCAATTACATCACCGGCGCGGACATTGGTGTCGAGTCCGGAAAGCAGCGCTCCCCGCAGACTCACCTCGCGGGCTTTCACGGCCTGCAGAAAGCGCTCGCCCCGCGAGTCCACTCCCCAGATGACCATTTTGAGATCGGAGTTGGAAGATTGGCTCTCGGCATCGCGCTGACATTCGGACATAAAGGGGAGGGCTCCTTATCTTCTGGTTAGATGGTCCGCGAGGGGCGGAGTTGGCGAGAAAAATTTGAGGCTCAAAGACGCTCGAAACAAGATGACAGGTTGTTCAGGATGGGCGCTTGCTGAGTGCAAGGCATTCATTTTGGAGAGCGACCGCGTGGTCCAGCTCGGAAGTTGCCTGGACTCGCAATGCCCATCGCTACGGTTACGGTAGAGGGGCAGGGAGTGGAAGTAAATAAAGCTCAAGGCGTTCTAACCGGAAATTTCAAGTGCGAGTTCTACTTCGGGAAACGTTTTGATCCGGGAAAACGCTCCCTTGGCCAACTGCCGACGGCGAAGAATTCCTGCTGGGACCAGTCGAGGCCATTCCGTGACGGGTTGACACAAAAGCAGTTCCAGACGAAACACACTCTTTATGTTCATTCTCGTCTAACCGTCCAGCGTCTCTCTACTCTCAGGAGGAAACATCTCGTATGCGAAGAAGTCTTCTTGCCACCGTTCTGACCCTTTTCTGCGCGACCGCTTCCATGGTCGCAGCGCCGCCGAAACCCGCCGACGATACGCCCGACCACACCGCTCCCAGCTATGACATGAAGGCTCAGGCCCTGCTGGACCTCGAAGTGGTCCAGAAGAAATTTGTGGATCTGGCCAATGCACTTCCGGCCGACAAAATGACCTGGCGGCCGTCGGCTGACTCGCGCTCGTTTGCCGAAGTCTTCCTGCACGTGGCCGGAGAGCGTTACGGAATCCTCTCGCTGATGGGCGCGGAGAAGCCTGCCGGATTCGACGGTGGCAAGCTGGAAAAATCGACCACCGACAAGGCCCAGATCGTCGAGGAGTTGAACAAGTCGTGGGCATTCACGCAGAAGACCATCGGCGACATGACCAACGCCCAGTTTGCCAAGCTGTTGCCGAAGCTCGGTCCGGACGCGAACCAGGGCGACGTTGTCTACATCCTCGTGACGGATGCTCACGAGCACCTTGGCCAGGCTGTTGCCTACGCCCGGGCGAACGGCGTAATTCCCCCATGGACGGTTGCGCAGAAGAAGGCCGCGGAAAAGAAAGACGTGCAGAAGTAGGGGCGGGATCTCGGCCCCTACATAACCCGCTACTGCCTGAGCGTCAGACCGCTCAGCACGGCCTGCTGTTTGGCGATCAACTGCTTGACGCCTTCGCGAGCGAGCGCCAACATCTTCTGCAACTGCTGGTCGTCGAAGACCTGGTGCTCGGCCGTGGCCTGCACTTCGACCAGCTTGTGGCCGGCGGTCATGACGAAATTCATGTCCACATCGGCGCGGGAATCTTCTTCGTAGCAGAGATCGAGCAGGATCTCTCCGTCCACGATTCCCACGCTCACGGCGCCGACGAAATCCTTAAGCGGCACCGCGCTCAACGTGCCCGCGTCTACTAATTTTTCGAGCGCGAGTCCCAGGGCGACGAAAGCCCCGGTAATTGAAGCCGTGCGTGTGCCGCCGTCGGCCTGGATGACGTCGCAATCAATCCAGATAGTGCGTTCTCCCAGGCGCCCCAGATCGGTCACGGCGCGCAGGCTGCGCCCGATCAGGCGCTGAATCTCGTGCGTGCGTCCGCTCGGACGACCCTTCGAAACTTCGCGCGGCGTGCGGGTCAGCGTGGATCGCGGCAGCATGGCGTACTCGCTCGAGATCCATCCCTTGCCCGAATTGCGAAGAAACGCCGGCACGGTCTCTTCGATCGAAGCCGTGCAGATTATCCGCGTATTGCCGACTTCGATGAGCACCGAGCCCTCGGCCGTGCTGATGAAATCGGGAGTGAGAACGACTGGGCGCAGTTGGTCGGGTGTGCGGTTGTCGGAGCGGAAGAACATGGCCGGATTGTAAATGAGCCCTGGAGCTCAAGCTTCGTCGAACAGGCCTGCGGCAGAGTCATTCCTGGGCAGAATTCTCTGAATCTTGTTGACATTAGATATATCTAACGATATACATAAAGGATGATCGACAGCAATACTGACCGGATTCTCCTTGCGGAACTCGAAAACCATCGAGTTAGCCGTTTTCCGCAGGCAGAACCCCGACCCGCTTCGATTGTGCCAAAGAATCTGGAAGGAGTTGTGAATATGTACGGAAGATGTGGAAGTTGGTGGCGCGGCGGAATGGCTGCGCCGTTTATGGGTGGAGGATTTCCCTGGGGCCGCGGAGGCCGGTGGGGAAGGTTTTTCGGTCCGGGCGAAATTCGCCTGGCGCTGCTCTCGCTGCTGGAGAGCGGTTCGAAACACGGCTACGAGCTGATGAAGGAGCTCGAGTCGAAATCCGGCGGCATCTACAAGGCCAGCGCTGGGGCGATTTACCCCGCGCTGCAGCAGTTGGAAGATGAAGGATTGGTCACCTCCGATCAGTCCGCCGGGAAGCGGGTCTACTCGCTGACCGATGCCGGCAGAGCTGAGCTGCAGAAAGAGGCGGAGACGGTGAAGCGTATCTGGCATCGCGCCGAGCAGGCTGGCGACTGGAGTCCGTTGCTCGGACCAGAGGGTGTTGAGATGGCGCGTCCGGCAGCGGCCGTGATGAAGGCGGCGATTCGCGCCGCCGGACGCCATTACAGCGACTCGGCCAAGATCGAGAAGATTCGCGAAATCCTAGATCGCGCGAGACTCGAACTGGAAGCGTTGTAGTACGCGATGTCGTGGGCGGAATTCGTCTTCGCCGGCGGCGGCCGCAGTCGAATAAACCCAGGGAAGCGCTCGGGCTTCCCTGTCTCTTGATCTCGTCACTTCCGTACAAGACTCTCGCTGACTCGCTGTTGCTTGTGTCCTGTTGCCAGCGCGCAGAAACTTTTCGGCACTAGCAACAAGATTGCATTTTTCTCGGTTGACCAAGCGCGATCTGCCGCGTCTCTCCGCCAGAATTTCTCGTTGTGCCGCGAGGTGCAGCGCGAGTTCGACGCGGAGGATGATGTGCGGGTCTTCATCCTGTTTCTGTGGCTGGCGGGCGCGGCCGGCGCGCAGCAGCTTTTCATGGCGCAGAACGGAAGCTATCCGCGCGAAGCCGAATCCATCCTCATCGCCAGTTGCCGCGCCGTAGGAGAGCGGTTCCTGATCCCGCTGCCCAGCCCCAGAGCCGAGCTCCGACTGGGAGAGAAGTCAAATGGGGCAGCACTGGAACAAGACGTTATTCAAGCGCGCCGCCCTGCATGTGTGTCTGCGCGCCGCCGAATTCGATCTGGTGCCCGCGCTCGAACCGAAGATTCCGGATTACTGAGTTCCAGACCCAGCTTTAGCCAACGCCAGCTTTAGGGAGAAGACTGCAGCTGCACCGCGAGCTGGTTGACCGCGGATACGTCGTAGAACGACGACAAATCGGCGTGCCCGGCGAGGGTCGGGCGCTCCTGTCCATCCACCAGAATCTTTGCCTTCAGAATTCCCGGCGTGTTAGCCGAGATGGTGTGTATGAACGACGCTACCGTCAGCTCTTCCACCAGAATTCCGGAGCGATGGGTGTCGGCGAGCGCCGCGTTCACATCAATCACGGCGAGGCCTGGATCCACCAGGTAGACGCTGCGCACCTCCGAGCCCGCACCGAGGGGATGAGTCGAGGACTTGTCGAGATAGATGGAGAGCAGGGCTCGCAGCAGCTCCTCGGCCCGCTGCTGGCGTCCGGAAGGCATTGGAATCTGCGCGGACTCGGCGCGCAGGGTGCCGTCATTATCATCGGCGACGAAAAGCGTGACGACCTCAGTGGGACCGGCGACCGGCGGGGCGAGCGGACGGGTGTCGGGCGCCGACGCCGTGCGCGACCCGGCCGCCTTCTCCATGCGCCAGGCGTAGACGCTGAGTCCGAGGGCCGCGATCAGCAGCACAGCGACGCCAATGACCAGGTGGCGAGGAATCATGGGGCGGCTCCGAGCTGGTCGCGGTTGGCAGCGATCGCCGCCGCCACGGCACTGACGATCAATTGCTGATAATCCGGTGCCGTGAGCTGCGAGACGTCAGAACTCTGGGGCGCCATTTCGATCGCGATCGCCGCCCCCGAGACGTTGTTGAGCGGGCGCAGGGGCGCCGCCAGCGAGCGCACTGGAACCTGCCGCTTCTGCAGTTCGGCCTCGACCGCGGCAGCCGTACTCTGGCTCAGTGGCAGCCATGCGTGCTGCGCCGTGTCCCAGGATCGGAATGGTCCACGATCATCGTCTGCGTAAGGCAGAAGGGCGGTGTAGACGCGGACGCCGCGTCCACTCGAAGCTGCATGCAGCGCGATGTAGATGGCGGCGTGATCGGCATTGGCATAAGTGGCCCGTTGGTCGAGCGACAAGTTGGCGTCGGAGTCGCGCAGCACCAGCGTCGAGATGCCGCGGCTTTCCAGTTCCTGCCGCAGGCCGCGGGCGAGCACGACGGTGATGTCCTTCTCGAGCAGCGTCGTGCTTAGAGTTTCTCCGTGGTCGTCGCCGCCATGGCTCGCGTCAATGACTGCGAAGTAGCGACGAGGCGACGGCGCAGGCGTGGGAGAAACAGCGGGAGGAGGGGCTGCCGTCGGTGAAGAAGAAGAAGAAGGTGGAGGCGGAGATGAGGTCTGCGGTCCGCCCGCGGGCGGCTCCGGATTGGCGGCGGCAATCTGTGAGGCGGCCGGGGCGGGTGAGATCGTGATGGTTCGGCTGTTATTGCTGAAACTTGCCATCACTGCCGTGGAAGTATTGACGGTGACGATGGCGGCGCCATTGCCCTCGCTGTAGTTGGCCGACGGGAAGGTCTTGCTGCCGAAGGTAAGGTTGGGCGATGCCGGAGCCACGATCGGATCACGCGAAAAAGTCATGCGCAGCATCCCGGCCCCGTTCGCGATCGAGGGGTTCACCGGCGCGGTGAAGTTGAAGACCAGCTTCTCGCCGGAAAGCGCGGCGGTGAAATGAGTGGCCACGCTGCCGATGAAAAGACGCCCGGTTTCTTCCCGCAGCGAGACGGGTCCTCCGAGGAAGCGCGGCAGCAGCGAACTGAGTGAAGTCAGTGGAACCAGGCCGCGGCCGTTTTCGATGAGAAATTTCCCCCCAAGGTCGGCGTCCCGACCTTGAATGCGGGCGCGCAATTTCCCAGCCTGGAAATCTCCTTCGACGTTGTTGTTGTAGCGTAGTCGCCAGCGCGAGCCCTCGGTGCGAGCGGTGACCTTGCCGAGCGGTTCGAGCACTTCGAGCAGTCCCACATAGTCGCGGCGATCGCGCTGTACCAGAGGCAGGGAATAGTTGGCTGCCACGGAAAAGACCGAGAGATGTTTCTCGGGGGCAGCGGCCAAAGACAACAAAACCTCGGAGAGCAAAATCGCCCACAGTAAAACCTGTGCTGTAAAAAAAACCTGCCGCGTGTGCGCCGGCCGCTTCCTAGTCGAGGGCATAGGCGGCGAGTCCGCTGAGCAGCTTGGGATAGAAGTCGGTGGACTTCTGCGGCATGACTTCGCCGGCGAAGGCAATGTCGCGAACTTTCTGAACCGGGCAAGGATTCAGCAGAAAAGCGATATTGGCGGCACCGCTGCGCACCTGGGTGAGAGCTTCAGAGGCATCGCGCAGATAGGAGAGATTCTGCTGATTGCGTATGGATTCTTCCGAAAGGCCCAGCACGCCTTCGAGCAGGCATTTGTGAAGCTGGACAACATCGAGTGACCGCTGCCGCATAGAGAGAGACGAGAGAAACTTTGCCGACTCTGATTTCGGCGAATGCAATAGAAATGCGCGCCCGGCGGTGGCCGCAAGCAAGACGATTCCGCGGCTGCCGCGCTCTTTGAGGGTTGCAGTGGCTTGCGTCGGTTCGAGGGCAGGGTCAAGATCGTCGATCTCGAAATATTTTCGACAGCTTTCGCGAAAGTCATCCGCCGAAAATGACGAGAGCGAATGAACCACCCGATGCGTAGGCAGAATCAGCAAGCCAGGATCATTCATGTTGACGAAAGTCATCATGACATACTCATGCGGGGCATTCTCCGGCGCACTTGGCCCGGCTGCGCGGCGCTCATTCCGATAGTTCAGGGCGGTTTCGTAGCGATGATGGCCGTCCGCGATGACTAGCTTTTTGTCGCGCATCTGCTCGCACACGCCTGAGATAACCGCCGGGTCGGAGATCCGCCAGACGCGGTGAACATCGCCATATTCATCGGTGACATCAATGTCGGCCGCTCCTCGAGTTCGAGGGGCGAGCAGCGCGTCTACTGCTCCGGAATCCTCGTACAGCAGAAATAACTGCTCGTAGTGCGCCCGCGTGGCACGCAGCAGGTCGAGCCGGTCGGCCTTCGGTTTGGCCAAAGTCTGCTCATGGCGGAATACGACTCCGGCGGAATAATCCTCGACCCGACCGAGGCCGATGAAGCCCCGGCGCTCGCATCGTCCGCCCGAAGGCGGGGAAAAAGTCTGCGAGTAGGCATAGAGCGAAGGTTCGGGCTCCTGCCGTAGGATGCCCGCGGAACGCCACTCCCGGGCAAACGTAGCCGCCCGCGAGTAGACGTTCTGGGTTGCACTATCGCCCGGTTCGCGGTGGCCAAGAATGATGCGAACCAAATTGTAAGGACTCGCATCGTAGTAGCGCTTCTGCATGGCCGGCGTGATCTTGTCGTAAGGCTGAGTGACGACCTGAGCGGCAGAAACTTTAGTGAGATCGTAGCGCAGCGCACGAAACGGAATGATGTCGGCCATGGGAACGTTTGATTGTAACAAGATAGAAAGTGGTGGCGTTTTCCGGTCCAAACCAGAAATTTCCCATATGGAAAATCGGATCGCGAGATGCGGTTTTTGCTATGGAAAATGGAAAGTGTGAAATCCGGAACGCGCCGCAAAAATTTGACAAAAAGCCTGCTGCGCGCGAGCCGAGCTGTGATAACATCCGCGGCATTGAGGTAAGTTTATGGCCCGCCAGAGACTGGGGCGCGGGTCATCCCGCCCAGGAAATCTGCCTCGAGTTCTCGCGGGTTCCGACCGGAACCCGATCACATTCCGCCTGTGCCAAAAGCCAGGGCCCGTTTCAAGTTCGCAGTCCATTTTCGCCCTGGGGAGTGTCATGGAGCGAATGGAAGTGATCGCTCTGGCTCTATGCGTAGTGTTGTGTCTTGGACTTGCGGCGTTCGGCCAGGCGACCGATGTGAATGACGTGCACGTGATTCCGCGCGTGGCGGAACCGACCGCCCCGCCGGAAAGCGCCAAGGCGGAAGTTCCCAAGCAGGATCTTCTTTCTTCGACCGAAGGGTTAAATGCGCACGTGCGCCCACTGAAGGTGGACGTGGACCTGGTCCTGGTTCCGGTCACAATCACCGATCCGCTGAATCGACTGGTCACCGGACTCGACAGGGAGAATTTCCAGCTCTTCGAAGGCAACGCGCCACAGGAGATCAAAACCTTTTCGAGCGAGGATGCGCCGGTCTCTCTCGGGGTGATTTTCGATTCCAGCGGCAGCATGAGCAGCAAGATGGATCGCGCCAAAGACGCGGTTGTGGAGTTCTTCAAGACGGCTAATCCGCAGGATGAGTTTTTCATGATCACGTTCTCGGACGAGCCCGAGGAAGTGACCGATTTCACCAGTTCGGTGGACGAAATTCAGAACAAACTGGTTTTTGCCGTACCCCGGCGGCGCACCGCCCTGCTCGACGCCATCTACATGGGCGTCACGAAAATGCGTCAGGCAAAGTACGCGAAAAAGGCCCTGCTGATCATTTCCGATGGCGGCGATAATCATAGCCGCTATACGGAAAACGAAATCAAGTCGCTGGTGAAGGAAGCGGACGTAATGATCTACGCGATCGGTATTTACGACCGCTACGCGTCGGCTATGGAAGAGCGCCTGGGACCGCAACTGCTCAGTGACATCACTGAACTCACGGGCGGGCGCGCGTTCACTATTGATAATCCGAACGACCTCGGCGACGTGGCCACCAAAATCGGTGTGGAACTCCGCAACCAGTATGTTCTTGGGTACCGTCCCAGCAAAATCGTGCGCGACGGCAAATGGCGTAAGATAAAAGTGAAGCTGCTGCCACCGAAAGGATTGCCGCCTCTACGGGTGTATGCCAGAACGGGTTACTACGCGCCGGTGGAGTAGGGTTGCGCCGAGTTTCAGGCCGGTTGTTCTCGCTCTTCTGCTTTCCCTCTCGCTGACGCCGGCTGGCGCAGCCCGTGTCGCGCAACAGACGGGCAGTTCGGTTTCGCCCGCGACCCCTCCGGCCGCAGTTCCCGCGCCGCCGCAGGCGACTCAAAGTAAACCATCAGAGAATCCCGCCCCCGACGATCAGGGCATCTTCGTCATCCGCAAAGACGTGGACGAAGTTCTGCTGCACGCCACCGTGCAGGACGAAAAGAACCGCATCATTACCAATCTCGACAAAAGCGCATTCAGCGTCTTCGAGGACAGCAAGCAGCAAAACATCATCTCGTTTCGCAACGAAGATCTGCCCGTGGCCATGGGAATCGTGATTGACAACTCCGGATCCATGCGGGAGAAGCGGAACAAAGTGAATCAGGCGGCATTGAATCTGGTGCGGTCGAGCAATCCCAAGGATGAAGTCTTTGTGGTCAACTTCAACGACGAGTACTACCTCGATCAGGACTTCACCAACGATCTGCTCAAGCTGAAAGAAGCGCTGGAGAAAATTGACGCCCGCGGCGGCACCGCTCTCTACGACGCTGTAGTGGCTTCCTCCGAGCATCTGAAGCGCAACGCGCGCCTCGAGAAGAAAGTGCTGTTCGTCGTCACCGACGGCGAAGACAACGCCAGCAATGAGACGCTGGAGCAGGCGGTTAAGCAGTTGCAGGAAGAAAACGGCCCATCAGTCTATACCATCGGCATTCTTGGAGAGGAAGAGCATCCCAAGCGCGCGCGCCGGGCACTCGAGATCATTGCGCAGCGGACCGGCGGAATCGCCTTCTTCCCCAAGACGCTCGACGAAGTGGACGCCATCAGCCGCACCGTCGCGCACGACATCCGGAACCAGTACACGATCGGCTACAAGCCGAGTAATCCGCGCTCCACTGGCGGATTTCGCACCGTGCGCGTCGAAGCCAAAATGAAAGGCCGCAAGCTGACCGTCCGCACCAAAAGCGGATACTACGCCGGACCGCAGCCCCCCGCCGGCAGCCAGTGAAGCGCCTGTCAGCGCGGCGAGGCAAAGTCGAGATTACGGTTTTTCGAGCATCGCAGCCGCGGAATCTACCAGCGCAGCTTCATCCTGCAGCGCTTTTGCGACCCGCCCGATCTCCTGATCGGCTTCGGCGTAGCGCTTCTGTTCTATTCCTTCGCGAACCCCGGGCACGGTCTTGACGCCGTAGCCGGAATAAACACCCGGCGCATAAATCAAGTGTTTGTACCAGGGGCGGCGCGGCAACCCGTCCTCGCTCGTGAGTTTGCGTTCACTCTCAATGAGAAGATGATTCAGCGCCTGCAGTGAATCCGCGGAAAGCCCATCCAACGATCCTTGCCTCTGCGCCAGCGCCTTATGATAGCGCTCTGCGCTGCGAGCCAGGGCTTCCGCGGCATTTTGCATGGGCGCAAAGTTCAGGTGCGGAGGAACGTCTTCTTTCGCCGGCGCGACCGTCGGTCGCCTCGGGTCGAACGTCGCTTTGAATACTCCGTCGTCAATTTCCTGGTTGCGCTCGCGAATCTCCTCCTGCTTATCCGCCAACAGCTTTTCGAGTTCCTTGTTGTAGAGGTGAATCGTGTCAGCGAAGTCCACAAAGTCATAGGGCAGCACTTCGGCGTCGGCTAGCCGCATGACTGACGTCCCAATCGTTTGCGCGAGCGCGCGGCCATACACGAAATCCGTGTCGGAGAAATGTGTGTACCAATAGAAATCGTCGTAGATCGAGTGATAAATCCCCTGTTCGTCTTCGCCCTCAAAACCGAGGTTCAGCGAAGCAATGCCAAGGTGGTCCACGAAGGCAGTGAAGTCCGTGCCGGAACCGAGCGCGCCGATGCGCAAGTCCGCACGCTCACGCAGTTCCTTGCGTTCATCCGCAGACTTGGCGTCCGCGATCCGGGACAACTGGGCTCGTTGCCAGACCGTCAGCTTGCTCTCCGGGTCCTCGATGTCGCGCGCGACTCCGTTGATGAACTGCTCGAGCGTGTGTGATCCCTCGCTCATCAGCAGTCCCCGGTCGTTGCTGTCGCTGTTGATATAGACGGCGGCATGTTGCCGAAGTTCGTCGGCGTGATACTCCACCCATTCGGTGGACCCCAGCAGCATGGGTTCTTCACCGTCCCATGCGGTGTAGATGATCGTCCGGCGCGGCTTCCAACCCTGCTTGAGCAGTTCGCCCAGGGCGCGTGCCTCTTCGAGCAGCGGAGCCTGGCCGGAAACCGGGTCTTCGGCTCCGTTGACCCAGGCGTCGTGGTGATTGCCGCGAATGATCCATTCGTCGGGCGCGACGCTGCCGGGGATCTTGGCGATCACGTCGTAGACCGGTTTGATGTCCCAATTAAACTCGAGCTTCAGATGTACTTTCGTCGGGCCGGGACCAACGTGATACGGAATCGGCAGGCTGCCGCGCCATTCGTCCGGAGCCATCGGGCCCTTCAGTGCGGCGAGCAGCGGCTGTGCGTCGCCGTAGGAAATTGGCAGCACGGGAATTTTGGTAAGACTTTTCGCTTCCTTCAGCGAAAGGCGCTTCGCGTCCGCCGTCGCGCCGACTCCGGGAGTGAGTGGATCGCCCGGACTGGCCGAGGCGAAATCCATGACGCTGCCGCGCTGCACGCCGTCGGGATTGCGCATGGGGCCGTCGGGAAAGACATAATCGCGCGAATAGCCGTCATCTTTTGGTTCGGAGTAAATAAGGCATCCAACCGCGCCGTGTTCGGCGGCGACCTTCGGCTTTACTCCGCGCCAGGACTCGTAGTACTTGGCGACGACGATCGCGCCCTTCACCGAGATTCCGAGCCGGTCCAGTTTTTCGTAATCCTCGGGCAGGCCGTAGTTCACGAACACGAGCGGCGCAGTCACGTCGCCGTCAATCGAATAAGCGTTGTAGGTCGGGAGTTGCTCGGATTTCTGGTTCGACGTGGGATCCACGGCCAGCGCTGGTTCTTCCAACTTGGCCGTAAACTTGGTCGGCTCGAGCATTTCGAGCACGCGCACTTTCGGCGTCGGAAACAGGACGTTGAAGGTCTCAATGTGAGCGTCCAGTCCCCACTCCTTGAAGTGGGCAAGAATCCATTCGGCGTTGTCTTTGTCGTACGGCGATCCAACATGATGCGGACGCGCGCTCAGCCGCCGCATGTACTCGCGCAAGTTACTGGGATCGGGAATCGCCCGGAACTTGGTCTCCCACGACCGCTCGTTGCGACTCGATGCTGGAGCATAGCCGGTAAGGGGAATCTCGTCGGCTGCCAGCGCCGGGTACGGAACCGTAAGCGTAAGAATCAGCAAGAGGGAGGCAAATCGTCGCATGGATTTCCTTTCCTGATTATTGGGGGGTAATTATAGCGGCAATCCTCGGTTGGACCTGTCCGCTTGGCTGATTGACGATTCCATACCCACCTCGTAACCTGTAACGTGCTCAAAGAATCTGCGATGTCACGCTTGCGCGTAGCCGACGATATCACCCAACTGGTCGGTGAAACTCCCATTCTGCGACTGAAACGCATTGTTCCCCCAGGCTCGGCCGATGTTTTCGCCAAGCTCGAATATCTGAATCCAGGGGGCAGCCTGAAAGACCGCGCCGCTATTGGCATCATCCGGAGGGCCGAGCGGGAGGGCAAACTCGCGCCCGGCGGAACCATTGTGGAAGCTACCGCCGGCAACACCGGAATCGGCCTGGCGCTGATCGGCGTGAACCGGGGCTACAAAGTGAAGCTGTTCGTGCCCGAGAAATTTTCCGAAGAAAAAGTCATCATCATGCGCGCTCTCGGCGCCGAAGTTACCAGAACCCCCGACGCCGAAGGCATGCAGGGCGCCATCCGCCGCGCCAAAGAGTTGGCCGCGCAAGATCGCAACGCCTTTCTTGCCGCACAGTTCTCGAATCCGGCCAATCCCGACTTCCACTACGAAACCACGGCGCGCGAAATCTTCGAGCAGTTGGAAGGCCGGGTGGACGCCGTCGCGCTCGGCTGCGGCACCTGCGGGACTTTTACCGGTGTGGCTCGGTTTCTGAAGGAGCGCATGCCCGGAGTTCTCGCGTTTGCCGTGGAGACTCAAGGCTCCGTGCTGGGCGGCGGTGCGCCGGGAACGCACAAGGTGGAAGGGATCGGAAATAATTTCATTCCGGAGACGTTTGATCCCTCCGTGTGCGACGAAGTGCTCAAAGTTACCGATGACGAGGCCTTCGACACGGTGAAGCGACTTGCAGCGCAGGAAGGCGTGCTCGCCGGTTCGAGCGGCGGAGCGGCAGTCTTCGCGGCACTGAAGGTCGCAAAGCGGCTGGGTCCGAGGAAACGAGTGGTCACGATCGTTCCCGATTCGGCTGAACGCTATTTGTCGAAGAAGATTTTTGAGGGCGGCATCTGACCGACTGATCTACTCGCACCCAGGTTCATTCCCTAGGCCAGGTTCGTTCAGGAAAGACATACGACATGAAGAAAAATAAACAGCTGGGTTTTGCCACGCGCGCCATTCATCACGGCCAGGAACCCGATCCGCTCACCGGGGCTGTGACCGTGCCGATCTATCCGACTTCTACCTACGTGCAGCAGGGCATCGGCGAGCACAAGGGATATGAGTATTCGCGGGTTTCCAATCCCACGCGCACGCGGCTGGAAGAAAATCTCGCGGCCCTCGAAGGTGGCGTGGCCGCCCGCGTCTACGCCAGCGGCATGGCGGCGATCCACGCAGTGGTCAGCATGCTGAAATCTGGCGACCACATTGTCTGCGGCAACGATCTCTATGGCGGAACGCCGCGGCTCTTCAACCAGGTCATGGCCGATTTTGGCCTCGAAATTTCATACGTGGATACGACCGTCGCCGCCAATGTCGAAAAAGCGATTCGCAAAAATACGCGCATGGTCTATGTGGAGACCCCGACGAATCCGTTGATGCGCTTAAGCGATCTGCAGGCCATTAGCGCGATCTCCCGGCGGCGCAAGGTTTCCCTGGTCGTGGATAACACTTTTATGTCGCCCTATTTTCAGCAGCCCCTGGCGCTGGGCGCCGACCTGGTGGTCCACTCGACCACGAAGTTTCTGAATGGCCACAGTGACGGTCTGGGCGGTGTGGTGGTCTGCGCGCATCAGGAACACGCCGACAAGCTGGCCTTCCTGCAGAAAGCGATCGGCGCGATCCTCTCACCGTTTGAGTGCTGGCTGGTGCTCCGCGGAGTGAAAACGCTGGCCGCGCGCATGGAGATTCACGACCGCAGCGGGCGCATCGTCGCCGACTTTCTGGCGAAGCACAGGAAAGTCCGGAAAGTCTTCTATCCCGGTCTCGCGAACCATCCTCAGCATGCGCTGGCGCGGCGGCAGATGAGCGGCTTCGGTTCCATGATCACCTTTGAAACCGGCTCACTGAAGAACGCCAACCGGATGCTCAAGAAAGTGCAGATATGCTCTCTCGGCGAATCATTGGGAGGGGTCGAGACGCTCATTTCGCATCCGGCGACCATGACCCACGCCGCGCTCGGTGTGAAAGGCCGCAGAGCAATCGGCATCACTGACGGCATGGTGCGGATTTCCGTCGGTATCGAAGATGTGGACGATATCCTCGACGATCTCGATCAGGCGCTCAACGCGATCTGACGGCGGCGCGATGGCTGCCAGGGAATCAGGAATCTCCGGTTCCACCCAGAGACTCGCCCAGCCACGCCAGATATTCCGTGCTTCCGTCTTCAATCGGAACCACGACGCACTCCGGTAGTTCATACGAATGCAGTTCGTGGATGGCGTCTCGGACGGCAGGAAACTGATCCGCGCTGGTCTTGATGATCAACAGCCATTCCCGCCCGGACTCGATATTTCCTTTCCAGCGGTAGACCGACTCGATCTGAGGCACGATGTTCACGCACGCAGCCAGGTGCCGCTCGACCAGGGCGTGGGCAATCTTCTGAGCCTCGTCGGCGGAGCCCGCAGTGGACAGGACGATTCGCTTGTCGGTCATATAAAATCAGCCGTCAGCTATGAGCTTTCGCGGCCAGGCTGTCGCACAAGAGCTTAGCACCAGTCGCTGTCAGCGAGGATTCGGCATGCCCACGCAGATTAAATTTGGAACCTCAGGATGGCGGGCCGTAATGGCCGAAGAGTTCACCTTCGCCAACGTGCGCCGTGCCGTGACCGGGATCGCGCGCTATGTCGCCGGCCAGAAGCCGCGGGGCGCGCGCGTCATCGTGGGACGCGATCCCAGATTTCTCGGCGAAAGCTTCTGCGCCATGGCTGCCGAAATTCTCGCGGCCCACAACATCACGCCGCTGGTGGTCACGGAAGCCGCGCCGACTCCCGCCTTTGCCTTCGCCGTGATCCAGAACAAAGCCGATGGCGTGATCAACTTCACCGCCTCGCACAATCCTCCTGAGTACAACGGTATCAAGTTCTCCACGCCCGACGGCTGTCCGGCTTTACCTGAGGTGACAAAAAAGATTGAGGCGGAAATCGTTGCCGCGGATAGCGCCGCACCGCCTTCGCCTGCGGGCGAGCGGGTGACGCACGGTCAACTCGATCCCAAATCGTCCTATCTCAAGCGGCTCGGCGAAATCGTGGACCTGCCGGCGATTCGCAAAGCCGGCATTAAGGTCGCGTTTGATCCCATGTGGGGCGCGGCCCGCGGATATTCCGATGAGATCCTGCGCGAGGCCGGTGTGCCGGTGACGACGGTTCACGATTACCGCGACGTACTTTTCGGCGGGCATGCCCCGGAGCCGGACGATCATCTGCTCGGCGATCTGCGCACGAAGATGAAAGAAACCGGCGCGCAGATCGGCATCGCCACCGACGGCGACGCCGACCGCTTCGGCATCGTGGACGCCGACGGAACGTTCCTGCAGCCCAATTATGTGATTGCCCTGCTTTTCGATTATCTGGTCGAAAGCCGCGGCTGGAAGAACGGTGTCGCCAAGTCGGTGGCCACGACCAACCTGATCAATGCCCTGGCGCAAAAGCACGGCGTCGAACTGCACGAGACTCCGGTGGGCTTCAAGTACATTGGCGAACTCATCATGCAGGACAAGATCGTCATCGGCGGCGAAGAAAGCGCGGGCCTCTCCATCCGCCATCACGTTCCTGAAAAAGATGGGGTTCTGGCAGGGCTGCTGTGCTGCGAATCCGTCGCCCGCCGGGGCAAGTCTCTGGGCGAGCAGTTACAAGCCCTCAGTAACCAGGTTGGTTCCTATTTCCCGAGACGCGACAACTTCCGATTGACTCCGGCGGTGAAGGAGAAGTTCACTGAGAAGCTGCGGGTGGATCCGCGGGATTTTTGCGGCCACGCCGTCAGCCAGGTGGTACGCACCGACGGATTAAAGCTCGTGTTCAGCGACGGCTCCTGGGTTTGCTATCGGCTTTCCGGCACCGAACCGGTGGTGCGGGTCTATAGCGAAGCGCGCAGCCGGGGTGGCTCGGAGAAACTGAGCAACGCGGCCAAGCACTGGATCTTCGACTGATTCGCACGGTTGCAACGCACCATGTTTCTCATCTTCGGGAACATTTGAAACGACTCGCCAATCTCGTGCGCTTTCCTGGGACGCGCCCCGCGTGGGCGCGTTGGCCGCGGCCTGAGGACGGACTGCGCGCCGTCGCCGACCGGGCTCCGCAGGCAGAGGCTTTGGCCGCGTCCTGGATTGAACGCGTCCGTCCGTCGGCGAAGCGCGTTTATTTGCTGCGTCGCCGGATTGCCACGGTTGGATTGGCGGCGATTACAGTCTCACTGATGGTCCATGTTATGTTTGGGGCCAACGGCATGGTTTCATATCGCCAGAAGCGTGCCGAGTACGACGCCCTTCAGAAGCAGATTCAGCAGGCGCAACAGGAAAACGACCGCTACACCCAGCAGATTCAGGCGCTTAAGACTGACGAGAAGGCTATCGAGAAGGAAGCCCGTGAGCAACTCGGTTACGCCAAGCCGGGCGAGTTCGTCTACGTAGAGACTTCACCCAAGCCTGCCGTTCCGCCGGCACCTGCGCCCAATCGCACCGCGAAAAAATAGTCTTGCCCTTTCTCCATGGAGGCAAACATTCGGCCTTCAGCCCCGGTGCTTGCTGACAAATCCTCAATTCGTCTGTGCTATATTTGGCGAGCCTCATTTCAAAAAGGAGAAGACCGGCCATGAGAAAGATTTTGATGATTTGTCTTGCTTTGACTTTCGTCCTCGGACTGACCGCAATGGCGTTTGACGACATGGGCAAGAGCGCCACCGTCAACGGATGGGTGGTGGACGACAAATGCGGCGCCAAGGGCGCCAACGCCGGTGCCGAGGCCTGCACTAAGAAGTGCCTGGCGGCGGGCGCGAAGATGGTGATCGTCACCGATGGAGACTCAAAGGTGATTCAAGTCGAGAATCCTGATGCTCTGAAGGGGCATGAAGGACATCACGTCGCCGTTACCGGAAGCATGGACAAAGATTCCATGAAGGTGGCCAGCGTCAAGATGCTTTGAGTTCTGGTTAGTTGGAGAATGAAAAAGGGCGGCCCTGGCCGCCCTTTCTGTTTGCTCGCAAAACTCGTCGTGTAACAGCACCCGCGCCTAGCGCACAACTCCTTCGAGCGGCGAACTGGCGGTCGCGTAGAGCTTCCTCGGCATGCGTCCCGCGAGATAAGCCTGCCGTCCCGCCAGCACCGCATGTTTCATGGCTTGGGCCATGAGCACCGGGTCCTGCGCGTTGGCGATACCCGTGTTCATCAGCACGGCGTCGGCGCCAAGTTCCATGGCGATGGCCGCGTCGGAAGCCGTTCCCACGCCCGCGTCCACAATCAGCGGCACGCCGCTGATCATTTCGCGCAGAATGCGGATGTGCGCCTGATTCTGGATACCCATGCCGCTGCCGATCGGGGCTCCGAGCGGCATGATGGTCGCCGCTCCCGCATCAATCAGGCGCTTCGCAAAAACGATGTCGTCCGAGGTGTAAGGCAGGACTGTGAATCCTTCTTTCACCAGGACCCGCGTGGCTTCGAGGGTCGCCTGCACGTCGGGATAAAGCGTGGCCTGGTCGCCAATCACTTCGAGCTTTACCCAGTCCGAAAGTCCGACTTCGCGGCCCAGCCGCGCCGCCCGGATGGCTTCGTCCGCCGTGTAGCATCCCGCGGTGTTCGGTAGCAGGAAATATTTCTTCGGGTCAATGTAGTCGAGCAACGATTCGTTGTCCCGACCGGGCTTGCCGCGGTCGAGATTGATCCGCCGCACCGCGACCGTGACCATCTCGGCGCCGCTCGATTCCAGCGCGCGTGCCGTTTCCTGAAAAGACTTGTACTTTCCCGTGCCCACAATCAGCCGGGAGCGGAAAGAGCGTCCAGCGATGATCAATGAATCCGACATGAGAATATTGTATTTGAAACGCGGGGGCCTCCGAGGAATATCAATGAGTGAAGCTGGAACTGAGGCCGGGGAGGGCACCGGAACAATCACACTTCGAGAGTTCTACAAAAACTTCGTCCCACCCAGATATGTCCGCGGTCTGGTCGCCCGCTTGCTTGAATCAGTTCCTGCAAAGTACTCGAACGGCCTTGATTGTGTTGTCCTCACGAATCTCTCGGGTGCACCGCGGAGGCACCGTCTAGGCAAGGTCACCTCTCGGAAAAGACGCGTCCCCCAAAACCAAGCCCTTGGGCGGTATCACTATGCGCGTGCTGGCAGTCCCGCTTGGATCGAGTTGTACGTCGACAGGATCGCCGCTGCGGTCTCGCTTTATCCGTGGATGCCGCTGGGACGAACCGCCTGCTTCAGCAAAGTGCTTTTTCACGAAATAGGCCACCATGTCCACGCAACCGTTCGACCGGAGTTCCGCGAAAAGGAAGACGTGGCCGACAACTGGGCAAAAAAGCTTATGGCAAACTACATATTCAGTCGCTACTGGTTTGTGCCTCGCCCCCCGTGGAAGATTCTCGGTCGGATTATGAAGGATATGGCAGCGGACTTTTAGCTGGCGTTGGGCCGTGCGCCTTACGGGGCCGTCGCTGCTTCCGCCTGTGCGTACAAGTCATCAATCTCACGCCGATACCGGTCTTCGACCACGCGGCGGCGCAGTTTCAGTGACGGCGTGAGCGCGCCGTTTTCGGCCGTAAATTCGTCCGCCACCAGCAGCACCCGCTTCAGCTTTTCAAAGCGCGCCAGATTCTGGTTGACGCCTTCGACAATGCCCTCATAGAGCGCCTGCACTTTCGGATTGCCGATCAAGTCGGCCCGTGAGGAGAACGCGACCTCGTTGGCTTGCGCCCATTCTTCCAGCGCCGGAAAATTCGGCGAGATCATCACCGCCGGAAACTTGCGCTTGTCACCCAGAATTGCCGGAACGCCGACCAGGGGATTCAGCTTCAGCGAATTCTCGATGGGCTGCGGGGCGATGAATTTCCCGCCCGAAGTCTTGATCAGATCTTTCTTGCGATCGGTGACCGAAAGATATCCATCGGCGTCAAGGTTGCCGATATCGCCGGTCTTGAACCATCCGTCAGACAACGCCGCCTTGGTTTCCTCCGGACGATTCCAGTAGCCCTTGAACACTGACGGGCCGCGCACCAGAATTTCGCCGTCCTCGGCGATGCGGACTTCCAGATTCGGCAGAATCTTGCCGACCGTGCCGATGCGGTGATTCGCGGGGGTGTTTACTGCGATGACCGGCGAGGTTTCCGTCAGACCGTAACCCTCGTGGATGCGGATGCCGGCGTCGGCATACCACTCGGCCAGCTCGCGCCCCAGCGGCGCTCCGCCGGAAATGAAAGTTTCAACCCGCCCGCCCATGCCGGCGCGGATCTTTGAGAACACCAGCCGGTTGGCGACTTTCCAGCGGCGCGAGGCCGGGGTTTTTCCCGCGAGAATCTCCGGCTTGTGCAAGCGGCCCACGGCGAGTGCCCACTCAAAGACTGTGCGCTTGGCCAGCCCCTGCGCCTGGCGTTCGGCCTGCGCGTAAATTTTTTCGTACACTCGCGGCACGGCCACAAAGACCGACGGCTTTACTTCCAGCAGCGCCTGGGGCAGGCGGTCAATAAACGGCACGTAGGCCAGGGTCACGCCGTGATAGATCATGGAGAAATCCACGTGCCGTGCGGTGATGTGGCAGAGCGGCAGGAACGAAATGCTGGTCAGCCCGGGGTGCATCTCGAAGCCCTGCAGCGAACACAGAATGTTGGAAACGATGTTGCCGTGGGTCAGCATCGCCCCCTTGGAGGTTCCCGTCGTCCCCGACGTGTAAACAATGGTCGCAAGGTCGTCCGCGCGGATCCCGCGTGCTCTGTCTTCGATTTCAGGCGAGAGCCGTTCCGGGCCCTGGCTCGTGATGTCGGCCATGGTCACGCACTGACCCGCCTGCGCGCCGGCATCGCCCGCCGCCCGCACCGCGTTCAGATCCACCGCATCCATCACAATCACCTTTTCAATCGACGTTTGCGGCAAGATCGAAAGTACCTTCAGGAGGTGAACATCGGAGGAAACGAAGATGGCGCGGCAGCCGGCATCGTTCAGCACGAACGCCGTCTGCTCTGGTGTAAGCGTCGTGTAGAGTGGAACCGTCACCACGCCCATCAGCAGGCTCCCGAAGTCGGCGATCGGCCATTCGGGACGGTTCTCGCTGAGAATCGCGACTCTTTCTCCCGGCCGAATTCCCCACAGATCCAGTTGCCGCGATACTCGCGCCACCTTAGTGACGAACTCGCGCGTCGTCACCGGCAGCCACTGCCCGGCTTCACGGTAGAGCATGAGCCGGTTGAAATCGCGCTCCGCGGCGGTGAAGAAAATATCGTTCAGCGTGGCCAGGCTCATGCTGAAGAAACTGTACTGTGTCTTTGTCGAATTCGGCAATGTGAAAGCGGAACACCCCGGTTACGCGCGGGTTTCGAAGGCGCCCGTGCAGCCGGGCCGCCGCCCGAACACCTTTCCGCTGGAGAACCAAGGGCCGCTCGGAGTAATCTGGGCGACGCTATGCAAGCCAGTCTTTTCGAGTTTCGCAACCGCTGGTGGATTATCTTCAGCATTTTTGGCCTGGCTTTCCTGTCCTACAATGTTGATCCCATCAACTCCGGCGTCGCCATCGCTAGCTGGATTGCCCGGCAGCGCGGCGTGGAAGTCACCGACAATGCCTGCCGGGTTGTCTACGCCTTCGGCGCACTGGCGCTGGTGATTGCCGCCTTCCTGCGCACCTGGGGAACCTCCTATCTGCAGGCGGATGTCATGCGCGATGCCGCAGTACACACGGAAAAGCTGCTGGCCGATGGTCCGTATCGCTACGTGCGGAACCCGCTCTACCTCGGGAACATTTTCATGGCCGTTGGAATGGGCCTGATGGCGAGCCGCCTTGGCTTCGTGATCCTGTGCATGGGTATGACTTTCTTCGTGCTGCGCCTTTTGCTGCGCGAGGAATCGGAACTGCTCCGCGATCAGGGCGAGTCGTATCGGCGGTATTGCGAAGCCGTGCCTCGGCTTTGGCCCTCGCTTCGCCCGCGCGTTCCGGCGGCCGGTCACACGGCGCACTGGGGGCAGGGAATTCGCGCTGAAATGATGTACTGGCTCCTGGCGCTGGCAGTTGCGGCCTTTGCCGTGACTCTGAACATCAAGATTTTCTGGGCCATCTTCGCCCTCGGATTCCTGTCGGCGATCTTCTACAAACAGCCGAAACCAAAGGATTCCGGCACGTCCTCGAGCCGGGTCGAACACTGAGGTATCCTGTTGCCATCCGTTTTCGCATTCCGTAGGGGAGGTTTTCTCATGCCAAATCGAATGAGCCGGACGCTGGCTGGGGGATTGCTTTTGCTCTCCGCCGCGTGCGCGCTCGCGCAGAACAGCCCGGGGTCGAGCATGCCCAAGGTCGGGGACATGGCCCCGGACTTTACCCTCAAATATTTTGATGGCAATGACCGCAAGGACGTGAAACTCAGCGACTACCGCGGCAAGAAAAACGTCGTGCTCGCGTTTTATATCTTCGCCTTCACCGGTGGTTGAACGCAGCAAATGAAAAACTTCCAGGCAAACTTGAAAGCCCTGGAAGCAGCCGACACCCAGGTCCTGGGTGTGAGCATGGATAGCTGGTTCTCTAATAAAGCCTTCGCCGACCAGATCGGAGTGACATTTCCCCTGCTGAGCGACTGGGGCGGCAAGGTGACTCGCGAGTACGGAATTTACAAAGACGAATATCAGGCCTCGCGCCGGGTCAACTTCCTTATTGGCAAAGACGGCCGCATCCTTGAAGAGCAGGTGGACAAAGACGCCGTCGATCCGAAGAAGATCGTGGACGCCTGTGCAAGGCCGAAGCTGAAAGACTGAATCCTGAGACAAACAACCGCCCTGGGCCATTCGCATGTCGTGGCCTGGGGCGTTTCTTTTCTGGCTCGAGATTTCCTGCCTCGCCCCGCTCCGCACCGGGGGCAACTAAAGCGTATCTATCGTGTTTGTAGGGGATGCGGGTAAGATCAATGAGAAGCGATTTCCTTTGCATTGGGGCGAAGATATGAAAATACGCACGTGGCGGTATGCGCTCGCCTTGCTGGCGGGCATGGCTCTTCTTCTTGAAACTTCAACTCTCTTAAAAGCGCAAGACGAATACGACGATCAAAATCAGGATCCTCCCGGCCGGGTGGCGCGGCTGAATTTTTTGCAGGGCTCGGTTTCATTTCGCCCCGCGGGCGAAGATGATTGGGTCACCGCGGTACCGAACCGCCCCATGATGGCCGGCGATGACTTGTGGACGGATCAGGATTCGCGTGCCGAGGCTCACGTCGGATCGGCGGCGCTTCGTCTCGGCGCTATGACCGGCATCACGTTCCTGACCCTCGACGACAACACCACGCAGATTCGGCTGGCGCAGGGATCTTTGATTGTTCGCGTGCGTCACGTGGATGACGACGACACTTACGAAGTAGATACTCCGAACCTGGCTTTCACCCTCCTGCAGCCCGGCGAATATCGCATTGACGTCAGCGCGGATGGCAGCCAGACCGTCACCTCGGTGTTTCATGGCCGCGGCCGTGTGACTGGCGGAGGCTTTACCTACACCGTGATCGCCGGCCAGTCGGCGAACTTTACCGGAGCCGATCACCTCGACTACGACCTCCAGCAGCTTCCTGCGCAGGATGACTTCGATGGCTGGGCCTTCGACCGCGATTCTCGCGAAGATCAGGCCGATTCCGCCAACTATGTTTCCCGCGAAATGACCGGCTATGAAGATCTCGATGAGTACGGCTCGTGGAGTTATGTTGCCGGCTACGGTCCGTGCTGGCAGCCGCGCGGCATCGCCTACGGTTGGGCGCCCTATCGCTTCGGTCATTGGGTCTGGATGGGCCCCTGGGGCTGGACCTGGGTGGAAGACGAACCTTGGGGTTTCGCTCCGTTCCACTATGGGCGCTGGGCGTTCGTGAACAGCGGATGGTTCTGGGTGCCGGGGCCGGTGACGGTGCGTCCGGTCTGGGCTCCGGCTCTGGTCGCGTTCGTGGGCGGAGGGCCGGGATTCCGTTTCTCCGGCGGAGCAGGCGTGGGCTGGTTCCCACTGGGGCCGGGGGAAGTGTACGTGCCCAGCTATCACGTGAGCCGCACTTACGTGAACAACATCAACATCACGAATACCACGGTGAACGTGACCCGCGTCACCAACGTCTACAACACCGTGATCGTCAACAAGACCGTGGTGAATAACGTCATCTACGTCAATCAGCGTGTGACCAACGCCGTGACTGTGGTGCCGCATGACACGTTCGTCAATGCGCGTCCGGTGGCGCAGAACGTTATGAAGGTGGACGCACGCGAAGTGGCAGCGGCCCCGGTTTCTCACGTCATATCGGAGGAGCCGGTGCGCGCCAGCGTTGTCGGCGCAGGACGTCCTGTGGCGGTAAAGCCCCCCGCGGCAGTAATCAGCCGGCCCGTGGTTGCGGTCAGAACGCCGCCTCCTCCACCGCGTCCGATCGCGCAGCAGCAGGCCGCTGCCGGCGGGCACCTGAACCAGCAGTTGCTCGTGCGTCCGGCGGGGAACACGCGCCCGGCTCCGGCGAATCAGGCGACCGCGCCCACTGCCCCAGGATTCAAGCCGTTTAACCAGCAGAATACTGGCAATGCGAACAGCAACAGCAACGTCCGCACCATGCCCGGCACTCAGCCACGAACCATCGAGCAGCAAGGTTCGTCGGAAACCGAGAACCGTCCGCAGCAACCGCAGAACCGTCCGGCGCAGCCGCAGTACCGCAATCTGCAACCGGAAAACACGAACCCGCAGCAGGAGACGCACCCGCTCGTGCGCCCGACGCCTCCGGTGCAGGAGCGCAACCAGGAGCAGGAAAAACAACAGGAGCAGAAGTTCAATCAGTGGCAGCAGCAGAAGCCTGCCGCTCCTCCGCCTCAGCAGAAGACCGCGCCTGCTCCCAAACCGGCTCCGGCTCCGAAGCAGAGTCCGCCGCCGAAAAAGTAGGACGTCACTGAAACCTGGGGCGTGACGACGAACGCGACGCGGAAATTGTGGTAGGGTTCGCTATTAGAGATGCTGACGCTTCCACGCACTGGTTAGATCCGAACCGACGCCGGAAACAGGGCAACCTGTCCCGGCGTTGTTTTTGTGATTTCGATTTTCTGAATCGGGCGCCGTAACAGCGAAACTGAGGACGATGACTGAGAAGCCACGCCCCACCGTGAACTGGATGGACCTGCTCTGGCTGATGTTCCTGGTCGGTCTGGCCCTTCTGCCGCCCGTTCGGGAGATCCACAAGCAGCTCATCCTGCTTGCTTTCGGTCTGATCCAGTTGGCTGAAGGATGGCTGGTTGCTAGGTTGCCCCGGCGCGGCGCGGCCTACCTGGTTCTGCTGAAAATCGCTCTGGCCACGCTGCTCATTGATCACACCGGCGAGCTAAGCATCAACAGCAGCTACTGGCCGATTTACTTTCTTCCTGTAGTGACCGCGGCGGAATATTTTGGCCCGTGGGCCACGTTGTTCTGGACCGCGCTCTCTTCGGCAGCCTACTGCTCGTATCTCTATCCCGCGATGCAGGTCTACGAAATCACGGCCGAGGGTTACGGACAGCTCGCCATTCGTGTGCTCTTCTTCTTTCTTGCTGCCATGGTCGTGAATCGTTACGTCGTCGAAAGCCGCCGCCAGACGCAACGCTATCAGGAACTCGCGGAAACTCTGGCCGAAACCAACCGCCGCTTGGAGCAGGCGCAAGCCGAAGCACGTCGCTCCGAGCGCCTGGCTGCGCTAGGGCAGCTTTCCGCCGGCCTGGCCCATGAGATCCGCAATCCTCTCGGCGTCATCAAAGGCTCAGCCGAAATGCTCAGCCAGAAAGTCGCCAACACCGACCCGCTGTCGGCTGAACTGGCGGGATACATCTTCAGCGAAACCAACCGCCTCAGCGGGCTGGTCACGCGCTTTCTCGATTTCGCCCGCCCGCTGCACGCCGAGCTTTCGCCGCAGGACATCATGGCGGTTCTCGGCCGCGCGCTGGACGATGTCGCCAAAGCGTGGAAAGGCGAACCGGTTCGCGTCGAAAAGGAATACGAATCGTCCCTGCCGGCGGTCGCGCTCGACGAAAGTTTTCTGGAGCAGGCTTTCGTCAACATCGTGCAAAATGCTTACGACGCGATGGGAACTACCGGAGGCGTGCTGCGCGTGAATGTCGCCCGATCCCGTCAGAAACCGCAGATTCCGGGGTCGCAAGATAAAGATGAAAGCCCTGATGGAGTCGAGGTTCGTGTCGCCGACTCTGGCCCAGGCATCCCGGTCGAACTGCGCGAGCAGATCTTCAATCCCTTCGTCACGACGAAGAAAACTGGCGTCGGACTGGGTCTTTCCATCGTTTCGAAAATCGTGGACGGGCATCATGGCACAATCCGCATCGAAAGCAGTGGCGAGGGCAAGGGAGCGTGTTTCGTGATGTTCTTTCCCGCCGCGTCCGATGCTGAGGCGAACGCCGAGCCGGCCCACATGGTGATCTCGTGAAGCCCTCCATTCTGATTATTGAAGACGAGGCCAAGATGCGCCGCCTGCTCGAGTTGAATCTCGGCGAGGACGGCATGACCACGCTTTCCGCCGGAGACGCGGAAACCGGTCTGAAACTGCTGCGCGACAATCCGGTTGATCTTGTTCTGACCGATCTCAAGCTTCCCGGCATGAGCGGCCTCGAGTTTCTCCAGGCCGTCAAACGTCAGGACGCCACCTTGCCCGTAGTGGTCATGACCGCGTTCGGCAGCGTCGAAACCGCTGTCGAGGCCATGAAAGCCGGAGCCAGCGATTACGTGCTCAAACCGTTTTCTCTGGCCGAAATGCGCATCGTCATCCGCAAGGAACTGGACGTTCACAACCTGCGCCAGGAGAACCGTTCGCTTCGCGAAGCGCTCGGCAAGCGCTATTCGCATCCCAATGTCGTCGCTCGCAGCGCGAAGATGCAGGAAGTCCTGGCCACCGTCGAGCGCGTGGCGCCGACGAACTCGACCGTGTTGCTTGGCGGCGAAAGCGGCGTGGGTAAGGATCTTATCGCCCGCGCCATTCACGAGAAATCGCGGCGGGCGCAGGGGCCGTTTCTCAAGATCAACAGCACGGCGATCCCGGAGAACCTGCTCGAAAGTGAACTCTTCGGTTTCGAAAAAGGCGCTTTCACCGGCGCGGCCGCCAGCAAGCCGGGAAAGTTCGAGTTAGCCGACAAAGGGACTCTGTTTCTCGACGAGATCGGAGACGTCCCGCCGCCAACCCAAGTGAAGCTGCTCCGTGTGCTGCAGGAGCGCGAATTCGAGCGTCTCGGCGGCACCAAAACCATTAAAGTGGACGTCCGCCTCATCGCCGCCACCAACCGCGATTTGCGCGCCGCGCTCGAAGAAGGCACCTTCCGCGAAGATCTTTATTACCGCCTGAATGTCGTTCCCATTGATATCCCGCCTTTGCGCGAGCGCAGGGAAGATATCCCTGAACTCGTGAATCTCTTCCTTTCGCGCTTCTCCCAGGATTCGAGCCGGCCCCTCGAAGGCATCTCGCCCGAGGCCATGCAGATTCTCACGAGTTATCACTGGCCCGGGAATGTGCGCGAATTGCAAAACGTCATCGAGCGCGCCTGCGCGCTGGCTAAGGCCGGCCTCCTCGACGTCGCCGACATTCACCTCGACATACGCCAACCCAAAGCCGGCAACGGCGCCCCCGGATTTCTCCCCGACGGCATGACGCTCGAGCAATGGGAAGACGAAATGGTGAAAGAATCTCTTCGCCGCGCTAACGGCAACAAGAGTCAGGCCGCGCGGCTGCTCGGGATTTCGCGCAACGCCCTGCGCTATCGCCTGTCGAAGATCGGAATTTCCGACGAGGGGGAGAAGGAAGGATAGGATGCTCTGGAGCTAAAGGAGTGCAAAGATGAGAAACAGGATGCTGCTCTTGCTGTGCCTTTTGATCGCCCCGAATGTCGTCGCCGAGACGGCGACATCGAAAAGCGATTTTTTCAAGACTTCCGACGGCATCCGTATCCACTACGTCGAATCTGGCAGCGGTCGCCCCATCGTATTCATTCCCGGATGGACCATGCCGGAATGGATCTGGCAAAAGCAGATCGACGAATTCTCCAAGCGATATCACGTCATCGCCGTGGATCCGCGTTCGCAGGGAGAGAGCGACAAACCGACTTTCGGTCACCTGCCGGAAACCCGCGCCCGTGATTACAAAGAGCTGGTCGATCATCTTGGCTTGCGGCAACCGGTGCTGGTCGGCTGGTCCATGGCGTGCGGCGAACTGGTGAAATATGCCGAGCAATTCGGCACCGACAACGTCGCGGGTCTCGTGCTGGTTGACGGATATATTGCGGACAAGCCAAACCCAGCCATGTTCTCCGGCCTGTCGGAGTGGATGAACCTGCTGCAGGAAGATCGTCAGAAGCAGGCGGACGGTTTTGTCCGCAGCATGTACAAGAAGCCGCAGAGTGAGGACTATCTGAGACACGTCATTGACGCCTCCACCCAGGTACCGGCTGACACGGCAGCCGTGCTGATTTACGACATGATCGCTGTGAAGGACTTTTCCCCCGGCCTGGCCAAAGTGAACCGGCCGGTCCTGTTCGCCTACCAGCCCGACTCCCAAGGGACCGCTGACTTTCTGAAATCAAAACTCCGCGACAAGCTCCAACTGCAGCGATTCGACGGCGACGGCCACGCCCTCTTCGTGGATGATCCGGAAAAGTTCAATCACGTCCTGGAGCAGTTTATGCAAGGCTTGCCCAAGTAAGCGGATCCTCTCCGGTGGCCGAAAACCACCACCCTTGGCCGAGGCCGGCCAACTCAAGCCATTTTCGCCCCGGTCTGCCCGCGGACCCATTCCTTTCCCGCTGATAACAAGAGACTTCCTGGGTTGCGTCTAACCTGCGTTTGGCATGGCGGTTGCTTCTCCTACCATCGAGAGATTCCTCCACATGCGGGTTTGTACAGATAGATCGAGTGACAGGTCGAGCAAGAAGAGGCCGGCTATGAAGCATAAATTCCAGTTGAGATTTGCCCTCGTTATGCTGGCTTCGGCCAGCGTGTTCACGATTGGCGCTTTCGCGCAGACCACCGACGAAGGCACCGGGCCGACCGAGCAGCCCAGCGCTCCGATGGAGATCGGACAGCAGACCCCGCCGAACGTGCAATCGAGCGACATCGGCCCGAATGGCCAGCCGGTCGGTCAGACAAATGATCCGCAGGCGAACGCCTCACAGCCCTCCGACGCACAGCCGACTGAAGCCCAACCCGGCGGTCCGTCCGGCGAAGCGCCCGCTAAGACCGACCTTGGCGTCGGGCGCATCAGCATGATCCATGGCGACGTCTCGACGCAGCGCGGCGATTCAGGCGACTGGTCGGCGGCTACGCTGAATCAGCCGGTCATGGGGGGCGACAAGCTTTCCACCGGCGATAACTCCCGCGCCGAAGTGCAGTTCGATTTCGCCAACATCTTCCGTCTCGGAGCGAATTCCAAGGCCAACATCGCGACCCTGACCCATCGCGACATCCAGATCCAGCTCAGTCAGGGCATCGCCAACTACACGGTCTCAAAGGACAGTGAAGCCGAACCTGAGATTGACACGCCGAACGTCAGTGTTCATCCTGCGCATCATGACGGCGTATTCCGCATCGAAGTGCAGCCCGATGGCGACACTCTGGTCATCGTGCGCAAGGGCGAAGCGCAGATTGCCACTCCGCAGGGCAGCGCCGAAGTTAATGCCGGGGAAATGGCCACCGTCCGCGGCGACAGCAACTCGGCGCAATACAAGATTTCGAACGCTCCCGATCCCGACGCCTGGGATCGCTGGAA